>Ga0160433_100736_pt1 | contig 12155 bp, 8 predicted proteins | sample HID1972K_E0MG_FD_108235 | JGI IMG/M metagenome (GOLD analysis project Ga0160433, IMG submission 108235) | Enriched pill bug-associated microbial communities from UW Madison campus, WI, USA - HID1972K_E0 MG | ecosystem: Host-associated > Arthropoda: Insects > Digestive system > Unclassified ... | reverse complement strand
TTACTTTTTTAATATACTTATTGTCGTCAGAAAAGTTTTCAACCTGGATATGCATTGACTTTTTTCCGGGCCATTTAAATTCTACGGATTTAAACAAAGGCACATTCAAATAATATACAGGCCAGCCAACACAAGCCGGAGCAAAACCACAGGCTGTAATAATATACCAGGCAGACATCTCTCCTGCATCGTCATCCATTGTACGGATATATGCTTTAGGTTCATTTTTATAGATTTTATCGACAAAGGGATCTATACCGCGACTATTGTCATTGAAGTAATACTGGATTACTGTATCTATTGCCAACCGGTGCATTAACTCCTGAGATTTCCAGGGTTCATTAGATGCATTATACATTAATGGCACTTGAATGTCCGGCTCATTAGCGTGATTATATAAGTCGTTCTCAAAAAAATTATCAAGTTGATTCAAATAGGTCTTATCTCCACCTATTAAATTAATCAAGCCCTTTACATCAAACGGAACGAACCAACGATATTGCCAGATTGTTCCCTGATAAAGGCCTCTGGCTTGCATTTTGTCAACATCAGGTTTATTAAGGTCTTTAAAATCTTTATTCCAATAGTTTTTATACTCAAGTGCTTTTTCTTTATATTTCTTGCTCAGGTCATTCTTTTTAAGGATGGTTAGTATTTCTGATAAAGCCCAAATATCGTAACTTGATTCCAGTGCTTTATCCGGGCGCGAAAAATCAAGGCGATTTGCCTCGCTAATCAAAGAGTCTATTATTCCTTCAAACTTTATATTATAGCCTTTCCGATACGCATCTAACAGCACTACAATAGCATGTTCTGTTCTAACGGTATTCGATGGTTCGTATTCTGTAGCAAAATCCTTTTTGCCAAAATTGTAAAGATTAGCAATCGATGAACTAATACCGTGATACCTTTGAGGCCAGGCAATTGATAAAAGAGGGAGTTGTGTTCTGTAATTATCCCAGATAGCCCAACCATTATACACTGTTTCATCCGACTTTTGCTTCGTTCCGTCAATTGCTTTATAAGTTCCATCCTTTTCTGAAATTATGTAAGGAGACTGAACCGTACGATACAATAACGAATAAAATAATTTCTCTCGTTCGGAATCGCCATCTACGCTAATCGTATTTAAAATATCATTCCAGTCTTTATAAAGAATTTCTTATTATATTTGTGGAATTTAGTTTAATCTTTTTCCGTTACAAAAACAATAATAATCGATTTACCACCAAAAAATTTCGTTGTTTTTGAACGTAAAAATACGTTCTTCTTTTCCTTCAGTATGATTCCTTAACCATAACAAAGCATTTTCGGGCACGTTATCATATTTTAGAGATGTTGTTTCTGCTCGTTTCTTTCCAAGAGAAACCCATCGGATCTTATCTTGATAGAACAATTCATAAACGCTATTTTCTTTAATATAGTTATCATCGTTTCTTGGAGCAAACATTACTTTCGAAAGCTTATAAGGTTTTCCTAAATCTAACCCAACCCACGCAGAATCTCCTGGTCCTATGTAATAAGTGAGATTATTATTATCGAAGACCTTTTCAGGTGAATTATTAGCCAGTCTTGCTTCACTTCTTCGAGCACCAATAACTTTGCCCTTTAATAATTTGGTGTCTGAATAAAATTTCAATTCAGCCATACTTCCATAACTTTGAATAGCCCCTTTATATCTTATATATCTATATTTTTTATTGGATTTTGTAATGACCGAACTGTATAATTGATTATGTGGTATCGTTTCGATAACACCCAATTGCTCAGCTCCCTCGAAATTTAAATTATTTGAACCTTGAAACGTACCTCTTACTATTCTAGCAGCATTAGTTTGAAACGGATTTAATGGGTATTTTCGATAAAGGGTTATTTGGTTAACTGCGTTTTCCTTTATTGATAGTGTGTGAATCTCACCATCTTTTTTAAGTATTACAGGATAACTGAAAGGAACCAGATTTCCATTTTTATAAATACATGGAAGATAAACAACTTCATGCTCCATGTCGCTAAAAACATATTTATTACCGTTAAGCTTTCCCCATTGAACAGGAACCCAATCCTGATTGTTAAACACACATAAATATGCAATCTTTTGCTTATTGGTCATAGAAGCTTCAATTTCTATAGGAGGATTATTCCAATAAACGTTAGAGACATCTTTAATATTTCTATTCAAGAAAAATGCAGGAATGTCATCTTCAATATAAAATAAGTCATTACTTTTTTCCAATCTATAGGTAGTTCTAAACACCTTACCTTTTTTGCTATATTCACGATGAATAAATTTCACCCCAAGATTCGTATAGTATCCATCAAATGGCCAAGTTTTACCTGTTTCATCGAGTACAAAATTCCAAGTATGTGAATTACTTCTGTTCCCCCACTGTTTGACAAAATCCAGTCCTGATGGAATTCCGAGTGCTCTCATACAATAGACTACATAGTCACTTGAGTTTTTACAATAACCCATAAAGTTTTCAGATAATGCCGCAAAACCCAAATCCGGTGCCATTTCTAGTCTGGAGCTGAAATCAAATTGCTTTTTTTGTATCAGAATATTCAACATGGTAGCAGCGCCACGAATGGTAGTATCACTTACTAGTGAGTCAAGTCTTTCATTATATTCTTCAAATGCCTTTTCTCTCCAATCCTCAATTGGCTCATTACCGACTTTATAGGGTAAAATGTATTCGCAGAACGTTTCAAAATCAATATTTTTACTCCATGGCTTTTCTTTCCAAACCCTAAAGGCTACCTCAATATTATTTATTAAGTAGTCGGATGTTATAACTTGGCAGTCATATATCTTTCGCCTAAAATCCGAAGAATAAATTTGAATCAATGAATCGGTCACACTCTCTTTCCCCGTTAAATCCAATCCTTTCAATTTGATTTTATATTCATCATAAAATGGGCTGTCAAAGGAATATTGCGTATGCATATTTTCAATGAGAAAACATGCAGCTTCAAATTTCAGGGAATCAGGTTTAACATTCTTATAATAATTTAAAGTTTTTTCTAGCTCCTTTCGGTTATTTCCTGCTAATTCAAGCGTTTGACTCAATTTTGTTTTGTTCTGACAAGAAACAAAGAATATAAAGATTAGTATTATTAACCAAATTTTACGCATAAAAGATTTCTTCTAAATGATCTTTTGTGATTGATGAAAAGTTTGCACTTAGTCCTATTGATTTTTTAATTAGTTAGGGATTGAAAACTTAAGTCTTCTATTTACAAAAACTGGTCATTACTAAATATAGTTGAATTAACGACTCAGTTATACACTCTTATTTTTGTAATTATTGATAATTTTAATTTATTTTCTTGTAAATAAATCCACCACCGTCAAAATCGTCAGTAGTTAAAATAAAAGATTCATTTTTAACATCTAATATATAACCCGTTCATCAAAATATAATTTACAGACTACCTTATTAAAATATGCAGACTTTTCTTCCGAGATCTTCCATTCTATTGTTGTCATTCATATCGACGTCATCTTTTTTACAACTTGAAAAAGCAAGAAGTGAAGAGAAAAACAACAGCACAGTCACATTTAAATTATTCATAATTGATATTTTTTCTGATACAAGATATATCAAACATAATGAATAAGCGGCTTGGTTCCAATATTTCAACCTTAATATTTATAAAAAACAGCTTTTTGAAACACTTCAACAATTAAAAATGTTGCCATTATTTTCAATCATATTATATATAACTTATAATCTGACATAAGAACGCGTTCAAGATAGTTCAGTAGTAAAAGTCGGACTATATATAAATTGAGTTTAATTAAGATTGACAATCTAATTTTTTTATGATAAAAGTTAAAGGTTCTTTCGCTGGGCTGCCGAAGTGGCATTAAATGATTGCTACCAATCTAAGAGTAATCTTAACGGAAAAACTAAAAAGTATATCAAGTACAAATATCATTCACGACAGATGAGGCGGTTCAGAAATCGGTTTTTCTGACCTGGTGGAAGCTACCAAAAAACTAATCTGCTTTTTACAGATATAGAATTAAGAAAGATTACATTACATTAGAACATGTAAAACCGAACAAATATGAATATTAATTTTGCTTACAAATATTTTATCGTTGCTCTTGTAGTCGTTTTTATTAGTTACATTAGTGTAGTTTATCACTTTTCATTTAATTATTTACCAATAGCAAATGCTTGGGTTTGGATACACAAAAGATAAAAACAAATCTTTCTTACTGAATTTCTGCTCCCTAAAAACAACATAATCTTCAAAAAAATCAATAGGTAATTTATTAAGAATAACTTTAATAATAGGGTTATTAAAGCTCTTTCAGATAACTGTTCATCTTCTGGTTACTCAATACAGGCAATACCAAACCCTTGACAACACAGGGTAAATAATCTTCATAACGGGCCATTATTTCCAATGCCTGAGGCAAAAGGGGAATATTTGAGGACGTTTTCGTCTTTTCCCCGTCGGTCAGTATCCACAGTCTGCCATCAACCCCTTTGGCAATATCCGTCTTGCGGAGTTTCTTCACATCGGCATAAGATAAACCCGTATAACAGCAAAACACAAAGATGTCCCGTACATGTGCCAATCTCGGAATATCAAAAGGCTTATTTGCTATTCTATCAAGTTCATCCTGAGTAAGCAATTCCTTTTCCTTAGGCTTGGCCGTATTTTTATAAAAAATGAATGGATTTTCTGTAATCCAGCGATGGGCAAGACACTGGTTGATAATCTTTCGAAAATGCTTCATGTATTTGGCTGCCGAAACATCGCTACACTCTTTAACCGAACGGAGGAAAAACTCGTAACCCGTAATAAAGGCATGATCGATATTTCGAATATCAATATCCTTGACACGATAATCCTTTAGCAGGTACTCATTAAGGTGAGAAACAGAAGTCTTATAACCTTTCAGGGTGTTGGGTTGGAAACCCTTTCCCAATAATGCTTCCATTTTTACATTATGCTCTTCAAATATTTCCATCAGGAATCGGTGTACCACATCCTTTCCCTGATACTTTATACTTTGACATTAGCATCTCTGCCGAAATATCTATCTCTTGCTTAACCAACTGTACGTGTACATCTTCGACTTTACGTTCCAGCGCATCGAGGTAAGAATTTAGATTGCGAATTTCCTCCTTTGTGCCTTTGGCGCGGTTGATACGTGAGTTCCAACGACTAGGATCACATTCACGGCCAGTGGACAATTCCCTTCGTACACCGGCCACGGTAATTCTCATATAAATAGGCTTAGGCCCATTTACATAGTTTTTCATTTTCTTCAGATAGAAGATCAAGGAATAATTAGTGTTCATGATAGATATCATTTAAGTAAACAAAATTAGCCTTGCAGTTTCGTACTATCAAGATATTCACCTCTTGAACATCTTATAAATCAGCAACTTGACACCCATTCGGTGCGTCATTTTCATTGCTAAAAAGACGCACCGAATGACGCATCTGTTATTTGGGAGAATATGAATGTTTTGACGATGTTGTAAAAAACAAAAAGCCTGCAATCGTATGATTTGCAAGCTCTTGTATGTTTTGACTGTTAAGATGGTAGCCCGTAGGGGAATCGAACCCCTGTTTCTAGAATGAAAATCTAACGTCCTAACCCCTAGACGAACGGGCCATTGTATTTGAAAATAATCCCTTATTTTCGGACTGCAAAGATAATCCTTTATGATACAATTCAAAAAGATTTAGAAAATATATTTATTAAAAAAGTTTATACCTTTATAATCAACAACAAAAAAATCAGTAACATCTATATGAAACAACAAATACTTCTAAAAGCATCCATTCTTTACGTCCTTATTTTTATTGCATCCGGCTCTTTTTTAAAAGCACAAACCTTATCTGAAAAACAAATTGATAGCCTGGTTGAAAAAACTCTGGTAACATTTAATGTTCCGGGCATCGCAGTATCCGTTATAAAAGATGGCAAAGTAGTGCATTCCAAAGGTTATGGTGTCCGCTCAATAAAATCGAATAAAAAAGTAGATAAGAATACGCTTTTTGGTGTCGCTTCAAACACCAAGGCTTTTACTGCCGCTTCTTTGGGAGTGCTGGTTGATCAAAAGAAAATCACATGGGATACAAAAGTCACAGATGTCATTCCTGAATTTAAATTACACGATCCCTATGTTACCAGTGAGTTTACGATTCGTGATTTATTGACTCATCGTAGCGGACTGGGATTGGGAGCCGGGGACTTAATGATCTGGCCCGATTCAAATTCAACTACGAAATCAGAACTAATTCATAACCTCCGCTATTTAAAACCTGTTTCATCCTTTCGCTCTAAATATGACTATGATAATCTACTCTATATAGTTGCAGGCTATATAGTAGAAAAGGTATCCGGAGTGGAATATGAGAAGTTTGTAACTGATCATTTTATTAAACCGCTGGGAATGACTCAAACAGCTATGTCATGGTACAGATTAAAAGATCGATCAAATATTATCGATGGCCATGCGCCTGTTAATGGGATATTAGATACTGTTGGCCTAAGTTTTTCGGAAGTTGCAAATGCAGCCGGTGGAATGTATTCTAATATCACCGACATGAGCAAATGGGTAATTGCACAATTAAACCATGGAAAATATGGTTCCAATTTAAAAGACAGTTTGTTTTCAGAAAGAATTCATCAAGAAACCTGGACGCCGCAAACCATCATTCGTGGCAGATCGCCCTATACAAATCCATTTGTAGCTTATGGGTTGGGTTGGAACCTGAGTAATGAAAGTGGTCACTTCCAGGTAATGCATACTGGTGGCCTGGCAGGTATTGTGACTCAGGTAACGATGATACCTGAACTCAATCTGGGGATTATCGTACTAACCAACCAACAATCAGGCGCAGCATTTTCTGCCATTTCAAACACGATTAAAGATGCTTATTTTGGAAATCCTGAAAAAGACTGGATCAAACAGTATAATGAAGCACGTCTTAAAAATGAAAAACGCGCAGAGGAAATAACTGATAAAATCTGGAAAGACATTCAGGCTCAACAGGATTTAAACACGAATAAAGTTGCCCTGAACAAATACAAAGGCTCTTTTAAAGATAATTGGTTTGGAGATGTAACGATAAGTGAGCAAAACAATACCCTTTATTTCAAAGCAGCAAAAGCACCGAAATTACAAGGACCGATGTATTATTACAAAGGAAATACGTTTATTGTAAAATGGAATGACCGCACATTGGATGCAGATGCCTATGTTCTTTTTAGCCTTGACAACGAAGGGAAAGCCAACGGTTTTAAAGTGGAAGCAATCTCACCTCTAACAGATTTCAGTTTCGATTTTCAGGATCTGGATTTTAATAGAACCTTGAATTAAGTGTAACATATTTGATTTTAGCGATGTGAAGATTTTAAAAACACCAAGTACGCAATGCTAAATTATCAACCCATAGCGTATTAAAAATAAAAATTTGCATAAAAACAATTGAATTAATCTAAATATTTCAATTAAACTACTATATTTGGCGTTTGCAACAATTCAGATGCAAATCAATTAAGGACAAATAAAAACCTTAAATCAAATGAAAGTAGGTGTACTCAAAGAATCCAAAGAAAAGGAAAAGCGCGTTGCGCTTAGTCCGGACGTAGTTAAACAACTGGTAAAAAAAGGTTTTGAAATCCTAATTGAAAACGGATCCGGAGAAAGCTCAAGTTTTTCTGATGAAGATTTCAAAGCCGCCGGCGCAACCATTGCTACCAAAGCTGAGATCTGCAATTCGGACGTAATTCTAAAGGTAAATGCACCTACTCTTGAAGAAGCCAACCAAATGAAAAACGGGGCTGTAAGCATTTCCTTATTATATGCTTATACGCAACCTGAACTTTTGGAGGTCTTTAAATCAAAACAGATCACTGCTTTTGCAATGGACGCCGTGCCAAGAATATCCAGAGCACAAAAAATGGATGCCTTAAGTTCACAGGCAAATCTTGCCGGCTATAAATCCGTTATTATGGCTGCTGATACCTTGGGAAAGATCTTTCCTTTGATGATGACAGCTGCAGGAACGATTACTCCGGCCAAAGTATTGATTTTCGGAGCTGGCGTAGCCGGCTTACAAGCCATTGCCACAGCCAAGCGCTTAGGTGCCATTGTAGAAGTTTCAGATGTAAGACCGGAGACAAAAGAACAAGTAGAGTCGCTGGGTGGCCGCTTTCTGATTGTGGAAGGCGCTGACGAGGTAAAAACCGAAGGCGGTTATGCCAAAGAGGTATCTGCAGAATTTTTAGCAAAGCAGAAGCAATTAATTGAGGATAAAATAAAGGATGCAGATATTGTAATTACAACTGCTCTGGTAATCGGCAAAAAATCTCCTCTCCTGGTAACGGAAGAGATGGTTAAATCCATGAAATCAGGATCTGTTATTGTTGATATGGCAGTCGAGTCCGGCGGAAATTGTGAACTATCTGAATTCAACCAAACCATTGTAAAGCACGACGTTACCATTATAGGTGAATCAAACCTGCCTGCCCTCCTACCCATTAATGCCAGCCAGCTCTACGCTACAAACATCAGCACTTTACTAATCCATCTAGCTAATAACGAGGGTTTTAAATGGGAAATGGACGAAGAAATCACCAAGGGCTCGCTGATAACTCATCAGGGTGAATTAGTCCACGAATTTACAAAGTCAATATTATCAAACTAATCAGAAACCTATAAAATAGAAGTTATGACAGTCGAATCATTTATTATTTTATTATACATCTTGGTTTTAGCAAGCTATGTGGGCTTTGAACTAATCAATAAGATACCGCCAACGCTTCATACGCCTTTAATGTCCGGATCAAATGCCATTTCGGGTATTACAATCGTGGGAGCAATTATCGCCTGTAATGTGTTAGACTATGGTTCCATTAGCAAATGGCTTGGAATGACCGCCTTGGTATTGGCTACGGTAAATGTTGTGGGCGGATATGCACTTACCGACCGGATGCTTAAAATGTTCAAAAAGAAATAAATTAAACCTTTACAATGGGTTTTAAGCCCTGCTAACTTACTGAGATGAGTCTTCTTATACAAATTGCTTACTTAATAGCATCCATATTATTTATTATTGGCATCAAAATGCTGGGCCGTACCAAAACTGCCCGAAAAGGAAACATTGTTTCTTCAATTGGTATGTTCATTGCCATTTTAGCAACTGTCATTCAGGTAGAAGCGATTACTTTGGTAGATATTTTAATCTGCGTCATCATTGGTTCTGCTATCGGATTGTTCATTGCTTATAAGGTACAAATGACCAAAGTTCCTGAGATGGTTGCCTTATTCAATGGTTTTGGCGGATTGGCTTCTCTGGCGGTCGCCTTAGCCGATTTCTGGTTAAACACACAAGAGAAAAGTCTGATTATTGATCAGATTACCGGTATCAGCGTGGCCATCAGTATTTTAATTGGTGGTGTTACCTTTACGGGTTCCATGGTTGCTTTTCTAAAACTTAATGGAAAGATATCCGGACGGGCTATTACCTTTAGCGGCCAACATCTGATCAATTTAATGCTATTAATTGTCTCAATTGGCATTACCGTTTTTGCATTAAACAACGTTTCTGATCCGGTTTACATGATTATACTGGCAGCACTTTCATTGATATTGGGCATTTTAGTGGTAATTCCAATTGGTGGTGCAGATATGCCTGTGGTAATTTCGCTATTGAATTCCTATTCGGGAATGGCAGCCTGCGCTACCGGTTTCGTACTCAATAACAATGTGTTGATTGTTGCAGGTGCCCTGGTCGGAGCTTCCGGTATTATCCTTACACAGATTATGTGTAAAGCAATGAACCGCTCGTTGGTAAATGTTCTACTGGGTGGCTTTGGACAAACAAGCGGAAATGCAGGTCAATCGGATGAACCTGAAATTGCTGTTAAGGAAGTAGGCGTGGAAGAAGCAGCGCAAATATTTGATTCTGTTTCTTCTTTAATTATTGTTCCCGGTTACGGTATGGCAGTTGCTCAGGCTCAACATGCTATTCGCGAACTAAGCGAACTATGTGAAAAAAGAAACATCAATGTTCGCTTTGCCATCCATCCGGTTGCAGGAAGAATGCCTGGGCACATGAATGTTTTATTGGCTGAAGCCAACATCTCCTACGATAAACTGATTGAAATGGATGAAATCAACGATGATTTCGCCAATACGGATCTGGTATTTGTAGTGGGTGCAAATGATGTTGTAAACCCGGCGGCGAAAACCAATCCGAAAAGCCCAATATTCGGAATGCCTGTCTTGAATGTTGAGAAGGCTCAGACTGTGATCGTAACGAAAAGAAGCATGGGAAAAGGCTATGCAGGAATTGAAAATGAGCTTTTCGGTGCAGATAACTGTTTAATGCTTTTTGGAGACGCAAAGCAAACAATCACTAAGCTTGTTAGCGAGTTAAAGGAATTATAGTTCCTTTAACTCGTCTTTATTATTGCCAGTTTCCCGTGATTTTGCTACCCGTAAAAGGGTCATTATTCACATTCAGAAACACATCAATTTCTTGCTGAAGTTCATCTACATGTGAAATAATTCCTACAATACGATTTTCCTGACGGAGAGACTTAAGGGTATCAAATGCAATTTGAAGCGATTCTTTATCGAGAGACCCAAAGCCTTCATCCAAAAAGAAGAAATTCTGATTTGATTTGTTTTGTTGCTGAACACTTTCTGCCAGTGCCAACGCCAATGAAAGAGAAGCTTGAAAAGTCTGTCCGCCGGACAAGGTTTTAACATTCCTAACCTTCCCGTTATTTAAAAAGTCACGAACCTGAAATTCATTTTTATCAGTAACTTCCAGGCGCAGTTGCTGTCTGGTAAGCTTATAAAAGCGCTTATTAGCTACTTCACAAAGGTTTTGCAAATAGACAGTTGATATATAGCTTACAAAGCCATCGCTTTTAAAAAGCTGTTTCAATGTATAAAGATTTGCTGCCCGATGTTGCAGCTTCTCTTGTTCTTTTTCAAGTTTGATCTTCTCATTAAAATCTTGTTTTATCTTAATCAGAATAGACTGCTCACGGATATAATCAGAATTAACTTCTTCAAAGTTTTCCTTTAGTTCACGCAAGGTTTTTTCCAACTCCGCAAAGATTACCGGATCAAAAGATTTACCTTCAATTATATTTTCAAGCTTAGCCATCTGCATCTTTACAGAATAAAGTTGTTGATGATAGGCTGTTATTGATTTCCTTGTTTCATCTCTTGCATCTTCACTGGCAAAAGCATGCTGTAATACTTCATGAATTTCTTCAAAGCTTACAAACGGGGAACCAATAAATTTTTCCCTTAACTCGAGATCAACGTTTCTCCATTGGGTCCGACAATCAATGATCGATGCTTGGCAAATTCTACCCGTTCTTTTAAAGCAATCTTTTGATCATTCAGGATCGTATTTTGCTCAGTCCATTTATCGAAACGTTCTTTTTCCAGCTCTATCTTTTTCTTTAAGTCGCTGACCTTTTGTTGCAAACCTTCTTGAGAGAACTGGTTAATATCTTTCAAAGACAGTCCACGAAGCTGATTTGCCAGGGTATGAGACTCTGATTCCTTTCCTTTTAACTGGATTTTAAGGCTATTAACTACCTGGCCAAAGCGTTCATAATCATTTGAGTTTTTGGAAATGGCGTGTTCCAAAACCTGAATATCATCGTCGATGGTCTCAAGTTCCTGTTGAGTCTTTTTTGCAATTTGAAAAGCCTCACTTACCTGCCCGGGATCTAAGGGAGAGAAGTCATCCCAGATAAAACTGCGTTCATGGTGCAAAAGAACTTCAACTGAATGATCTAATTCCATTTGAACCTCACCTAGCTGCTGGCGAACCGATTGCTCCTGAAATATTAATTTTGATAGCTCATGAAGAATAGCTTCAAAAGCTTGATCTTGTTCTCTTATTTCCTTTAATTGATTATGGGCTTCCGACAGATGTGATTCTACGTCTTCTACCTTCAGAATTTGAGGATGATCAATAGATCCACAAAGCATACAAGCTTCTCCATTTTCCAGCTGAGTAGAGAACTCACCCAGTTTCCGCTGTAAAGTATGATGACTTATCTGCTTCTGAAGGTCTTCTTGTTTCAACTGCAACTGCTTTCTTAACAACCTCACTTCAGGTCCATGATAATCAGGAAAAACTCC
>Ga0160433_100734_pt1 | contig 12179 bp, 12 predicted proteins | sample HID1972K_E0MG_FD_108235 | JGI IMG/M metagenome (GOLD analysis project Ga0160433, IMG submission 108235) | Enriched pill bug-associated microbial communities from UW Madison campus, WI, USA - HID1972K_E0 MG | ecosystem: Host-associated > Arthropoda: Insects > Digestive system > Unclassified ... | reverse complement strand
TGAGTTTTTCGTGCGTCCCCATCGTCTAGAGGCCTAGGACATCACCCTTTCACGGTGGCGACCGGGGTTCGAATCCCCGTGGGGACGCCAATATCCCAGGAGCCTGCTTCGGCAGGTCACCTACCCTTCGATGGGGCCATAGCTCAGCTGGGAGAGCGCCTGCATGGCATGCAGGAGGTCAGCGGTTCGATCCCGCTTGGCTCCACCACTTCCGGGCAACAGGCCGTCTGGAAGCGCAGTACAACGTGAGTTTTTCGTGCGTCCCCATCGTCTAGAGGCCTAGGACATCACCCTTTCACGGTGGCGACCGGGGTTCGAATCCCCGTGGGGACGCCAATTCTTGAAAACCGGCTTCGGCCGGTTTTTTTTGCGCGGTCACCGGTGCGTAGAGCCACCGGCGCCGTGCGGAGCGGAGCCAGCCCAAAGCCTCCACGTCGTCCATCGAATGACGCCTGGTGCATGGCAGGCATGTTGCCGAAAACGCGCGTACGGCTGCCTGCCTTGTACGCCGCGCGCTTTCCCCCTGCACAGCGCCGCTGCTTTTGATTACACTACGCGACCACGCTGCCGGTGTGGCGGAATGGTATACGCAGCTGACTCAAAATCAGCCGGGGGAAACCCCATGAAGGTTCGAGTCCTTTCACCGGCACCAAGGCGACAACGGAAGACCAGGCCCAGCGCCTGGTTTTTTTTGTCCTCACCGCCCCAGCGGCCGCGCTTCCAGCCCTGGATCGCTTTCCGGCCCGCGCCGGTCATCCACCTGCCGCGCCTGCCACAGCCGCCAGCTGACCCGGCCGCCGTGGGCCAGTGCGGCAAGCAGCAACACCACCACGCTCCACTCCAGCACGCTGGCCAGCTCGATGGTCGCCGCGCGGCCCTGCAGCTGTTCCCGCCACGCCAGCAACAGCGCCGCGCCCAGCCAGCTCATCAGCGCCGGCAGGAAAGCCCGCAGTACATCCCGATCCCAACCCGTCATGTCCATCTCCCGCTCCACGTTGGAGGCATTGTTCCGCGGATGGCTCTCAGCAGCTGAGACGAGCGGAAAACGACATGGATGGGTGTAAAACGACTTAATCCCCTCCGTCCCCTTTTTGTTCGGAGCAGACGGTGTTGCGGCCGGCGGCCTTGGCGCGGTAGCACTGGGCGTCGGCGGCGGCGACGACGCCGTCCACGTCCATGCCCGGCCGGATCGCGGCGATGCCGATGCTCACGCCGATGCGGATCCGGTGCCGCTCCCAGGGAATCGCCTGTCCGGTGATGCCGACCAGCAGTTCCCCGGCGATGCGGCGGGCATGGCGCAGCGAACAGCCGGCCAGGATCACCGCGAACTCATCGCCACCCAGCCGCGCCACCACGTCCGAATCGCGCACGCCATGGCGCAGCAGGTTGGCGACCGCCCACAACACCGAATCGCCGGCGAGGTGGCCCCAGGTGTCGTTGACCGGCTTGAACTGGTCCAGGTCGATGAACATCAACGAGGCCGCCTGTCCCGTGCGTTCGACACGGCCGATCGCCTGCTGCAGATGGGCCTCGAAACCACGGCGGTTGACCAGTTCGGTCAGCGGATCGAGTTCGGCCAGCTGGCGCGCCTCGCGCTGTCGGGCGCGCAGCTGGGTGACATCGCGCACCACCCACACCGCCCCGCGCAGCCGGTTCTCATCGTCATGCAGCCACGCCTGCGACAGGTCCACCGGCACCATGGCATCCCCTTGTACCAGCAGCAGGTCCGCGTGCAGGTCCACCGCGTTGCTGTCCGGGTCCAGCAGCACCGTCAGGTCCAGTGGCGACAATGGCGCGTACTCGGTGGTCAGCTGCATCACCTCGGTCACCTGCCGGCCCTGCAGCGGGGCGCCGGCCGCATCGCCGAGCATGCGCTGCGCCGAAGCGTTCGCATGCTCGATGCGCCCATCCAGGCCGATGCTGAGCACCAGGTCGGTGACCGCATCCAGGGTGACGCGGCTGCGCTCCTCGGCCAGCCGCGCCTCGGCCAGCGCCTGCTGGCGATCGCTGACGTCGGTGTGCGCCCCGGCCATCCATAACGGCCGCCCCTGCGCATCCCACTCGTAGACCCGGCCGCGATCCTGCACCCACACCCAATGCCCCTGCCGATGGCGCATGCGCAGCAGGCATTCGTAGGCGTCGGTGATGCCGTCCAGATGCGCCTGCAGCAGCGCATCCGAGCGCCCGACGTCGTCGGGGTGGGCCAGTCGCGCGAAGGTCTCGGCTGATACCGGCCACAGCTCCTGCAGCGTATAGCCGACGATCTGCGCCCAGCGTTCGTTGACCCGCATCTGCCCGGTCTGCGGGTTCCACTCCCAGGTGCCGGCGGCGCTGCCCTCGATGATCATGCGCAGGCGGCGCACCTGCTCGCGCGCCTGCTCGAGCTGGACCTGGAGGTCCTCGTGCGATGACGCGACCGGCGCGCTCACCGGCGCGCTCACCGGCGCGCCACCGGCATGCCCGTGGCCGGCCTCGCCGCATGGCGGCAGGATGCGCTGCAGGTGACGAATACAGAAACGACCATCATGGCCCTCCCCCGCTGACAGGCCTCGGGCCCGATGGCCCATTGAACACGAAGTCTGCTCAATATCGGGCTGATCCGTAAGTGCCCCGGGGCGGGCGAGCGCGGAACAGCGGCCGGGAATGCCCCGGCCGTGTCCGCGGATCTCCGGTCAGCCGCGTTTGGCGCGGGCGAATGCGTCGGCCAGCGCGTTGTTGGCCGGCGGTGCGGAAACCGCCGGGCGCCCGCCGTTGCCACGCCCCTGCCCCTGGCCCCGGCCGCCGCCATCGCGGCGTCCCGGGTTGCCACCGGCACCCCGCTCATCGCGGCCCCCGGCACGGCTGGTCGGCTGGCCCGGGACGTCGTCCAGGCGCCGGGTCAGCGCGATGCGCTTGCGCGCCACGTCCACCTCCAGCACTTTCACCTTGACGATGTCGCCGGCCTTGACCACCTCGCGCGGATCCTTGACGAAGGTGTCCGACAGCGCGGAGATGTGTACCAGCCCGTCCTGGTGCACGCCGATATCCACGAACGCGCCGAACGCGGCCACGTTGCTGACCACGCCTTCCAGCACCATGCCTTCGCGCAGGTCCTTGATGTCCTCCACGCCCTCGGCGAAACGCGCGGCCTTGAACTCCGGGCGCGGATCGCGGCCGGGCTTCTCCAGTTCCTTGAGGATGTCGCGCACGGTCGGCACGCCGAAGGTGGCATCGGTGAACTGCTCGGCCTTCAGCCCGCGCAGGAAGCTGCCGTCGCCGATCAGCGATTTGATCGGGCGTTCGGTGGCCGCGACGATCCGCTCGACCACCGGATAGGCTTCCGGGTGCACCGCCGAGGCATCCAGCGGCTGGTCGCCATCGGCGATGCGCAGGAAGCCGGCGCACTGCTCGAAGGTCTTCTCGCCCAGCCGCGCCACCTTCAGCAGGTCCTTGCGGCGCTTGAACGGACCGTTGTCGTCACGGTGCCGGACGATGTTCTCGGCAACCGTGGAGGACAGGCCGGACACCCGCGACAACAGGGCCGCCGACGCGGTATTGACGTAGACGCCGACCGCGTTGACGCAGTCCTCAACGCGCGCGTCCAGTGCACGCGCCAGGCGGTACTGGTCCACGTCGTGCTGGTACTGGCCGACGCCGATCGCCTTCGGCTCGATCTTCACCAGTTCGGCCAGCGGGTCCTGCAGGCGCCGCGCGATCGAGACCGCTCCGCGCAGCGACACGTCCAGGTCCGGGAACTCCCTGGCAGCGAATTCGGAAGCCGAATACACCGAAGCGCCCGCCTCGCTGACCACGATCTTCTGCAGCTTCGGGTTGCCGCAGGCGGCAATCACTTCGCCGGCCAGCTTGTCGGTCTCGCGGCTGGCGGTGCCGTTGCCGATCGCGATCAGTTCGACGTTGTGCTGCACGCACAACGCCTTGAGCGTCTGCAGCGACTGCGACCACTGCCGCCTGGGTTCATGCGGATAGATGGTCTCGGTCGCCACCAGCTTGCCGGTGGCATCAACCACGGCCACCTTGCAGCCGGTGCGGATGCCCGGGTCCAGCCCGAGCACGGTCTTCGGTCCCGCCGGCGCGGCCAGCAGCAGGTCTTTGAGGTTGTCGCCGAACACGTCGATCGCCTCGGCCTCGGCCTTCTCGCGGGCCTGGTTGAACAGGTCCAGCAGCAGGTGCATGTGCAGCTTGGCACGCCATGCCAGGCGGCACGCGTCCAGCAGCCAGCGATCGGCGGCACGGCCCTGGTCGGCGATGCCGGCGCGGTAGGCCACCCGCCCTTCGGCGTACTGGTGGCCGGCTTCGGCATCGGTGCCCGGATCCAGCTCCAGGAACAGGATCTCCTCGCGGCGCGCGCGGAACAACGCCAGCAGCCGGTGCGAGGGAATCCTGGCCAGCGCTTCGGCGTGTTCGAAATAATCGCGGTACTTGGCGCCTTCGTTTTCCTTGCCTTCGGCCACGCGCGCGCGGATCACGCCGTTGCCGGCCAGCCACGCACGCAGCTCGCCGACCAGCGCGGCGTCTTCGCCCCAGCGCTCCATCAGGATCGCGCGTGCGCCTTCCAGCGCGGCCCTGGCATCGGCCACGCCCTTGCCGGCATCGACGAAACCGGCCGCGAAGACCTGCGGGTCGAGGGTCGGATCGGCGAGCAGGCCGTCGGCCAGCGGTTCCAGCCCCGCTTCGCGGGCGATCTGCGCGCGGGTGCGGCGCTTGGGCTTGTACGGCAGGTACAGGTCTTCCAGGCGGCTCTTGGTGTCGGCGGCAAGGATGTCGCCGCGCAGTTCGTCGGTGAGCTTGCCCTGCTCTTCGATGCTGGCCAGCACCGCGGCACGGCGATCCTCCAGCTCGCGCAGGTAACCCAGGCGGGTTTCCAGGTTGCGCAGCTGGGTATCGTCCAGTCCGCCGGTCACTTCCTTGCGGTAGCGGGCGATGAACGGGACGCTGGCGCCTTCATCGAGCAGGGCGATGGCGGCACGCGCCTGGGCCACCTGGGCACCGATCTCGTCGGCGATGGTCTGGGCGATCTGCTGGGCAAGCTTGGTGTCTGACATTGATTCCGGCCGGAGCCATGTTGCGGAAAGACCCCATTCTGGGCCCGCGCGGCAGACTCGGGAAGGCGTTGACACGACACGCCGGAACGGGGCAGGAATCGCCGCCGGCGCCGGCATCCTTGCGAAGGGCTGGGATGCCGGCGCGGACGCGCGCTCGCTGGGCGTCCAGGCCTGGTCGTTGCGGTCAGCGGTAGTAGCGCGCGGCGCGCTGCATGACGATCTCGTCGCGCAGTCCTTCAAGGGCCATCAGCCTGACCCTGCCGACGCCCTGCAGCTCCATGTAACGCTCGGTGTAGATTTCCGGCCCCTGCTCGGTCTCGGCACGCGACCTGCTGAAGCCGTAGGGCACCACGCCCTTGTCGCCATCCTTGCTACCACCGACATACAGAACGATTGCCATGTGATGTGTTCCTCCAGTTGCGTGTTGCATCCTGCGGTTGTCGCCGACGGCGGCGGATGCGCTGCAGCCACCGCCATCCCGGCCAGCTTAGCGCCTGCAGGCTGACCGGGACGTCACGAAAGGTAATCAGCTCCGGTTGCATGGGCATGACGGCGTCATGCCGGATCGCGCCCGCCGGATGCGCCCGCGGCTAGCCGGGCCACCAGCCATGGCCCAGGCGGGCATAGCGGTCGGCCGCGCGCTCGAACGGATTGCGGGCGCTGATCCCGCCGCAGGCCAGGTACACAGGCAGGTACAGCGGCCCCAGCACGAAATACTGGTAGACGTGCGCGCGCTCGTGGTCGTCCAGGCGGATCGACGGTTCCACCGCATGCCCGGCCTGGTGGGCATAGGTGTGGCAGGCGATACCGAGTTCGGCGCCGGTATGCAGGATCACGTTGCCCAGCGTGATCGCTCCACCGGGTCCCCACGGCCAGTGCCGGAACACCACGGCCCGGTCGCGCGCGCTCCAGCGTGGGCGTGCGCCGACTGCCATGCCGATCACGCCGGCCGCCAGTCCGATCAGCGTGTTGGGCGAAGTCCACACCGCGCCCAGCAGCTGCAGCGGCGGCAGCCAGCGTGGCGTTGCGGTGTTCAGTCGGCCTCGTTGGGGATCAGCAGCCACAGGATCAGGTACACCAGGATGCCGGGGAACGCGGCCGAGGCGATGGAAACCACCACGAACAGGACGCGCAGCAGGGTCGAATTCCAGCCGAAGCGGTGGGCGATGCCGCCCATCACCCCGGCCAGCATGCGGTCGTTGAGCGAGCGGGACAGTGTCGGCGTGGTGGACGTGTTCATGGCGGCAGCTCCTCGGGTTCCGGCGCCACTCTACCTTACCGCGGCCGGTGTCGACGCCACGCGTTGGCGTGCTCAGCCAGCGCGCGCCGACAGCCAGGCGTCGAGGGCGGCCGGCACTTCGCGCTGCGCGCGCCCGGACACGTAGATGCCGATATGTCCGCCGCGGAAGCTGGATTCGGTGTAATCGGCGGTCCCCAGCAGGCCGCGCATCGCCCGCGATGCATCCGGCGGCACGAGGTGGTCATGCTCGGCATACAGGTTCAGCACCGGCAGCGTCACCTGCCTGAGGTCCACGGCCTCCTCGCCGATGCGCACGCTGCCGGCCATCAGGCCATTGCCCTGGTAGAACTGCTTGACGAAGTCGCGGAAGGCTTCACCGGCGAGATCGGGAGAGTCGAAAATCCATTTCTCCATGCGCAGGAAATCCTCCAGCGCCGCCTTGTCGTCGAGGATGTCGAGCAGGCCCACGTACTTCTGCACGTTCAGGCGGAACGGCTTGAGCATCAGGTAACTGGCGTTCATCAGGTCGGCGGGGATGTTGCCCATCGTGTCCACCAGCAGGTCGACGTCGAGCTGCCGCGCCCAGTGCGAGAGCATGTTGTCGCGGGTATGGAAGTCCACCGGGGTGACCATGGTCACCAGGTTGGCCAGCTTGTGCTGGCGCAGCGCGGCGTAGCACAGCGCGAACACGCCGCCCTGGCAGATGCCGAGCATGTCCACCGGGCCGCCACTGCGGCGCACCAGCGCATCCACCGCGCCATCGATGTAGCGCAGCAGGTAATCCTCCAGCGTCTGCCAGCGTTCGGAGCGGTCCGGGTAGCCCCAGTCCAGCACGTAGACATCATGGCCCAGCGCAAGCAGCTTCTGCACCAGCGAGCGGTCGGCCTGCAGGTCCACCATGTACGGCCGGTTGACCAGTGCGTAAACGATCAGCAGCGGACGCCGGCCTTCGACCGCACGGTCGCCGACGAAGCGGTACAGCACCACCTTGCCATCGCGCCAGACTTCCTCGCGCGCGGTGGCACCGTAGTCCACATCGTCCACCGACGGCAGCATCTGCAGGCCTTCCATCAGCTTGCGCTGCATGGCCAGGGTTTCCTGCACCAGGTCGTCGGCATTGAAACCCAGCGGGCCTTTCATGCGCCCGGCTTCCGGGAGGTCTTCTTCGCGGCCCTGCCGGCTCGACCGGCTTGCGGCGCCTGGCTACCGGCCTCTGCTGACCGACGACCGGCTTCGGGCGGGCGACGATCCGCCCCCGGTGGGTGACGACCGTTGGTCGTCACCGCTTTCTTCACTGCCGCCCGCTTGCGCGCGCGCGGCGCCACCTTGGCCACCGCCGGCTGCACCGCATGCGCCCAGGGATCGGCCCTTGGCTCCGCGGCCATCTGCTCGACACTGGCCTGCAGCCGGCGCAACTGGCGTTCAAGCTCGGCGATGCGGCGGTGCGCGGCATCCATCTCGCTGCGCGTGGGCAGGCCGACGCGCTCGCTCAGCTGTTCCACTTCGCGCTGCACCGCCGCGCGCAGGCGCATCTGCGCGTTGCCCAGCGAGGCGTAGACCTGCTGGAACGCCTCGGACATCGCGACCTTGGCATACGCGTCTTCGGCGGCTTCGATCCACAGATCGAACATCGCCCGCGCGCTGGTCAGCTGGTTGCCCGGCGCTTCGTGCTCGGCCACGCGTTGCTCGAACAACGCGAATGCCTCGTCCAGCGCCTGCCGGATCTGTCCCAGGTATTGCTTGGAATGTTCCTGCAGTTCCTGCTGCGCCTGGGCCAGTTTCTGCCAGCGCGCCTGGTGCTCGCGGCCAGGGCCGAATGCCGGGCCCTGCAGCCACGGCGCCAGCCGCTGCTGCCATTGTTCGAGCAGCGCAAGGACATCGTCCACGCCCCCGTCGCCGGTGCTGCCGCGTGCGCCCTGCAGCATCCAGTGCAGCATGCCCTCGCCCTCGCCCTTGCCCTGCCCCATCACCGCATCGCGCCAGGCCTGCGCCACGTCGGCGCTGCTGGCGTCACGGCCGGCAAAACGCGAGGCGACATCCTGCATGGTGCCGTACCAGCCACCGGCCTGTTCGCGGAAACGATGCAGCGCATCGTCGGCCGGTCCGGGACCGCGCTCGGGCAGCAGCTGCACCCACCAGTCCAGCACCTGCTTCCAATCGGCGGGATCGTTGCCGCCCTGCGCCGCGCCGGTACCGGCCTGGCGCAGCGCGTCGCCCCAGGCGCCGAAATACTGCCGGGCCAGGTGTTCGAAGCCGGGATCGTCGCCGCTGCGGTGTTCGCTCATGCCTGCAGGTCCCTCACGGCTTGGGGATGTGCAGCGTCTTGCTGATCATCAGCGACCCGGACAAGGCGAACAGCAGCACCAGCGGATGCAACTGCCACGGCCCCAGCTGCCACTGCCCCAGCCACAGCTGCGGGCCGATGCTGCCGGTGCCCGCCGCGATCGCCAGCACGATCACCAGCAGCAGGCTGCTCGGAATCGGCGTGCCTTCGAAGTACGGTACCTTGTCGCCACCTTCGGACAGTGCCTCGGCGGTGACGTTGTAGCGTGCCAGCCTGCTTACGCCGCAGCACACGAAATAGCTCAGCACCAGCCAGTCCCAACCGCCCTGCATGCCGCAGGCGTAGGCCAGCGCCGCCGGTGCCACGCCGAAGGAGATCACGTCGGACAGCGAATCCAGTTCGCGGCCCAGCGTCGAGCTGGATTTGCGCCAGCGTGCGATGCGGCCGTCCAGCGCGTCGAAGATGAAAGCCAGCGGGATCAGCGCCATGCCGAACAACAGATAGCCCTGTGCGCCGTCCTGCAGGAAGCGCATCGCCGCGAACACCGCGCCGGTGCCGCAGAACGCATTGGCGAGGGTGAACCAGTCCGCCAGCTGGAATTCGCGCAGCATGGAAAAGTGTCGTTTCATGAAAGCTCTGGGGACAACAGTGGCCTACAGGTTACTTGAGCAGCGTGAACGGGGACAGCGGCACCCGTCCTCACGCGACGCTCACCGGACCTCGATCTGCGGTGAATTTTTGGCCACCCATCTTGACAGCCCCGGCCCACGGGCGACCCCGGCGGTTATCCACAAACTTGCGCACCAACAATCCACACCCCCTGTGGACAACCTCGCCGCGTCACAGCCGGCTGAAGCTCCAGCGCTGCATGCGCCCGTCGCGGTAGGGCATCACGCCATGAAACGGGCGCGGGTCGCCATCGAACACCAGCGGCAGGAAGTTGCGGTCGCCCTCCCACATCGGCAGCGTATCCAGCTTGTCCAGGTCCACCCACTCCAGCGTGCCTTCGTGGTTGCCCTGGTGGGGCTGGCCCTGGAAACCATCGATGACGAACACGAAGCCGAACCAGTCCTCGCCCTGCCTGCCGAATCCCGGCCAGCTGATGGTGCCGCGCAGCTGCATCGAGGTGCACTCGATGCCAGCCTCTTCATGGATCTCGCGGCGCATGCCGGCGACGACGTCCTCGTCCGGGTCGAGCTTGCCGCCCAGCCCGTTGTACTTGCCGAGGTGGTGGTCGCCCGGCCGTGTATTGCGGTGGATCATCAACACCTGCCGGCGATCCGGCGACAGCACGTAACCCAGGGTGGCGACGATCGGCGTGTACGGCATGCGGGAATCCGGCAACGGGAAAGCGGCCGATTATCGCCGATCAGGGCACGACCGACAGGCGCCGTGCGGCCGGCACCGCCACCACCGCATCCGGATCGCGCGCCAGGGTGGCCACGCCATGCCCGCGCAGGGCGAGATATTCCAGCCATTTGCCGAGGAAGGTGTTCATGCGCATGCGGTGGCCGATCAGCTCGGCCGGTGGCGGGTACATGCCCATGACGTCCTGCCAGCGGCGGCCGACATAGCAGTGGGTGGTTTCGGCCTGGCGCGCGTCGCGGTACAGGCGCACGTAGGCCGAAGGGTCCGGCTGGCCGGTCAGTGGATCGCTGAGGTCGTAGGTCAGTCGCAGTTCCACGGTGTAGCGATGGCACTCGATCACGTCCAGGCGCACATCGAGTCCATCGCCCACCGAGGAAACGTAACTGCCCACCGCCAGATCGCTGGGAGCGAACAGGCGCACCAGGTGGCGGTGGTTTTCGGCATAAAGCCCCATCAGCCAGCCGAGGCGGCTCAGGCGCGGGATGCGTTCGGTACGGGGGAGAGCTTGGGCCATGCAACGATCCTACACGTTGCCAACGCGCGGCGGCAGCTTGTGCGGGCGATGGGTTGGGCGCAGGATCAGGGGGCCGCGACCCGGTCGTCGGTTCAGTACATTTCCCGGCGCAGCCCCAGCGTGGCCAGCACCTTGCTGGAAATCTCCTCGATCGAGGTATGCGTGGTGCTCAGCGTCGGAACCCGCTCCATCTGGAACAGCCGCTCGGCGGCCGCCACTTCCCTGCGGCAGGTTTCCGGATTGGAGTAGCGCGAGTTCGGTCGGCGCTCCTGGCGGATCTGCTGCAGGCGCTCCGGATCGATGGTCAGGCCGAACAGCTTGCGCCGGTAGTTGCGCAGGCGCGGCGGCAGGCGGTCGCTCTCCAGGTCCTCGTCGGTCAACGGATAATTGGCCGCGCTCACCCCGTAATGCAGCGCCAGGTAGATGCAGGTCGGCGTCTTTCCGGCACGCGACACCGCCACCAGGATCACGTCGGCGTCGTCGTAGTTCACCGCGATGCCGTCGTCGTGGCTGAGCGCGAAGTTCATCGCGTTGATGCGGCGGTGGTAGGTTTCGAAATCGACCATGCCGTGCGCCTGGCCCACCCGCGACACGCGCGGGGAGGACAGTTCGGCCTCCAGGGTTTCCATGAACGGCGCGAACACGTCCAGCATCAGCGCGCCGCTGCCGGCCAGGATCACGCTCAGGCTCTGGTCCACGCAGGAGTTCACCACGATCGGCCGGACCTGGTAGCGCTCGCCCGCCGCCTGGATCCGGGCACAGGCTTCGGCGGCTTTTTCGGGGTCGTCGATGAACGACATGCGGTCGGTGACGAAGCTGAACCCGGTGAACTGGGTGAGCAGGCTATGCCCAATGGTTTCAGCGGTGATACCGGTTCCATCGGAAACATAGAACACCGGTCGGATGGTCGTCATGCTTGGATTTTCCCAGTGCGCAGCCTGAAACTCCCGCCGTCACACGCTTGTGTGCACGGTGGTCCGACCGGCATCATAGCGGCTTCTTCCTACGGACGCGGCCATCCAGCCCGCCTCGGGCGATGGCCAAACGGAGCATCGCGCTTGAACGAGAATATCCTGTGGTTGCACGAACTGCGCCTGGCCGACCTGGCCCGCGTAGGTGGCAAGAATTCGTCACTGGGCGAGATGATCGGCAACCTCGACGGCCTCGGGGTATCCGTGCCCGGCGGCTACGCCACCACCGCCGAAGCCTTCAAGGACTTCATCGCGCATAACGATCTGTCCAAGCGCATCTTCGATCGCCTGGCGACGCTGGACGTGGAAGATGTCACCGCACTGACCGAAGCCGGCAGGGAAATCCGCGGCTGGGTGACCGATGCCCCGCTGCAGCCGCAGCTGGACCAGGACATCCGCAGTGCCTACGCGCAGCTGTGCAGCGAGAACGGCGGCGGCGACGTGGCCGTGGCCGTGCGTTCCTCGGCCACTGCTGAAGACCTGCCGGATGCTTCGTTCGCCGGCCAGCAGGAAACCTTCCTCAACGTGACCGGCGCCGACGATGTCGTGCGCAAGGTCAAGGAAGTGTTCGCCTCGCTGTACAACGACCGCGCCATCGCCTACCGCGTGCACCATGGGTTCAAGCACGAGGACGTGTTCCTGTCCGCAGGCGTGCAGCTGATGGTGCGCTCGGGCGTCGGCTCCTCCGGCGTGCTGTTCACCCTGGACACCGAATCCGGTTTCCGCGACGTGGTGTTCGTCACCTCCTCGTTCGGCCTCG
>Ga0160433_100733_pt1 | contig 12192 bp, 9 predicted proteins | sample HID1972K_E0MG_FD_108235 | JGI IMG/M metagenome (GOLD analysis project Ga0160433, IMG submission 108235) | Enriched pill bug-associated microbial communities from UW Madison campus, WI, USA - HID1972K_E0 MG | ecosystem: Host-associated > Arthropoda: Insects > Digestive system > Unclassified ... | reverse complement strand
GTGTCGCCTGCGCCGCTGCGTTATCGATCGTGCCTGCGTGATACCCGAAGGTATGGTCATTGGAGAGAATGCGGAAGAAGACGCGCGTCGTTTCTACCGTTCCGAGGAAGGTATTGTGCTGGTTACGCGTGAAATGCTGCGCAAACTGCAGGGCTGACAGGAGCAATAATGCAGGTTTTACATGTATGTTCAGAGATGTTCCCGCTGTTGAAAACCGGCGGTCTGGCGGATGTGATTGGCGCGTTACCGGCGGCCCAAATTGCCGATGGCGTGGATACGCGCGTTTTGCTCCCCGCCTTTCCGGATCTTCTGCGCGGCGTGACGGACGCCCAGGTTGTGGCCCGTCGGGATACCTTTGCCGGACCGATTTCGCTGTTGTTCGGCCACTATAACGGCGTGGGTGTCTATCTGATTGACGCCCCGCACCTTTACGCGCGGCCGGGGAGTCCGTACCACGACACCAACCAGTTTGCGTACATCGACAACGTGCTGCGCTTTGCGCTGCTCGGGTGGGTGGGCTGCGAAATGGCCTGCGGGCTGGACCCGTTCTGGCGGGCGGAAATTGTCCATGCGCACGACTGGCATGCGGGGCTGGCTCCGGCCTATCTTGCCGCGCGAGGTCATCCCGCAAAGTCCGTCTTTACGGTGCATAACCTGGCCTACCAGGGCATGTTCTATGCGCACCATATGAATGAAATTGACCTGCCGTGGTCGTTCTACAACATGCACGGGCTGGAGTTTAACGGCCAGATTTCGTTCCTCAAGGCAGGGCTGTTCTACGCCGATCACATCACGGCGGTGAGCCCGACTTATGCGCGCGAAATTACTGAGCCACAGTTTGCTTACGGCATGGAAGGGTTGCTGCGTCAGCGTCATCTCGAAGGTCGGCTTTCCGGCATTCTGAACGGCGTCGACCCGCAAATCTGGAGTCCGGAAAACGATTTGCTGCTGACGGCGCGTTACAACCGCGATGAGCTTGAGGAAAAAGCAGAGAACAAGCGCCAGCTGCAAATTGCGATGGGGCTGAAGGTGAATGATAAGGTGCCGCTGTTTGCAGTGGTCAGCCGCCTGACCAGTCAGAAAGGGCTGGATTTAGTGTTAGAAGCGCTGCCGGGCTTACTTGAACAGGGTGGTCAACTGGCGCTGCTGGGCGCGGGCGATCCGGTATTGCAGGAAGGTTTCCTCGCCGCCGCCGCTGAACATCCGGGGCAGGTGGGCGTACAGATTGGTTATCACGAAGCGTTCTCGCACCGCATCATGGGCGGGGCCGATGTGATTCTGGTGCCGAGCCGCTTTGAGCCGTGCGGCTTAACGCAGCTCTACGGCCTGAAATACGGCACGCTGCCGTTGGTCAGGCGCACCGGGGGCCTGGCGGACACCGTGTCCGACAGCTCGTTGGAAAATCTGGCGGACGGTATCGCCAGTGGTTTCGTCTTTGAAGACAGTAATGCCTGGTCGCTGCTTAGGGCTATCCGGCGTGCTTTCGTGTTGTGGTCGCGCCCTTCGCTCTGGCGGTACGTTCAACGTCAAGCGATGAGCATGGATTTTAGCTGGCAAGTCGCGGCGACGTCTTACCGCGAGCTTTATCAACGCTTGATGTAATCACAGGAACCATCGCTATGAATGCACCGATTACCTATGCTTCCCCCACGCTCAGCGTTGAGGCACTGAAACACTCGATTGCTTATAAGCTAATGTTTACCGTCGGGAAAGATCCGGCCATCGCCAATAAACACGAATGGCTGAACGCCACGCTGTTTGCCGTGCGTGACCGTCTCGTCGAACGCTGGCTGCGCTCTAACCGCGCGCAGCTATCCCAGGAAGTGAAGCAGGTTTACTACCTGTCGATGGAGTTTTTGATTGGCCGCACCCTTTCCAATGCGCTGTTATCGCTCGGTATTTATGACGACGTCAAAAACGCGCTGGAAGGGATGGGGCTCGACCTTGAAGAATTGATTGGCGAAGAGAATGATCCGGGCCTCGGTAACGGCGGTCTTGGCCGACTGGCGGCCTGTTTCCTGGATTCACTGGCGACGCTTGGCCTACCGGGCCGTGGCTACGGTATTCGCTACGACTACGGGATGTTCAAACAGAACATCGTCGACGGGCGGCAAAAAGAGTCCCCGGACTACTGGCTGGAATACGGTAACCCGTGGGAATTTAAACGCCACAACACTCGCTATGCGGTGCGTTTCGGCGGCCGTATTCAGCAGGAGGGTAAAAAATCGCGCTGGGTTGAAACGGAAGAGATTCTCGCGGTTGCCTACGATCAGATCATTCCAGGCTATGACACCGACGCCACCAATACGCTGCGTCTGTGGAACGCGCAGGCCAGTAGCGAAATCAACCTCGGTAAATTCAACCAGGGCGACTACTTCGCGGCGGTGGAGGATAAAAACCATTCCGAGAACGTCTCCCGTGTTTTGTACCCGGACGACTCCACTTATTCCGGGCGCGAGCTGCGTCTGCGACAGGAGTATTTCCTGGTCTCGGCGACGGTGCAGGACATTCTGAGTCGTCATTACCAATTGCATAAAACGTACAGCAATCTGGCAGCAAAAATTGCGATTCACCTCAACGACACGCACCCGGTGCTGTCGATCCCCGAGCTGATGCGCCTGCTTATCGACGAACACAAATTCACGTGGGATGAAGCGTTCGAGGTGACCTGTCAGGTCTTCTCCTACACCAACCACACGCTGATGAGCGAAGCGCTGGAAACCTGGCCGGTGGACATGCTGGGCAAAATTCTGCCGCGCCATCTGCAAATCATCTTCGAGATTAACGACTACTTCCTGAAAACATTGCAGGAACAGTATCCAAACGACACCGGCTTGCTGAGCCGCACTTCAATTATCGACGAATCCGATGGCCGCCGTGTGCGCATGGCATGGCTGGCGGTGGTGATTAGCCACAAGGTCAACGGCGTGTCTGAGCTGCACTCCAACCTGATGGTGCAGTCGTTATTTGCCGATTTCGCGACAATTTTCCCGATGCGTTTTACCAACGTCACCAACGGGGTGACGCCGCGACGCTGGCTGGCGCTGGCGAACCCGCCGCTGTCTGAAGTGCTGGATGAAAACATTGGACGCACCTGGCGCACCGATCTCAGCCAGCTCAGCGAACTGGAACAGCATCTGGATTATCCGCAGGTGAACCAGGCGGTGCATCACGCCAAGCTTGAGAACAAAAAGCGGCTGGCAGACGTTATCGCCCAGCAGCTGAACGTAGTGGTTAATCCTAAGGCCTTGTTTGACGTACAGATTAAGCGCATTCACGAGTACAAACGTCAGTTGATGAACGTACTGCATGTGATTACCCGCTATAACCGCATCAAGGCCGATCCGAGTGCCGAATGGGTGCCGCGGGTGAATATCTTCGCCGGGAAAGCCGCTTCGGCGTATTACATGGCGAAGCACATTATTCACCTTATCAACGACGTGGCGAAGGTGATCAACAACGATCCGCAGATTGGCGACAAACTGAAAATCGTGTTTATCCCGAACTACAGCGTAAGCCTGGCGCAGGTGATCATCCCGGCGGCCGATCTTTCCGAACAGATTTCACTGGCCGGCACCGAGGCGTCGGGCACCAGTAACATGAAGTTTGCGCTCAACGGCGCGCTGACCATCGGCACGCTGGACGGCGCCAACGTCGAAATGCTGGAGCACGTCGGCGCAGAGAATATCTTCATTTTCGGTAATACTGCGGAAGAGGTCGAAACGTTGCGCGCCAAAGGCTACAAGCCGCGGGATTACTACGACAAAGACGAGGAGCTGCATCAGGTGCTGACGCAGATCGCCACCGGTTTGTTCAGCCCGGAAGAGCCGGGACGCTACCGTGACCTGGTGGATTCGCTGATTAACTTTGGGGACCACTACCAGGTGCTGGCGGATTACCGCAGCTACGTTGACTGTCAGGACAGCGTCGATGAGCTGTACCGCAATCCGGAAGAGTGGACCACTAAAGCGATGCGCAATATTGCCAACATGGGCTACTTCTCGTCAGACCGCACGATTCAGGAGTACGCGGAGACAATCTGGCATATCGATCCGGTAAGGCTCTAATTTTCCCCTGCCAGGTGATATTTCACCTGGCATTCATTTTTCTTAATTAATTATTAATCAAGTCTTCCCATCATATTTTATCAATTGCAATTGGTAATTAACTCATTGAAGTGTAAGTCATTTTGATGAGCTGTGAATATTCATGGCGTGAATATGATGTGTCTATTGATTCACGCCACTATCCAGCTATCTTGTGTTAATCCGCTATCGGCATATAATCCGAGTCCTGGTCAACGCCTCGTATGATCAATATCAATCGTTATTATCTCCATGTATCTACTCTCAATATATATTGAGGTATCGTACTCTATTTATTCTGAAGGAACTATTATGCGTAAGCTCGCATTAGTATGCAGTGTTGCCGTTTTATTCTCAGGCCTGGTGCAGGCCGACGGCGGAAAAATTAATTTCAATGGCGAGATCCTCGACACGGCATGTGAAATCGATACCGGTTCGAAAGATTTAGATGTCAACCTGGGTAAAGTAAGCAAAACTGACTTTTCCGGTGCGGGCTCCGTTGCGGCGGAGACCGGATTTGAACTTAAATTGACTAATTGCCCCATCGTCACCAGCGCCACTATCAAATTTGAAGGAACAGCAAAAGACGGCGACAACAAAGTTATTGATGTGAAAGATGATGTCGGTGCTGCGGGGGGCGTAGGTATTCAGATTCTGGACGCCTCCCGTAATGTGGTTCCGCTGTTTACTCCATCCAGCAGTTATGACCTGCTTGAAGGCATTAATACCCTGGCATTTACCGCACGTTATTACGCCACGGCAGCTGAAGTGACGGCGGGCCCGGCCAATGCGGTAGCCAACTTCACAGTCAATTATAACTAATTAACTGTCTCATACAAAAATATGAGCCTCGATGAGACTCATATTTTTAGTGTTTCGAAAATTAATGTTTTCACTTCGTTAAATTTTAGGTCGGAATAGTTAATTATGCATTATGTAAAATATGTTTTATCCGGGTTCTTATTCACCTATATTTGTGCCGCGCAGGCGGGCGTTATTATCGGTGGCACGCGTCTGATTTATGATGGCGCAAAAAATGAAGCGTCACTCAGTATTGAGAATCCGGATAAAATTGAATATTTAATTCAGTCCTGGGTAGAGAGTGATGAGAATGGCAAGTCCAATGCGCCATTTGTCATTACCCCACCGTTATTCCGTCTGGATAGCACGCAAAAAAATATCCTGCGTGTTGTTAACACCGGTAATTTACCGGCCGATCGTGAATCGCTCTTCTGGCTGAACATTAAATCTATCCCTTCCGTTGAGCGCCGGGACAACACCCTGCAACTGGCGATCAAAACCCGTATCAAGCTTATCTTTCGACCACAAGCGCTGAAAGGCGTGGCGCCTGAAACGGTGACCGACAAGCTGGTCTGGAAAAAGCAGGGCGACCAGCTGATGGTGCGCAACCCGACCGCTTATTACATGAACTTTTCGTCGGTGAAGATCAACGGCACGCCAGTTAAAAGCGCGCAGTGGGTTGCTCCGCATTCTGATGCCACGTTTTCCCTGCCGAAGGGCGTGAGCGGCAAGGAACTGCACTGGACACTGATCGGTGATTACGGCGCGGCTGGCAAGGAACATTCTGCAGGTATTTAACGTTGTGGGCATGTATTGATGAGAATCGCCGGGAAGAGAATGAATAAAAAACGTAATCATAAGATGAACCCGCTGCGGCACTCATACCTTGCCAGAATTATTATCATTGCGTTGGCAGCCGGTCTGAGCACGCCGTTACACGCTGAACGCTATTTTGATCCCGCATTGCTCGAGCTGGGTGCGCCTTCGCAGGGAAAAGCGGACCTTTCCCTGTTTGAAAAAGGGGGGCAGTCGCCTGGCACCTATCGGGTTGAAGTCTGGCTGAATAAGGCGATCGTCGATACCCGTGATGTCGAGTTCAAACTGGTTGATCTCGCCGACGGGAAAAAGGTGCTCCAGCCCTGCCTTTCCGCCTCTGCGCTTCAGAGCTACGGTGTAAAACAGTCGCTGCTAACCGATATCTCCGCCACGGAAACCTGTGTCAATTTATCGGTAATCGACCACGCCTCCAGTGATTTTGACTTTCCCCGACTGCGCCTTAATCTGAGTTTTCCGCAGGCGGCGCTGGAAGTTCACGCCAGGGGCTATGTCTCGCCGGAGCGCTGGGATGAAGGCATTACCGCGCTGTTGCTGAATTACAGTTTTAGCGGGGCGCAGAATCACGCCCGCAACGCACAGGTCGAAGATAACGACAATCAGTATCTGAACCTGCGGCCGGGTTTTAACTTCGGCCCGTGGCGCCTGCGCAACTATTCTACCTGGTCGCGTGACAGTAGCGGCCAGTCAAGCTGGGATTCCGTTTATACCTATCTGCAGCGCGATATCATTGCGTTGCGCGGGCAAATGACGCTGGGTGACAGTAACTCACCTGCGGACGTTTTCGATAGCGTGCCGTTTCGCGGGGCGCAGCTTGCCTCCGATGATGAAATGTTACCGGACAGCCTGCGCGGTTACGCCCCGGTCGTGAAAGGGATTGCCCGCACCAACGCTGAAGTCACGGTTCGCCAGAACGGTTACGTCATCTACCAAACCTCGGTCGCGCCCGGCGCCTTTGAAATTAACGACATGTATCCGACCGGCAGCAGCGGCGATCTTGACGTCACCATTAAAGAGACGGATGGCAGTGAACAGCATCTGGTGCTGCCTTTCGCCAGCCTGCCCGTTTTGCAGCGCGAAGGCCGACTCAAATACAGCTTCACCGGCGGTCAATATCGTGCCTACGACGGGGATATCGACAAGACCCAGTTTGTGCAGGGCACGGCCATTTATGGTTTGCCGTGGAATACCACGGTCTATGGTGGTTTGCAGTCAGCTGGGGATAAATACGGCGCGCTGGCGTTGGGCCTGGGGCTTAACCTCGGTGGTATCGGCGCAATTTCCGCCGATGTGACGATGGCGAAATCCACGCTTAAGAATGAAGAGACCGCGCGCGGTCGGTCCTGGCGGTTCCGCTACAGCAAAAACATGGTCGAAACCGGGACCAACTTCTCCATTGCCGGTTATCGCTATTCCACCCAAGGCTACTACGGTATGCAGGACGTACTGGATACCTGGCGAAGCGCGGATGAAGACGTGACGCCTGACCGCCGACGTAATCGTTTTGAAGTCTCGGTGAATTAGAACTTATGGGATAAAGCCGGATCGTTATCCCTGAGCCTGATCAAAGAAGATTACTGGAATGACGCACGCGATATGCGTTCCATCACGGCCGGGTAAAACAACAGCTGGAATGGGATCAGCTATTCCGTCAATTACAGCTACAACCGTAATACCACCTCGGATGATTACGAGAAGGTTTATCAGTCAGATCAAATCCTGTCCCTGAATATCAGTGTGCCTCTCGACAAGTGGATGCCGAATACCTGGGCCAGCTATAGCGCCAACAGCCAGAAAAGCAGTGGGACAACCCACAGCCTGGGGCTGAACGGCTCGGCGCTGGAAGACAAAAATCTGAACTGGAGCGTTCAGGAAGGTTATAGCTCCGACCAGACCGGCACAACGGGTAACGCCAGTCTGAATTACAAAGGCGGATATGGGAATGCGTCGGCGGGTTATAGCTACGACCATGACTATCGACGTCTGAACTATGGCTTACAGGGGGGCATAGTGCTGCATGGTGATGGCATTACGTTCTCACAACCGCTAGGCGATACGATCGCACTGGTGAAAGCACCGGGTGCGGCGGGCGTCAAAGTACAGAATCAGACCGGGGTACGGACGGATTACCGGGGCTATACCACGCTCCCGTATCTCAGTGCATACCGCGAAAACAGCGTCGATCTCGATAGCGAGAGCCTGGCCGATAACGTGGATCTCTCTTTGACCTCCAAAACCGTGGTGCCGACGCATGGTGCAGTGGTTCGGGCTAACTTTGACACCCATATCGGCGCCCGCGCGTTAATCACCATGATGACGGCGGAAAATCGGCCGGTGCCGTTTGGTGCAGTCGTTTCGGCAGCATCTGGTGAAGACAACATTGCCAGCGGAATGGTCGGTGATGGCGGCCAAGTGTATATGACCGGTCTGCCAGCGCAGGGCACGCTTCAGGTGCAGTGGGGTCGTCAGGAAGGGGAGCAGTGCCGCATTCACTACCAGTTGCCAGCAGCTGAACCCAAAAGTGGCATTGTCATGCTAAACAGCTCCTGTCGTTGAATAAGAGATTTGAGGAAACCATGATGAAAAAAATTAACCTGTTTGCCGCTGCTGCACTGCTGTTCGCATCACCGGTACTCATTGCCGCCACCACCATTCAGATTACTGGCAAAGTGGTGGCCTCTCCGTGCGTAGTAGACGACTCTCTGTCGGTGGATTTAGGGCAGGACATTCAGGCGAAAGATTTGGAGACCGCCGGAACGGGGTCTGACTGGGTGCCCTTTACCCTGGATCTGAAGCAGTGTCCGTCGGGCACCACCTCGGTGACCGTGGCCTTCTCCGGTACACCGGACACCGCCGATGCGACCCGGCTGTATCAAAATAGCGGTACGGCGAAGAATATCGCCGTAGAATTGCTGGATGACCAAAACACCCCGCTGGGTAATGGGTCCACCGCAACGAAAACCATTGATAAGACGTCGCATTCCTATACCTATAATCTTAAAGCGCGCGCGTACACCGCATTGGGCGAAGTCATGCCAGGGACTATCGCTTCCGAAGTGCTTGTGGCATTTACCTACAATTAATGGACAGGCCGACATGAAATACAGCAAATTGAGTTGGATGGCCGCGTTCCTCCTGATCTCAGGCTACGCGCAGGCAAACTATTCGACGATAATGAGTCTGGAAAAAGAGACAGTAACCTACGCGCTGGGTGCCGTTTCGATACCGGATGCGGTCGGGGCGACCACGGCGTGGGAGCAGAATAACTCATTGCGTTATTCTACGGCCTGTAATATCGGAGGAAATGGCGCGGCGACGGTTTCGCTGAATATCGCCGGAACGCAGGTGGATAATGCGACCTGGAAGACCGATAACGCCGGTGTGGGGATACAGTTCAAACTATTTGATGGTTACGGTTATTTTCCCTCGACCCAAAGTTATCCCTATGACTCAAGGTTAACCGTCTGCGCAGGAGGCGGTACTTCATATATTCACGTTTCTTATCGATTGGTGCGATTAGCCCAACAACTGCCCCCCGGCGATATCGGCCCGTTGCCAACGGTAACGGTTGTGGTGAATAACGATGAGCCTGGTGCCAGTGATTTGAGTCAGCTTTTTTTGAGTGGGATAGGCAGTAGTCCAACAGTGACGAACTGTACGATTAATGCCCCGTCGCAGATAACGCTACCCGACCTCCATACTGCTGACGTGGCGACTAAGGTCAATATAGGCACGACGCCTCTTAACATCACGCTGGAAAACTGTCCGGGGGCGGTGAACAATATTACCTATAAATTCTCACCTGCTGATGGTACACATGATTATGCTAATGGCGTGATGAAAACGGCCCCCGGTTCTGCCCATGGCGTATATTTACGACTGACGAGGGAAAACGGGGAGGCCGATCCGTTGTCTAGTGAACCTCATACTCTCGATACGTATCAGGGAAGCGGCAATTACGCGCTACCTATCAACATCTCTTATTATATTCATACTCCGTCGGATGTCACATCCGGGCCAGTGAACGAGGCGTTAACCTTAACAGTGGGTTATAACTGATCGCTCGCGGGCGATCGGCAATAGATCGCCCGGCGGTGTATTTATGACGCTAACGACAGTTCACGCTTTCCCGCGTGGTGTACCAACCATTGCGCCACGCGGGACTGTTCTTCCGCATTCAGCCACATGCCCTGTTTGGTACGACGCCACAACGCATCGTCCATCCGCCGCACCCATTCGTGCTCGACCAGATAGCGCAGTTCGGCCTCATAAAACTCATGCCCGAAATGTTCGCCTAAATCCGCAGTCTCTTTCGCTTCACCGAGGATCAACGCGGTGTTACTGCCGTAGGTACGTGCAAAGTGACGCGCCATGCCTTCGCTGATAAACGGATAGCGACGGCGCAGCTTCGCGGCGTAATCATCGCGGTCGTTGCCAATCTCGCCGCCCGGAAGGACGGCCTCTTTGGTCCATGCCTGACCGATACCTTTGTAGTAAGGCGTCAGTTTTTCCAGCGCGTGTTCGGCCAGCTTACGATAGGTCGTTAGCTTACCGCCAAACACCGACAGCAGTGGGGCCTGGCCGTTATCATCGTGAATATCAAGGGTGTAATCACGGGTGATCGCCTGCGGGGAATCAGACTCATCGTCGCAAAGCGGGCGCACGCCGGAATAGGTCCAGGCAATATCGTCCCGGCTGAGCTGTTTTTTAAAGTGTGCGTTGTGTACTTTCAGCAGATAGTTGATTTCGCTCTCTTCGATTTCAACGTTTTTCGGATCGCCTTTGTACTCTACGTCGGTGGTGCCAATGATGGAGAACTCATCCATCCATGGGATCACAAACACGATGCGCTTATCTTCGTTTTGCAGGATGTAGGCCTGCTTCTGGGTATGTACGCGTGGCACCACGATGTGGCTGCCTTTAATCAGGCGAATGCCGTACGGCGACGGGAGATGCATTCCGTCATCAAAGAACTGTTTCACCCACGGGCCGGTGGCGTTGACCAGGCCGCGCGCTTGCCAGCTGAATGTCTCGCCGGTATCAATATCTTCCGCTTCGACAATCCACAGACCGTTTTCACGGCGTGCAGACGTGGCGCGGGTGCGGGTCAACACGTTGCCACCTTTCTTCACCACCATTTGCGCGTTGGCGAGCACCAGACGCGCATCGTCGACCCAGCAGTCGGAATATTCGAAACCGCGCACGATTTCCGGTTTCAATACGGATTCTGCGCCAAAACGCAATCCGGTAGAACTCGGCAGGCTGGTGCGTTTCCCGAGATGATCGTACATGAACAGGCCGATGCGAATCATCCACGCCGGGCGCAGATGCGGGCGATGCGGTAAACGAAAACGCATTGGGAAGGCGATGTGCGGCGCCATTTTTAACAACACTTCGCGTTCGGCCAGCGCTTCGCTCACGAGGCGGAATTCGTAGTGTTCCAGGTAGCGCAGCCCGCCATGAATCAGCTTGGAGCTGGCGCTCGACGTGGCACAGGCTAAATCCTGCGCTTCCAGCATCAGCACGGATAAACCACGTCCTGCGGCGTCTGCCGCGATACCGGCACCGTTGATGCCACCGCCTATCACAATCAGATCTTTGGTTTCCATGCTGCGCCCTCGTGCACTTTCGTTAAAGTTCATTAATGTTCGTTATCGCTCATACTAGCAAACAAACGCGCAATTGGTAACATCAAAAAAACATTTCAGAGTGATGCATGTAACAAATTAGCGTTTCCCTGCCGTCACAAAGTACACTTGGCGGTAAACTTCTCCTCCCGGAATGAAATGAAAGAGAGCACCATGGATCAATTTGAATGTATTAACGTAGAAGAAGCCCATCAGAAGCTGCATCAGGGACTGGCGGTGATGGTGGATATTCGCGATCCGCAGAGCTACGCGATGGGCCATACCCCGGGCGCGTTTCATCTGACCAACGACACGCTCGGCGCGTTTATGCAGGATAACGATTTCGAAACGTCGGTGATGGTGATGTGCTATCACGGCAACAGCAGCAAAGGCGCGGCGCAGTATCTGCTGCAACAGGGCTTTGACCAGGTCTACAGCGTGGACGGCGGCTTTGACGCCTGGCACCGCCATTTTCCGGCGGAAGTGGCGCACGGTAACTGAGCGGGTATACTGTCCCCTTTTGTGTGGAATAAGCGACGCCCCGTATGTTGATGATCACCTCCTTTACTAACCCGCGCGTCGCCCAGGCGTTTGTGGACTACATGGCTACCCAGGGGATTGTGCTGACAATCCAACAGCACACCCAAACTGACGTCTGGCTGGCTGACGAAAGCCAGGCTGCGCGGGTGCAAAACGAACTGGCTCGCTTTCTGGAAAACCCAGCTGACCCCCGTTATCTGGCGGCAAGCTGGGAATCCGGGCATACCAACAGCGGACTGCACTACAATCGCTTTCCTTTTATCGCCACCCTGAAAAGCAATGCCGGGCCGTTGACCTGGCTCATT
>Ga0160433_100729_pt1 | contig 12269 bp, 11 predicted proteins | sample HID1972K_E0MG_FD_108235 | JGI IMG/M metagenome (GOLD analysis project Ga0160433, IMG submission 108235) | Enriched pill bug-associated microbial communities from UW Madison campus, WI, USA - HID1972K_E0 MG | ecosystem: Host-associated > Arthropoda: Insects > Digestive system > Unclassified ... | reverse complement strand
ACCAGCTGCACCTGTTATTAAAACACGTTTTCCGCTTAAATCATTCTTTACCCGACTTTGATCAATTTTAATCGGTTTCCGTTGTAACAGATCTTCAATACGCAACTTTTGCATTTGTTTTCGTTTCAGTGTACCTGAAAGCCATTCGCTTGTAGGGGGAACTGTAACTACTTTAATTCCTAACCTTATACTCCGTTCAATAACTACTTTTTTAGACCGTTCATCTAAATTCTCATGAACAATCACTAGCTCTTCTACCTTTTTATATTTTTTGATCTCAGACAATTCTTTGAAATGATAAACCTTCTTTTGCTCCATATAACTATAAAGCCTTTTCCGGTTTGTATCAATAAAACCAACCACTACATAGTTAATTTCTCTATTAGCTTCTAAAGCTTGCTTTACCAATACAGCATTTTTGTCAGATCCATAAATAAGTACTCTGACAAAACCCTTACCAGCAAAACGCCGTGTTAAGAACTGGTATGTATTTCGAGCAAAAATTCGAAACATGACAAGCAAAGAGGTACAAATAAAGAAATTGATTAATACAACAAGGGAAAGGTTCAAGTACTCGCCGTTGATGATCTTTCTTCCAAAAGATAAAATTATCAAGACAAAAATGACGCTAAAAGTAGATGTAGCCGAAAATATTCTTAAAAGATCAACACTATTAGAATACCGAAGTAACCCAGTATGAATACGCGCCAGATAAAGAGAAAAAGTTGCAATACAGCAAAACAATCCTAGATAAATAAAGAATCTGCCTGTGTCAATTTGAGTAAATTCAAAGCCTTTAACCAATAAATAGGAAAAAGAAAAAGACCAAGAAATAATAAGAAAATCTAAGAACAAAATTGCCCATTTCGACAATGCCTTCCCTTCAATAAGAAACTGTTTCACCCGTTCTTTTGTATTGAAAATAATTTCATTCATAAACAAGTAGCTAAGTAACCTATTCCCACGATTTCCTACTGTTAAAGTTAATGAATAAACTTTAGGATTTCTCATTAAACTTTAGGACTGTTATTAAAAACAACCTACTTTAATCGTTTCAAGATTACCGCATCAGCAGTGACAAGCCCATCAGCATCTTTATTGGAAACTTCAATAAATGACTCTTTCCCTGTCAAAAATTTATATCTGCCAAGGGATACCCATTCTCCAGACGACAATCCCAGTTCTTTTATCGAGGAATTATCAATAATTATTTCGTTGGTTTTAACTCCATCAAAAACCGTATAAACAACTCGATGAGCTCGTTCCTTGTTCTTGGAAAGGTATATAAACACCTCATGAATTCCCCCTTCAGTAAAGGAAGGAACATATTTAACTGTTCTTAAATCCGCTGACTTTCCTTTGCTAAATAAGTAATCTCTTCCAAACCCTCCTCTTCTCGTTTCCCAGTTTCCTGTGATAACCACCGAAGAAGAATCATTGTTGTCGACCACAATCTCCGGAAGACTACCATCAGCCAAAGGATTTTCGCGCAATTCCTTTTGAACGCTAGTCACGCTGATCTGTTGCACTGCTAATTTGGTATCGATCGCTTCTATGGCAGCGGTTGCTGCAACTTGGCCTAATACCATAAACACCGGCTCCATTCTTATAGAACCAAAGGCTATATGAGAGGCCGATAAGCAAACCGGAACAAAAAGGTTCTTACACTCGCCTGCTTTTGGTATTATTGATCTATAGGAGATCGGAAAAGGCGCAGGCACTGTTTTCTGCACATCTCCTTCGTTTTTCACCATCCCATTGACCACAATACGTTGCACGTTATGAGAATCCATCTGGTAAGCAGCCATTGCTATTGGGTCCGCCACAACTTCTTTACCTTCAGAATGCAATTGTGTCATCACGATATCAGAAACCATTCTTCTTGCTTCCCGAACATATAATTGGCTTGAAAAGCCGTTCAATGCAATGAATTCATCTTTTGGATAACCCCAACTGTTCATTTCTTTGCGAATATGCGCTGGAACACGTTCATCATGACTCAGGAAATATAGTAATCCCTTGGTATAATCTTCATGATCTTCCCAAATTTTCTTACGGGTGGCATAATCACCATCCGGATATTCATAGTTGGCTCCAATCATATCGGTTGAAAAACCTCCGAAGTTATTAAAATCTGTTTTCCCATTGGGCATGTCTTTTATCAAAAAACCACCTGAATGATGCACTTTAATCTCATCATTGGGTAATTTATCAACTGTAAAACTGCTATGAATGGTGTTCCATTTTTCCTTCGCCAGTATCCTTAAAAGAAGCTCGTAACGATCCGGGTTATAATTTTTCGGTTCCATAAAAGGTATCCGGTTCCTTTCATCCTTTGTCAGCGCCAGCCTGAAATTATAGGCTTGCACTTTATTATCTGCTGATCCTTTTGGCAGAAGGGTATCCGTGCTTATGCCCCACAATAAACCACTACTCGGCTTTCCTGGTATTTTATAAGGATCTATATGATCAGGTAGTTGATGAAAATCAGACAATTGAACACCATTATAAGACTCACCATATTGTTTGCTGCTCTCACGCCCCACAGTATAGGAAACGCCGGACTTAGCCATCAGATCCCCTTCGTAAGTACAATCGATAAACATCTTTGCTTTAATGACCTGGCTTGTTCCTTTTTGAGGATTTTTTGAATCTTCTACAGTAATTTCTCTGATCCACTCACCTTCTTTTTTAACATTGGCTAACCTTCGGTTCTTCAATATTTCAAGTTTAGCTTCTTTGATATAATCAGCAAAAACTTGGTCGGCTACATGTGGTTCGAAAGTCCATTGTTCAAATTTATTATAATAGTCGCCAACCCGTCTGTAAAAATTCTTACTTAAACCAGTAATTGCATATTTGTTTCCGATGTCAGTTGCACCCAGCCCGCCCGCAGTCAATCCACCCAAATACTGCCCGGGCTCAATTATGATAACTGATTTGCCATGCTTTTTTGCCGTATAGGCCGCAATGATACCAGCTGAAGACCCGCCGTAAACACATATATCAACCTCTATAACGCTTGGCGACGATCTATAAGTAAACGAAACAAGGACAGTTATAAGGACAAGGGCAAATACATGTAATCTTAGAGATTTTAATCTAAAAGAATTAAATATAATAAATTTCATAATTTTAGTTATTGGTTATATATCCGAAAATCAATATAATTAATCACTAAACAAAATAAATTTTTATATTCGTTTTTATAACTGCATTAAGCAATGGATAGTAAAAAAATAGTTGCCTCCTTAAAAAATGCGAAAAAAGAATACAAAACCGGAGATACAGTAATTACTGCCCTGGCGCCAACCACAATCGATATTTATTCCTGTGAGTTAACGTTAATAATGGGGCCATCAGGTTCAGGAAAAACTACTTTATTATCAATTTTAGGATTGGTTGTGTATCCCACTACCGGAGATATTTTCATTGAAGGTACAAATATCAAAAATAACTCTGAAAAAGAATTAGCAACGATCCGACTGCATAAAATTGGATTTGTATTTCAACAATTCAATTTAATACAACCCCTTACTTCCCTGGAAAACGTCATGCAGCCATTAACCTTATTAAATGTTGATAAGCATTCAATGACTCTGGAAAAGGCAAAGAGAAGTTTAGAGAACGTAAAAATGGCTGATAAAATGCATGTTTTACCAAAGAGATTAAGTGGCGGACAGAAACAGAGAGTAGCAATAGCAAGAGCCTTAGTAACCAATCCGCCTATATTATTATGTGATGAGCCAACGGCTTCCCTGGATGCAAAAAGTGCTTCATTCGTTATGGATGAATTGAAAGAGTTAGCCCACAAAGGAAAAGCAGTCGTGGTTGTTACGCATGATTTAAGACTAAAAAAATATGCTGATCGGATAATTTATGTTGAAGATGGCATCATATCAGATAAACTAAAAAATGAAGAAGATTATCAATAAAGCACTATTTTCATTAATCATATTAATCTTGATTTCGTGTGGTGGTAACTCAAAAACTACAGAAACACAAAAGATAGATACAGCATCGCAAACAATACAAAAGATTGTTGGCATTGGCAAAGTAGAACCTTTAAACGGCCTAGTCGATTTGGCAAGTAACGAAGGAGGAATGATTCAAAAGATCAATAAAAAAGAAGGAGATTCAGTTAAAAATGAAGAGCTAATCTTATCTTTTAATACTGAAAAAGAAAAAATTCAATTACAGAAGATTGCAATTCAAATTTCTATTCAAAAACAACGGATAAAACAAGATCAAGCAACTGAAAAACAATTGGAAGCCGAGTTACGTGAAAAGGTATCGGCACTGAAAATCAGTGAGGAACTGGTTCAATCAGGTGCTGAAACTAGGCAAAACATTGAAATTCTCCGGAAAGAACAAGACGTTTTAACAGCAAACCTTGAAGCGGCACAAGAGAATACATTAAGTGATAAGCTAAAAATACAGGAGCTTCAAAACGAAATTAAACAACTTACACAGTCAACCGGTGAAAAATCTATTAAAGCGCCTGCCAATGGAGTTTTGGTTTCCTTAAATGCCGAAATTGGAAAGGTAATAGAACCATATACTCCGATAGGCCAATTTGCGGCTGACGAACCTTTGGTTATTCACGGAGAAGTAGATGAACTGTTTGCGGATAAAATCCGGATTGGGCAACCGGTTAGCATCCATTTAATTGGCAATAGCGAGGAAATTGCCAAAGGGAAAGTAATGTCTGTTTCTCCCATTTTACAGAACAAATCTCTTTTTTATGATAAGCCAGGTGAAACAAGCGACCGACGGGTACGACGCTTTAAAGTAAACTTAGATATCAGTTCCAACCTCTTAATCAACAAAAAGGTCGAATGTATCATTTATTTATAATTATTAACTATGATTCTGACTGCATTTAAATTTATGAAATTTGACTTACCAAAAAGCATCGGAATCGTAGTTGGGATTGTTATTAGTATTTTTCTTATAGGACAACAATTGGGAACACTTGGATTCTTAATGAGATTGATGGGCGGAATAATTGATAATTCCAATGCAGATACTTCCGAAATATGGATTATTGACAATACGACAAATAATGTAAATATCCTCGCTCCTATCGACCAGCGAATTGTTCAGGAAGTTCAAAGTATTCCTGGCGTTGAGCATAGCATTGGCATCGTGACAACAAACGCCATTGCAACATTTAGGGATGGAAGAACTGCCTCAGTTACACTGGTAGGGAGCGATGGCCCTTTTTTTATAGCCGGACCAAAAGAAGAAAAGATTATAGCAGGCAATTTGCAAGATTTAAATCAATCAGATGCCATCAGTGCAGAATATTTTTCTTCAAAAAGCTTAATGGTTCCTTTAAATATAAATCAGACTATTGAAATCAATGGCAAGTCGGCAGTTGTCAAAGTCCAAACAAAAAACATTCAAGGATTCGGTAGTGATCTTGTCTATTCTTCACTTATTAACACGCGCTATTATGCTGATTTTCCACCTGACAAAGTAAGTGCAGTTTGTGTCAAATTGAAAGATGATGCAAAGATCCAATCGGTTGTCAATCACATTAATTCAACCTTTACGGGTGTTAAAGCTTGGGATAAAGAAGAACTAAAGAAATCAAGTGTAAAGGAAATCCTGCTTACTTCAAATATGGGAGTCAGCTTCGGTTCATTAATAGTCTTTGCTACCGTTAGTGGTTTCTTTATCATTGGTCTAACCTTATACTCCTCTGCATTAGACCGTATGCAGGATTACGGCACGTTAAAGGCCATAGGAGCAAGCAATAATTATGTAAGTGCCTTAATTTTAACACAGGCATTCCTGTTTTCAATTATTGGATTTACTATTGCCTTTATATTGCTGCTGCTTTTTAAAAATGGAGTAGCAAATGCAGGGTTAACAATTAATTTTTCAATAGATCTTGTTTTGTTTTTACTAGGAATTACACTCTTTATTTCTGTTGGAGGCTCGCTTTTTGCAGTACGCAAAATTCGTAAATTAGAACCCGCATCGGTATTTTAAAAATTGAATATGAAACAGTTTGTCCTTCTGTTCTTTTTTATATTTCATTTATTCACTTATCTTTTTGGCCAGGCTATTCCCAATCCTCAAAGAATGTCTGTTATTGAGACCAACGCTCAAACTCTGGAATTGACCTTACTAAAAGCCCAGGAGTTAGCCGTAAAGAACAATCCGGATTTTCAGGTATTTTTTTTAGAGGCGGAAGTATCGAAACGAATTACAGAACAATTAAGGCTGAGAAGAATCCCAATGATATATGGGGATTTTAATCTTCAGCACAATTTAATCCTTCCCATTACACCGGTACCCGCAAAGATTTTCAATCCGAATGCAGGTGAAGAGGAACTGATGCATTTACAGTTCACAACAAAATGGACCTCAAATGTTGGTGTTAACGCTTCATATGACTTGTTCAATCCGACTCTCTCAGGTGAAATAAAACAATCAGAAATTGAAACAAAGATTAAAGAAATTGATAAATCATTAGATAGAAACCAACTACTATTCGATGTAGGAAACATGTATTATTCTTGTTTGATAGCCACTGAACAGATCCGATTGGCAGAAGTAGACACTTTAAGTAAATTTAAGATCCTGGAAATGACCCAGAAGCAATTCGATGCAGGTCGAATCACTTTATCAACTTTAAATCAAGTCAAACTCGATAAAAACAATACGCAGTCAAACTATCAGGAATCGTTGAAAATTTACAAACAAACCAAAGATAACCTTCTGTTCTTAATGGGTTATTCACCTGATGAACAAATAAACATCGTTTTTAAAGAGCAGATCAACAATATTTTGGAGGAAACAAAGAGCCAAAATCACCAACAGACAGTAAGCTTAAACCTCGCACGATTAGTACAACAAAACACCCTCGCTTCAGTTCAATTAAAAACAACAAAAACAAGCTTGCTACCAACAATTAGCTTAAATGCATATTATGGTACCAATTACTTTGATAATAATTTTGAGTTATTTAAGGGAAATAATTGGTATGGAAATAGTTTTGTTAATATAGGTCTTAGAATACCGTTGACTGAAAGAATAGATCAATTTAAGAAAATAGCGCAGATAAAAATACAGCAACAAATTATTAATGAAAATATAAGATCACGAAAAAATCAAAACCAGCTCAACATGAATAAGGCGCAATCTGATATTGATTTTTACAAAGCGGACTTGGTTCAAAGGCAAGAAAACCTCATTCTTGCCGAAGAAAATATGAATATTGCGATTGAGCAATATGAAAAGGGTCGACTTTTAATTCGTGATTACTATAATGAAGTTTACTCCTTTCAAAAAGAACGAACAGCTTACCTGGAAAGCTTATATAAGCTGTTCGTTGCAAAACTTAGTTTAGAAAAGGAAAAACAAGAATAACCTGAGCATTTAAATATTTCCCTTTTTCAATTCATCAACAGCATAGTTTGCAGCTCTTGCTGTTAAAGCCATAAATGTCAATGATGGATTTTGCGTACTTGTTGAAGTCATACATGCACCATCGGTAACAAAAACATTTTTACAAGCATGCAGTTGATTCCATTTATTTAATAAGGAAGTTTCCGGATCTTTACCCATACGTACACCCCCCATTTCATGAATATCCAGTCCCGGAGACTGTTTACTATTGTTCAGCGAAATGTCTTTAACACCAGCCATTTCTAACATTTCTGCTCCTTGGGTATGAAAATCTTTTAATATCTTTTGATCGTTCTCATCATAACCAACTGAAGTTATTAAAAGAGGTATCCCCCACTGATCTTTTTGGTCTTTGCTTAACCGGACGTGATTTTCTTCTTTGGGTATCGTCTCTCCTTGCATCATCATGAAAATTCGCCAACCACCCGGGACGCTCATAGACTCTTTAAAATCAGCTCCAAGCGTCTGGCCAGTTATCGGATTCCCAACAGATCTTGAAGCGCCAAAAAATGTCATATAGCCCCTTAAGAAATCGGTTTCTTGTTTCTTTACATTGCGGAAATTTGGCATCATCGGATTTGTTGGTCTCTTTCCATAATAATATGAATCTTCAAAACCTTCGACCCTTCCACTTATTGTTCCCAAATAATTATGAAAAGCAACAAACTTACCCAACAACCCATTATCATTACCCAAACCATTGGGAAAGCGATTGGAGGTTGAATTTAATAAGATAAGATTTGAATTTAATGTAGAAGCATTCAGGAATATAATGGATGCATAATATTCGGTAGCCTCTTTGGTAATTGAATCAATTACTCTTACCCCTGTAGCTTTGTTTTTATGTTCATCATAGATAATGGAATGAACAACTGAGTTCGGTCTCAAGGTTAAATTACCAGTTGCAGCTGCCCAAGGCAAAGTAGAAGCATTTGAACTGAAGTAGCCTCCAAAAGGGCAACCTCTCTGACATAATGTTCTCGCCTGACATTTAGAACGACCTTGTTGAATATGGATCTCTTTCGGTTTGGTTAAGTGAGCACATCTGCCCTGTACTACATTTCTATCTGGATAAGCCGTATTTATTTTTCCTTGAATAAATTTTTCAACGTTGTTCATTTCCCATCCGGGAAGGAAATCCCCATCGGGTAAAGTTTCTAATCCATCGTAGTTTCCTGAAATTCCCGCAAATTGTTCAACATATGTATACCATGGTTCAATATCCTTATAACGAATAGGCCAATCAACCGCAAAACCATCTCGTGCCGGGCCTTCAAAATCATAATGACTCCAACGCTGGGTTTGTCTTGCCCATAGCAATGATTTACCGCCAACTTGATATCCTCTTATCCAATCATACGGTTTCTCTTGTATATAAGGGTGCTCATTATCTTTCACAAAAAAATGTTGGGCATCTTCTTTATAGGCATAGCAACGAGAAGCTATTGGATTTTCGTTGCTATTTTTTAAACTAATACTGCCTCTATGAGCAAAATCCCAGGGATCCATTGTCGCCGTTGGATAATCGACAATATGATCAACTTTTCTCCCCCTTTCCAGAACCAACGTTTTTAGTCCTTTATCGCATAATTCTTTTGCCGCCCAACCACCACTTATTCCCGACCCAATCACAATAGCGTCAAAGCTATTTTCTTTCATGTTTTACTTATTTTCTAGGTGGTTGAGACGGTCTAATTTCAATTTTACTTGGAAGAGATCGGGCATTCATTTTCAATATATCGGCAACTAGCTCCCCAATATCTTCTTTTTGAATTTTCCAGGCATCATTATCATTCTCTAAATGATTATTAAAAGAGCTAGCGACAGAACCAGGCATAATTGTAGTTACCCGAATGCCCGCGTTTCTCAAATCAAGCATAACAGCCTGAGTAAAACCAGTAAGTCCAAATTTACTGGCATTATAAGCAGAAGCTCCTTCAAAGAAGTTAGTGCCCGCCAAACTCGAAATCGTTATATAATAGCCTTTTGAACTCTTCAATGCTTCCATTGAAGCTTTGATGCTATAAAAAGGTCCCGTTAAATTAGTATCAATTGTCTCATGCCATTCTTCAATTGATAAATCTTCAATTGATGCAAAGTGCCCTACACCGGCATTTGCCACAAACACATCAACTCTTCCCCACTGTTCTAAAACTTTCTTCACAACCGTTTCTTGTCCCTGTAAAGAACGAACATCCATTTCAAATCCAATAATTTCGTCAGAATCATTTTTTCTAAGCTTTTCAACAGCTCCTTGAACGCGTTGTTCTGATCGCGAAGTTATCGCAACCTTATAACCTTCCTTTAATAAGGATTCAGCTATACCATATCCAATACCGGAATTACCACCTGTTATTATTGCTACTTTATCGTTTTTTATCATTGTTTTCTTTTTACTATAAGTATGCTACTAAATTACAGGTAATAATTCAAAAAGCAATATCTTTTATCCTAAACTGATGATGTCTCTAAACAATATGAAAGGACAAAGCATTGACTTCGCATTAATATTTATTACAAAATTTTGTATGTTTTTCTATAAGAAATCGTATATTTATTAACTATGCAATAAAGCATACATCAACCAATACAGCCATGGGACGAAATGATAATAAAAACGCTAACAAAAATCAGAAAAAAGCACCCAAAGATGCAAGCACAGCCGGGTCAAAAGTGGTTTCTGATTACCAAGCAGGAAAAAAGAGCAAGTCAGATGTTGATATAAAGAAAAAATAAGGATCATAAATCTTTCTTTATATCAGGAATTTCTTCATTCAAGCCGGCGATTCAAGAATAGACGTCCAAAGGCAGCCTACTTATCCTATTAAGGATACCTTGTTTCCCTGAAATAAAATTGTCTTAATTAAAAACGCGCTGCTTGAGGTATTGCCTCTCCTGAAGCAGCCTTGTTTACACCCTGAAATTCCTGCCCTGCTCCTCGATAATCTCCCCTCCATTTAATAGTTATTACTTCGCGGCAAATTGCTAAGATATGTAGCACCTGCCATTTTTATTTTTGGTGTATATTCTTATTAATTATTTTCAGGGAATTATTTAAAACAAACCAAATTATTAACTTATTTAAAGTATGAGTATGGAAAAACCTATCGTAAGAGCATTCAATGAATTGTTACATTTATTAAGAATTGATTCAACTGAAGATTTATTTTTCTTTACAAAAGGGAAACTAAAGCCTTATTCTAATCTTCAGGATTTTAATTATGACTTATCAAACTTTTATGATGAAGTGTTAACTACGGTTTCCAATACGGAACACAAGCCCCTTCGGAATCAAATCATTGAAAATTTTGAAATTTTTATCGTTGGACTAAGACGTATAGTTCCAAAAATCCTCTCTAACCTTTCGGACAATGAAGATCTTTCGGACAATGAAGATCAGTAGTGTCGCCTGACGCCAATTTGATGAAAGCCTTTGTTTACATAGGCTTTCATCAACTATATAAACACATATATTATAATATTTCAAGTACATGAATTGATTTAGTTATCATTTATCTCCATTTGCATATGGTCATAATATCCACCCATAAAAAATTTAATAGATTTGGTTTCGAACCCCAAACGGTTATATAACTTCTTTGCTTTTGGGTTATCCGTATCAACCAATAAACCAACACGTTGATGCCCCATTTCCCTGGCCCGTGCTACTACGGAATCGATAAGCTTCGACCCTATGCCTCTTCTTTGAAAATAAACTGAAACACCGACAGTATCTATATAAAATTCACCAGGTTGCGTTTCATCCTCAACGGATAAATCAGTTAACTGATATCTATCTTTCAAATATTGAAAAAAAGGCTTTCTCAGAGATTCCAATAAAGCTCCGTCATAAGCAGTTATAGAACCAACAATTTGATTGTCTTCTTCATAAACCAGCGTATTTTCATAGCTGTATTGGTTATTCTCTTTTTGAAAAAAGTGTTCAAATAAAAGAAGAGCCTGACTTGGATCATCATTTTGAGTGAATTTATAGGTCAAATCATTCATTGCCTGAACGACCAATGGAGCAACTTGTTTATAGTCTGAAGCTTTCGCTTTCCGAATATTTTTAGTTTTATTGTAGGAATCTTCCATTTTTCTATTTGGATTTACTTTTAACTCTAAATACCTATTGCAATTCAAGTACTAACAGAGTTCATATTAGGTTACTTACCACGTCAGCTAATGTACGAAAACGAACATATTACTGTTCAATATCGTACAAATTCTATTTTTATAAATAATCAGCTGTTTGACTTATAAGTGATTAACAAGATTGGTATATTTGTGGATAAACTAAACCCATGATCCAAGCTCGAATCCTGATAGTTGACGATGATCCCGATGTTCTTACCGCAGTACGTCTTTTATTAAAAAAAGAAGTTACGGAAATAATTATTGAGAAAAATCCGGAAAAAATTCCATCGATTTTATCTTTGCAAAGCATTGATCTAGTCATGCTCGATATGAATTTTAAAAGCGCTATCAATAGTGGAAATGAGGGTTTATATTGGCTGGCTCGAATTAAGGAAATAAAAAAAGACATCCCGGTTATCATGATAACCGCTTATGGAGCTATTGATTTAGCTGTCCAGAGTTTAAAGAAAGGTGCTGCGGACTTCATTGTAAAACCCTGGCAGAATGAACACCTGATCAGCGTAGTTAAAGAAATGCTTTCCAGAAAGGACAATAAAAATCAAAAGCCAAAAAACACTCAACTGGCCTTATCAGATGTAATTGGCGAATCTGAGATTATGAAAACTGTTTTCTATAAACTTGGTAAGATAGCCCCTACCGATGCCAACATTTTAATACTCGGAGAAAACGGAACCGGTAAGGACCTAATT
>Ga0160433_100728_pt1 | contig 12292 bp, 8 predicted proteins | sample HID1972K_E0MG_FD_108235 | JGI IMG/M metagenome (GOLD analysis project Ga0160433, IMG submission 108235) | Enriched pill bug-associated microbial communities from UW Madison campus, WI, USA - HID1972K_E0 MG | ecosystem: Host-associated > Arthropoda: Insects > Digestive system > Unclassified ... | reverse complement strand
TCAAAGAACAGACCTGTGAGGATTTATTTTTAAAAAATTCGCGAGAATGCGAATAATAAAAAATTCAAACGCATATCTGAAAATAACCATTGGGCAAATGAATAAAAAAAATAAAATAGCAGATAATTGAATAACAAATTAAAAACATTGGCAAACGAATAAAACATTAACAATAAAACTTATAACCAACGATCAAAATCAAATCCCAGTTCAATCCAAAACCTGACGCAAAGATTGAAGCTTTTTGGGCAGCAAACAAACTTTGAGAAGAATTGATCGGCAATGATACACATTGATAGCTGATGACACGTTTTGATCGCTCATGATACGATTTGATAGTCCGTTAATGTTAAAACCGCCAAAAGACGGCAAACCAATGAAGGTACAATGAACGTAATACGGCCGCTATACGAGTGCGTGTAGAACCAGGTATCCACCAGGTATCCGGCGGTTCTACACCGGGTCAGAAATTGAGACCGATCAATCCTTCTCACCCGCCGTTCCGGGACTGTCAGCTACCGTTCTGAAGCTATCAGAAGACGGACTCTAACTATCAATCTGTTTCAATTCTTCTCACCAGCTATCAATTTGTATCAAAGTTTGAAAAGTCAAAAAAGCCGATTTATGTTTGTACTATTGATTGTAAAGATTGATGGCACTTCAAGAAGAATGAAAATTAATTAATAAGAATATTAAACTAATTGTGACGCACGATTAAACTTTGAGGGCGTTAAGCAATCCAATAAATACATTTAGCCAATTTAAATACCGATTTGAGATCTCATGCACAAAAAGTTTACATCATTTTATCTATTATTTTTTGTTTTTATTTTGATTGCCAACAAATCTTTTGCGCAGCAATCAATTTTCGGTTCCATCGTTGACAGCCTGACCTCACAAGGATTAGCCGGAGCAAGTATCTCGGTATTTAAAAAAGATTCACTTCTTGTTTCAACAATTTCAACGCCCCAAGGAGATTTTATGCTTAAGCCAATCCCGGATGGAACGTATACGCTTCGGGTGAACTTTGTTGGATATAAAAGTCAACGACGACAAATAACGCTAAATTCTCTTGTTAAAGTACAACCGTTAACCATTGGCTTATCTTTAGATGTCACTATGCTTAATGCTGTTCAAATTGATGTTGCGCCTCCTATGGTGGTATTCAAGGGCGATACAACTGAATACAATGCGGGCTCATTTACAGTAGAGCCTTATGCAGATGCGGATGCGCTTATTAGTCAGTTGCCGGGTGTAGAGATAGACGCGGATGGAAAATTGATGGCTCAGGGAGAAGATATTCAACGCATCCTGGTAGATGGAAAAGAATTTTTTAGTACAGATCCCAGAATCGCAATGAAAACTCTTCCGGCAGATATTATTGATAAAATTCAGATAATTGATGAAAAGAGTGATCAGGCGCAATTTACTGGTTTTGATGATGGAGAACGCAAAAAGATCATCAATATTGTAACCAAACCTGACAGACGAAATGGGTATTTTGGAAAGTTTGCAGGTGGTTATGGGAATGAGGATCGTTATAACACTGGTGGAAGTTTAAATGCTTTTAATGGAAACAGGCGTCTTTCCTTTAATGTCGTTTCAAATAATGTAAATCAGCAGGATTTTTCCATGACGAGTTTGGCAGGTGGTGAAACGACTCAAGACCCGCGTGGACGAAACAGAGGTGGTAGAAGTGGTGGAGGTGAGGGTTCTGGTCTAAAGGGAACGAACAATATAGCAATGAACTTTAATAACGAGTGGTGGGATAAGTTAAAACTAAATGGAAATTATACCTTCAATAACACGAATAATTCTGTTGTTAGCTTGATAAACCGTGAATACCTGGTTGGCAATAAAAATAATCAGCTAAGTGTTCAAAACCAGCAAAATAATAGTAAGAACAGAAGTCATCGAGCCAACTTCCGGATAGAATACGAAATAGATACAAATAACTCCATTTCCTTTAGGCCAAATGTAAACTATCAGGAAAGCAGTTCGATCAGTAATTCTTTTAACAGAACTTCACTGGATACGCAAGAACCAGTTAATGCTTCCGCACGAAATAATGATAATACCCGCAACAATTTAAATTTATCCGGTGACTTTGTTTATCGAAGAAGATTAAATTCGACGGGCAGGACCTTATCATTAAGTGTTAACGGTTCGGTAAATAGCAATAAGGGTTTGGCGCATAATCTTTCGTTGAATGAATTTTATAAGGACTTTGCATTGAACAGAACGGATACAACCAATAATGAAAACAATACCCATGCGAATGGAAATGGAGTAACAGGCCGTTTGGCTTATACAGAACCGATTAGTAAGAATAGCAGACTCCAGGCAAACTATAGCATACGAAATACAAATAGCTATTCTAATCGGGAGACTTTTGAATTTTTAGCTGAAACCGGTCAATTCGATGAGTTGAATACTCAATTGTCAAATGAATTTAGAAACGACTATATTTACCATAGTGGAGGGCTTGGCTATCTCTATTCAAAGGAATCGATCCGCTTTGATTTAGGAGTTGATTTCCAACGCTCAACATTGCAGAACTTACGAACTTTTCCGATAGAAAACAGAACTTCTAAAAGTTTTGCGAGCTATTTGCCCAGTGCCAGTTTTACCTACCGATTCTCTAAGCAAAAAGATATTCAAATTAATTACAATGCTGCAACGAACGCGCCAAATATTAATCAACTACAGGATGTAATCAATAACCAGAATACACTTAATATCCGGGTTGGAAATGCCGATTTAAAACAGGAATATGGTCATCGCTTTTCTCTTCGTTATAAAGCTGTCAACCGAGAGACAAACTCTAATTTTGCGGTTAATGTAAATGCTGATTTTTCCAATAACAAGATTGTTAATTCCACCTTTTTAGCAAGTCAGGATACCATTCTTGGGCCAGGATTGATTCTAGGGAAAGGTGGCCGTTTTACTCGCCCTGAAAACGTAGATGGATATTATACTTTGCGTGCCAATACAATGATTGGGATCCCATTCAAAGAATTGAAAATGAATTTAAATTTGAATACTGGGGTTTTTCATACAAGGGATATCGGTTTGTTAAATAATGAAGTAACCTATTCGAATTCATCTGGTATCAATCAACGCGTTAGCGTTAACAGTCGGATAAGCCAGACAATTATTTTCAGCTTTGCTTATAACGGAAATTATAGCATGGTAAGGAATAACCTGAACCCGGATTTGAGTTATAATTTTTATAACCAAAATTTACGAAATGATTTTACTTACATCTTTTGGAAAGGGGTAAGAACATCGTCTACCGTGAGTTATCATTATAATACGGGTTTAACAAACGATGATTCCCAAAGCTTTGTGTTATGGAACGCTTCTATCGGCAAAAAGTTCTTAAAACGCCAGGAAGCAGAAATTACATTAACAGCTTATGACATTTTAAATAAAAATACTAATTTGACACGTAATATCAGCGATCAGTTTATTGAAGACCGGGAAAGCAATATGCTTAACCAATATTTTATCCTGAGTCTTACCTATAATCTCAGAAAGTTTGGAGGGGGAACGAATCGAAGTGGAAATTTTAACCGAAATGGCAATGTGATAAATGAAAGAAAATAGACGAGAATTTTTAAAGAAAGCGATGATGCTTGCCGGGGGGGTAGGAGTTTGGAACATGCTGCCGGCATCACTCAAAAAGGCAATAGCCATCAACCCTGAAATAGGTTCTACCTTTTACGATGCTGAGCATGTTGTTTTTTTAATGCAGGAAAATCGCTCTTTCGATCATTGTTTTGGTGCTCTCCAAGGCGTTCGAGGATTTAACGACCCCCGGGCAATCGATTTGCCGAATAAAAATAAAGTATGGATGCAGACAAATGCAAAAGGGGAAACTTACCTGCCTTTTCGTTTAAATATGCTCGGAACAAAAGCCACCTGGATGGGTGGCTTACCACATTCATGGGAAGACCAGGTTGACGCACGAAACAATGGGAAATATGACCACTGGCTGCAAGCCAAAAGTCCCAATGCGCCCATGACTTTGGGCTATTACAGTCGCGAAGATATTCCTTTCTACTATGCATTTGCAGATGCATTTACTGTATGTGATCAGCATTTTTCTTCTTCATTGACCGGGACTACTTCGAATAGGATGTTTTTTTGGACTGGAACCATTAAAGACAAGCCTGGCTCTCCGGCCTGGGTACGGAATTCAGATATCGGTTACAGCAAAGAGGTGAGTTGGAAAACTTTTCCTGAACGTCTGGAAGAACACGGAATTTCATGGAAAGTATATCAGAATGAACTGAGCATACCGACGGATTTGGAAGGTGAAGATGAGGCGCTTTTAGCTAATTTCACAAATAACAATTTAGAGTGGTTTGAACAATACAATGTTCGGTTTAGTTCAGGACATTACAATTATTTGTTGAAGAGCGAAGCGAAGTTAACAAACCGTATAAAAGAGCTGGAAAAGTCTGGGGTACTTGGACTAGAGTCTGAAAAAGAGAGTAAGCGACTAGAGGACTTGCGGGTATTAAATAAGAAGCTTCTAGGGGTAAAGAATGATATAAAAAAATGGAGTCCGGAGAACTTTCGAAAGTTAAGTAATCGTGAAAGAAACTTACATTTGAAAGGACTTTGTACCAATGAGGAAGATCCTGATTATCATAAAACGGAGACGTTTGAATACCAACATCCCGATGGGGAAATAAAAAGTGTAACCGTGCCCAAAAGTGATATTTTCCACCGTTTCCGAAAGGATGTAAAAGAGGGAAATTTACCGACTGTTTCCTGGTTGGTTGCTCCCCAGTATTTTTCCGATCACCCAAGTGTACCATGGTATGGCGCCTGGTATGTGTCAGAAACATTAGATATTTTAACCGAGAATCCGGAGGTTTGGAAAAAGACGATCTTTATTCTTAACTATGATGAGAATGATGGATACTTTGACCATGTTCCACCTTTTGTTGCTCCTAACCCAAAGGATAAGGACACCGGTGTACTGTCACTAGGCTTAGATTCTTCTGATGAGTTTGTCACCATGGAAGAAGAATTGAAAAAACCTGGAATGGAACAAGCAAATGCCAGAGAAAGTGCAGTAGGTTTGGGTTACAGAGTTCCCTTGATTATCGCTTCACCTTGGAGTCGGGGAGGCTGGGTAAATTCTGAGTTATGTGATATTACATCCACCCTGATGTTTCTTGAAAATTTTTTGAAGAAGAAAACTGGAAAAATTATCCATGAAGAGAACATCAGCTCCTGGAGAAGAGCGATCTGTGGAGATCTTACATCGGCATTCAGGCCGTATTATGGTGAAGGAGTTAAATTACCCAAACGAGTTGACCGGAATTCTTTTATGCAGAACATTCATATCGCAAAGTTCAAAGCAGCTCCCAGTAATTTTAAGGCTTTGACTGGTGAAGAGGTGAGGCAAGTCAACAATAACCCTCTTTCTTTTCCATTATTTCCTGAACAAGAGCAAGGGATACGAAATTCCAATTCCTTGCCTTATGAATTGTATGTAAAAGAAGATACCGATATTATAAATAAGGATTTTCATTTAGAATTTTCTGCTGCAAAGCAGTTCTTCGGTGAACGCTCTGCAGGTGCAGCTTTTAGTGTTTATGCACCGGAAAATTATTTACAAAAGAATAAAGAAGGCGGAAAGTCATATTTGCCAATGAAAGTATGGGATATTGCAGTAGAAGTGGGAAGCTCCGTAAATTATTCCTGGCCATTATCGGATTTTGAAAAGAAAGAATACCATTTGCAGGTATACGGTCCAAATGGATTTTATAGAGAGTATCAAGGCGATGCTCAAACGCAATTACGGGTGAACACAGGTTATGATATTCTTCCTGAAAAAAATAAAGCCTTCTTAATTATTAGAATTCAAAATTTGGGTAATTTCAATAAAGAAGTGTCTTTAGAAAATAAAATGAAAAAAGGTTCTAAAGTTCAAAAGCTAAAAATACCGGCTGGAGGCAGTAAGGAAATCAAACTGGAAGTTAGTGAAACTCATAATTGGTATGATATATTGATTACAGATCATGCCAATGAGATTTTTAAAAGAAGATTTGCCGGGCGAATTGAAACTGGAAAAGATAGTAAAACGGATCCGGTAATGGGGCAGATGCACGCCTAAAGGCTTGCTGTTAAAAATTAAGCCTTGGCTTTTAATATACATTTGTTTTCAATATATATTTGAAGAAAGAAAGCTTCAACAGGACCAAAGACGCTTTGTGAGAAAACTCTGAATTTTTCACAAAGCGTCTCGGTGCTAATAAAACGAGTTTTCGATAACAAGCTAAGAATGGTTTAACAATTCTAAAACGCCTCCATAACAGGCTTTCCTCTCCAGCTTTGAGGTGTTTTCAATCCTAAGATCCATGCAATCGTCGCAGCTGTATCATATGTTATAATTACGTCTTTTAATTCCTGACCTTTCTTTACTCCTGCTCCATTGATTATCCATGGAATTTCGACTTCATCTAAACTTTTACCTCCATGTCCTTTTCCTGTTCCACCATGGTCTGCTGTTATGATAATAATGGTCTCATTTTCGATACCGGCTTCTTTAACGGCGTTTACAATCTCTCCTATACGTTGATCAACCTTTTCGAGTTCTTGATAATAGGCAGGCGTTCTATGACCTATATTATGGCCAGTTCCGTCTGGCTGGTCAAAATGTATAAAAGTGAGTAAGGGCTTTTCATCCTTAATGACAGAAACGGCTTTTTCAACGGTTAAAGCCTCATTATCGTTTGTTGGCACTACAAAATTAACAGCTTTTTTTTCAAAAAGGAATCCAATTCCACTCCAACTATAAACAACAGCGGTTTTAGCATCGGGTTTTTGATCCCTGATGACGCTGAAGATAGAAGGAAAGAGATCATATTGGTTTTTAACAACAGATGGAATTTCCGGAACCTGGCTTCCCCATTCTGTATAACCATGCAAGGTCGGGCCGGCCCCCATAATCATACTTGCCCAATTGACAGCGCTTGATGAAGGCAGTACAGATCTTGCATGCAGTGACCAGGAGCCGGTTTCCATCAGTTTTTTTAGATTGGGCATTTTCGCATCGTTAACTGCATAGGCACCAAAGCCGTCGCATCCAATAAGAATGACATGTTTTGCTTTTTTAATTTGAGAGAAAAGCGGACTTCCTATTAACAGAAGAATACAGATTGCAAATAATTTTTTCATTTTTGTTTTGTTGATACCTGATTTAGAATTGGACGATCCGTATGCTTATTATGGTTAAACAATATTAATCTTATTCTTTTGCATTCGCAATCAAATTCCTAACGCAACCGTTTGCATTAAATATTTTGCTATGTAATTTATTTTGATTTATACCAGGCACTAAAAACAAATGGGTTTTTACTTATCATTTTTTATCTTGCAGCAATAATTTAAAATTGAAAGTTTGTTTAATCCTAACCCTGTTTAGTCACAATGGAAAAAAAAGTAAGCTTAGATAATGGTATTGTAGATATCGCCGCGGCTCTGGGAGTTTCTGCTGCTACTGTTTCAAGAGCATTAAATGATCATCCGCGTATAAGCGATGCTACAAAAAAGCGAGTTAAACTTAAAGCCAAGGAGATGGGATATCGACCGAATATGATGGCTTCTTCACTTCGCAGTAAAAAATCGAATGTCGTAGGGTTGATCGTTCCTCAGATATCGATGTATTTTCATGCGGTTTTTATTACTGCTCTTCAGAACCGGTTACAAAATGCGGGTTATCAGGTGATTATTTCCCAATCCAATGATTCGGTATCAACCGAAAAAGCTTTGGCTAATACATTGTATTCTTCGCGTGTTGACGCACTAGTTGTTTCATTATCTTTATATACAGAAGAATACTCACATTTTGATGGGTTTATTAATAAAGGAGTTCCCGTTCTTTTTTTTGATCGTGTGCCTATAGTGCCGTATCCAGGTTATACCTTTAAAGGGGACGATTACAGAGGTGGTTATCTTGCTGGCAATCATCTGTGTGAAATAGGATGTAAAAGAATTGCATATATTTCAGGCCCTTTAACATCTAATATATACATTGATAGAACCAATGGATTTAAGTTTGCGCTTAATCAGCAAGGACTTCAACTACACGATGACTGTGTATTTTACCAAGAGCTAAGTGCGGCGAATGCTAGGGAGGCTTTAAAAAAACTCTTCGCAGGACAATTAAAACCTGATGCGATTTTCGCTTGTAACGATACAACAGCAGTGGAAGTTGTTGAGTTTGCACGGGAAAACGGGATCAATATACCAGGTGATTTAAAAGTAATTGGATATTCAAATGATCCGCGTGCTTCAATCATTACACCTGGAATTACTACAATAGAACAGTTTCCTGAACAAATGGCTGAAAAAGTATCAGATAGAATAAGAGAACATCTTAGAGAACCCAAGGAAGGCCCTGCTGATTTTAGTCCTACTGTAATTCCTGTTTCTTTAATAAGACGGATGTCTACTTAAAAAAAACTATAGATTTGTGTAATCGTTTGCATAATTGGTTTTAGTTTTTTAACTTGGATTGTAATTGCAAAAAAATTAACCGTATAAACTCTATCTATGTATTGCTTGCGTGATTGATTTTACGGATTCTTTAAGTTTAAAGTAAAATAAAACAAATAATAATAATATGAATTATAAGGCAAGATATGCTATCAGTCCGGTTGAAGCGAAGGGAATGACAACGGAAATGTTAAGAGAAAACTTTCTTATTGAAAAGCTTTTCGAAGCTGACGAAATAAATTTAGCTTATACGCATTTTGATCGTTTTATTGCCGGAGGCCTTATGCCTATTATGCAAAAAATAAGTTTGGAAACGATAGATCCATTAAAGGCGAAGTTTTTTCTAGAACGTCGCGAATTGGGAATTATAAATATTGGCGGAAAAGGTCACGTAGAAGTGAATGGTCAATTGTATGAACTTGATTATAAAGAAGCTCTGTATGTAGGAATGGGAAATGAAAAGATTGTTTTTTCTAGTAAAAACGAATCAATGCCAGCAAAGTTTTATTTAAATTCTACACCAGCCCATTATGCTTATCCTACAAAGAAAATTACCAAAAATGAAGCAGAGATCGTGACGTTGGGGAATTTTGAGACTTCTAACCATCGTGTACTTAATAAATTAATAGTAGCTGGAGCAGTGGAGACTTGCCAATTGCAAATGGGTATGACAGAATTAAAAGTCGGTAGTGTATGGAACACGATGCCCGCCCATACGCATGATCGGAGAATGGAGGTTTATTGCTATTTCGAATTACCGGAAGATCAATCCGTCTGTCATTTTATGGGGACACCACAAGAAACACGTCACATTTGGATGCAAAATGAACAGGCTGTAATATCACCTTCCTGGTCAATCCACTCAGGAGCTGGGACGTCCAACTATACTTTTATATGGGGAATGGCTGGAGAAAATATGGATTATGGAGATATGGATGTTTGCACAATTACTGATTTGAAATAATTAAACAATTAACATGAGAAATCTGTTAGGTTACTTTAAAAGTATTGGATTTTTATTTGTTTTATCGATGTTGTTAACATCTTGGGGCGGAAAGTCACAAAAAATGGTTGTCGTCAAAAACCCCTCAGATTTTGATCGCTTTGAACTTATTAGTATCCCCTATAACGATTTTATAAACCTAATAGATGCTAAAGCACCCTTTAAGATTGTTAATAAGGAAAATAACATCGAGTATCTTTATCAATTAGAAACACTTGGAAAAAAGAAACCTATAAATATATTGATTCAAGTCCTAGTGCCGGCTTCACAAGAAATACACCTTATTGTTAAAAAAGGAAAACCTAGCCCAATTAATTCAAAAACTTTTGCTCGATATGTGCCAGAGCGTTTTGATGATTTTGCCTGGGAAAACGATGTAATTGCTTATAGAATGTATGGGAAAGCGTTGGAAGGGCGATCAGATGATGCCCAAGGAATGGATATATGGGTGAAGAAAACCGAAAATCTTGTAATTGATAAATGGTATAAAACAGAGGATTATCATAAAGATCATGGAGAAGGGCTGGATTATTATTCCGTAGGCCAAACTTTAGGAGCGGGGGATGTCGCAGCATATTCAGAAGGCACCTTGTATTATTCCAAACATTACCGAAACTATGCTATTCTTGATAATGGCCCATTAAGAACAACGTTTAGACTAGAATTTGAACAATGGAAAGTAAAAGATACGGCTATAAAATTGAATAAAACCGTATCTATCGATGCGGGGGCTCAATTAAATAGAGTTGTACTTGACTTTGACTTTGATGGTGATGACAAATTAACTATAGCTGCGGGAATTGCAAAAAGAAAACAACCTGGACAAGTGTTCGATAACCATAGACAGGGCGTTTTTGCTTATTGGGAACCTGAGCATGGAGATGATGGAATAACGGGTGTAGGTTTGATATTTAATAACCCTATCGATAGCATAAAAATTGAAAAAGATCAATATTTAGCACTATTTCAAGCTAAATCCGATGATCCAGTTGAATATTTTACAGGCGGAGTGTGGAATAAGGCTGGAAAAATTAAATCAGCCGATGATTGGTTCAGATACTTACAAAGACAAAAGTTAATCCTTAAAAATCCATTAGAAATAAAAATATATTGATATGTTAATTACTCAAGCATTTAATTTGAAGGGAAAAGTCGCTTTAGTTACAGGTTGTAAGCGGGGAATCGGAAGAGCAATGGCTATTGCCTTGGCTGAAGCTGGAGCCGATATTATTGGCGTTTCGACCTCTCTTGAATTAAATGGGAGTGATGTAGAAAAAGCAGTAAAGCAGTTGAAAGTTAAGTTCTACGCCTATCAATGCGATTTCTCCGATCGTACTTCTTTAAATGGCTTTATAGCGAAAGTGAAGAATGAACATCCTGTTATTGATATCTTAATAAATAATGCTGGGACAATTCTAAGGAAACCAGCTATTGATCATTCTGACGAGTATTGGGATGAGGTAATTGCAATTAACCAAACCGCACCTTTTATATTAACTCGCGAGATTGGAAGAAAAATGGTTGCGCGAGGGTATGGCAAAGTGGTTTTCACAGCCTCTTTGCTTACGTTTCAAGGAGGTGTTAATGTGCCCGGGTATGCTGCTTCCAAAGGAGCTATTGGTCAGTTAACAAAAGCTTTCGCAAATGAATGGGCAGCAAAAGGAATAAATGTGAATGCCATTGCACCTGGGTATATTGCTACTGACAATACTTCAGCACTAAGGGCCGATCAAGAAAGAAGTCGTTCTATTTTAGAGCGTATTCCTGCTGGAAGATGGGGAGATCCGGATGATTTTAAAGGTCCTGTTGTTTTTTTAGCTTCCGAGGCTTCTTCTTATGTTCATGGAACTATTTTGACAGTAGATGGTGGCTGGATGAGTCGATAACGTTAAGGTTTCTTTAAATTATTAGCTCAATTATCATGACAAGACGCACACTTTTAAAAAACTATTTCATTGACCGGCCTTAGTGTATAATTATCTCCTCAGATAGTGTTACCTGTATTGAAAAACCGTTAAACAAACGTCGATAGACAATACAGATTGAGGAAACGTGGTATTGGGAATCTGCATAGCTTCATTTATACTCACGCATCCCAGCGTGCTTGCCGATTTGTTCCTTATTGGGATTTTGACGCTCCAAATTTGCCAAGTCATAGCCCTTATTGCCGGAAAATATAAAGAAAGTAGAGGTGTTCCCACTGCATCTGTTTTCTTTAATTAGTTTTTTAGCCATTCTTTTCTTTATTCATTATAAATTGATTGCAACTTATTATTCTTTATTGAATGGGTAATTTGCAATTTCCTTTATGTTAAAATAGGTAGTCCATATTAGATCATTATCCCCTTCCTCTTTTTTCAATATCTTGTATTGTCGCAATCGATTTCGTAACAAACGAAATCGATTGCGTGATTTGCGCAAACGATTGTGTATACAATTTCTTAATAAATAAAATTTTATTAGGTAATATTGTTATGTAATTATGAAAATCCTTTTTTCTTTCTGAGCCGTAATATATATTGTTTTTTATAAGTAAACGTTACATTGAGCGTAACGTTGTATTGAGTTAAAGTATTCGAATAGTTTAACAATATTTAATAAGATTATAAACTTCGTGCAAACGTTTGTCTGATCTTGATATTTTAGTGTCGTATATATAATTAGTTTTAAATGAAAAAATTTCACGTTGCTGTTATCGTCTTATATATATGTAGTTTTAATTTAACTGCAAGGGCAACTGCCATTAACCGCATGGGCAACTCCCCCTTT
>Ga0160433_100727_pt1 | contig 12304 bp, 17 predicted proteins | sample HID1972K_E0MG_FD_108235 | JGI IMG/M metagenome (GOLD analysis project Ga0160433, IMG submission 108235) | Enriched pill bug-associated microbial communities from UW Madison campus, WI, USA - HID1972K_E0 MG | ecosystem: Host-associated > Arthropoda: Insects > Digestive system > Unclassified ... | reverse complement strand
GAGGAATTTCGCTTTGACGAAATAGAATATGCATTCGGCTGTTTCCTTCATAAAGGAAATCATCATCGCCGCAGCTCACATACCACCGTATTCCTTTAATTTTCTTTAAATCATCTTCAGATGAATTTTTAACAATGCTTTCTATACTATGACGGTTGAAATAATCTTCGATTTGTTTTGCGGACGCGCTAGAAGATGTTTGTTGAAGTCTTGTTTTAAACTGTTCAAAATCCCAGTTTCCGGTTGATGCACTTAAGGGAGCAGCGGCTGCAAACATATCTGGCTGATGCAGGGCATAAAAGATGGTTCCTCCACCACCCATTGATAAGCCAGAAATAGCCCGATAACGTTTTTCACTACGTACCCGATATGTTTTCTCAATATGTGGAATTAACTCTTTAAAAAAGAAATCTTCATAATTATAACTGCCGTCAACAACATTAAAATATCCTCTGGTTCCGGTATCAGCATCAGGCATCACGATAATCATGGGTGCAGCATTGCCTTCAGCAATTGCCTTGTCAGCAATATGTTGAACTTGTCCGAATTGCACCCAGCCTGTATGATTATCACCACTACCGTGAAGAAGGTACAGAACAGGATAGCTACGATCGCTTTGATCATATCCTTCTGGTAAATAGACTGCATATTTGCGATCCATTTTAAGGATGTCACTTTTTATAGTACGTGTCTCAAAGACTTCACTTCCTTGTGCCAGAACAATAGAAGCCGTGCATAGAATTAAAAATGCAATTGATAATAATCTTTTCATAATTTATTAGGTTAATTGAATGTAGGTTAGTTGAATGTAGGTTAGTTGAATATAGGTTTTATTAAATTATGGTATTTACAATATTATAAAAAACATTTAATAATCTAAACTACTACTATCTTTCCAACGGTTCTTCCACTTTCAATTTGCATATGCGCTTCTGGCATCTGGTTAAAAGAAAAGGTCTTTGATATGTGTGATTTGATAATATTCTTTTCTAGAAGGTTGGCTAGCGATTGCATATCTTCGCCATTGGATTGAACTAAAATAGAATATCCATTTACGTTCTTTGTTTTTGCTTTTTCAGTAACTGCTTCGTTCAGACCTGTAGGCAGGCTGATTAATGTACCACCTTTTACAATTATCTCAAGTGAACGATCTATGTTTTCTCCGCCAATAGTATCTAATACAAAGTCTATGTTTTTAACCGCTTTTTCGAAAGCTTGGGTTTTGTAATCGATATGCTCATCTGCGCCAAGCGATAAGATAAAATTTTTGTTAGTAGCAGAAGAGGTGCCAATTACATAAGCATCCATATGCTTGGCGATTTGGACGGCAAAATGACCCACACCTCCGGAGGCAGCATGAATTAGTACACGATCTCCTTTTTTGATTTTGGCATTGGTAATGAGTGCCTGCCAAGCGGTAAGGGCGGCAAGTGTTGCGCCGGCAGCTTCATTGTGGGTGATGTTTTTAGGTTTTTTAGCTAAATGAGACGCTGCTGCTGCTACATATTCTGCATAAGCTTTTCCATGTCCGGGGAAGTTAATCATTCCAAAAACATCATCTCCTTTCTTGAAAAAATTTGAGTTTGATTCTATAACTGTTCCTGAAATATCCCAGCCAAGAATGAGCGGGTCTTCGTCCTTAAGTCTGCCATATAAACCTTTGCCTGATCTTGTTTTTGCATCAACAGGGTTAATGCTGATTGCTTTTACTTGAACTAGCACTTCATCTGAATGTATGTTGGGAGTAGGTATTTCTGAGATGGTTAAATTGCTAGGTGCTCCGGATTCTTTTAAGATAATTGCTTTCATTTTGTGTTATATAATGTAAAAATGGATAGAATAAAGTTATTGTTTTTTGACTTAAGTATTATGTTATTGATAAAGCATGGGTAATGTATGCTAGTAATTTTATAATTCAGTAATATTGGTTAGTAAAACGGTAATATGTATAACAATTTGGATAAGTATAGTTGAGATATTTGCGCAGAGAAATATAATACTGTTTTGAATTTGATAAAGAAGATAAATAATAAAACAAATCATATATGAAGAAAGCCCCTTCAAACTTGGAAGAGACATTTATAAGTCAAATAATCTACCCAGTTATAATAGCTGTTTTCGGAATATTTCCTAGTACATTATATGGTCAAAACACTAGTGTAGTGATACCATCTTTTAAGAAAGATACAATTGTTTTTAGTGGTGGAATTACAGCTACCAATAAAGGTATCTCGACTATACCTTCCTCTACGTTGGGTAAAGCTGCTACTATTTTTAATTTTTCCTTTAGAAAAAATAGGTTGAACTTTGATCCGGAACTCCGCTTTGATATGGAAGATATTAAGCCTTGGTCATTTATATTTTGGTGGAGATATCGTTTAATATAGAGAGAAAAATGGCGATTACAGGTTGGTGTGAATCCAAGTCTATCGTTTAAGAATCGAAGTGTAATTAAGAATGGAGAAACTGAAGAGATATTGACCGCTGAACGCGTTCCAACCGGGGAGATCGCTCCAACTTATTTTCTTTCAAATAAGGTTAATATAGGTCTTTATTATATGTATTCGTATAGGCTTGAAGGAACTACACGTAATACACATTTTGTAGCTTTTAGAAATAATGTCAGTAAACTGATGATTGAAGATTACGAGTTTCGATTGTCGCCTCAGTTTTATTATTTAAGAATAGATGACCAAGATGGAATTTATGCGAGTTCAGGAGTTTCTGTTAACAAACGTAATTTACCATTTACCTTGTCTGCGCTATTTAATAGAAAGATTAATAGTAATATTACTATTGGGGACGATTATATCTGGAATGTAAGTTTGACTTATAATTTCGGCAATCGGTATCTTGCTTTGTAAGCATCAACCTTTTATTTCAGTAAGGAGGTAGTTCTTGATAAGATTGAGAATGGAATATAACTTGAAAGACTTAGACAAATCCTATATTATTTTTCCCAATTAAAATCTAATGATTTGATATGATGGACATCACCAGCATAGGCAGTGTAAATCTTACCTTCAACATACATGGGATTATAAGCCTTCTCGCATTTAATCTTACTGAATAATTTGTTTCCAATAATATAATCTTCCTGAACAATTGTTCCACGACATACAACTTCCCAATGGTTATTCTTGTGTCTGTATAATTCTATTAACTCACCCGCCATAAAATAATATATAAGAAAATAATGGAGCTAATATACTTCATTAAAATTAAGTATATTAATTGTAATGATATTATTCCTTTCTCTTCGTTAGATGTTTAATAATTGCTTTTTATTATTCATAATAAATGATGAAAATTTACCAATAAATAAAAAGAAACGGCATTAAAATTGAATTGATATTCAGTAAGTTGCCCAGGGACTTTCTCTTCATTTAAGGAGAACGTAATACCAGGGGTTTATTTACGATATGAAACAACCTCTTACAAAACAGCTTTTGGAATGGCTATCATTAAATGGTTATAATTATTTGGTAGCCGAAAATCAAGCTCAATTTGACTATTATGAATTTATACCTGTAAAATGGAATATTGATGATTTTCAGAATGCAACCATGGATTATGCTTTTGATAAGAATATAATCCTTTCGATCACTGATGCATTACATTCCTTTCATCTCGAAGATTATTCAAATCATGATGTTATTTTACCTGAAGAATAGAGCCATACCATATTGATAACTTTTAAAGCTGAATCCATTTTATTAATTTTATTTCGCAATCTGTTTAATTGTAATAATATTTTAAAGTTTATTTCAAAAAGAGCCATTCTGATTGTATTTCTACTCCTTATTACCTTCTCAGGATATGGGCAATCAATAAGTGTTGGCTCTTGGAATTTAAAAGATTTCGGAAACAGTAAGAATGATCAGGAAATGGAATTCATTGCCAATACAATTAGAGATTTTGATGTAATTATTCAAGAAGTTGTTGCAGGTAATGGCGGAGCTCAGGCAGTTGCACGTTTACATGATATTTTAAACAGGAAAGGTTTAAACTGGGATTATTCCATTAGTGATCCGACATTTGGCTCAGCTTATACAACAGAAAGATATGCTTATATATGGAAGACTAGTAGGTTGGAAAAGATCGGTGATACTTGGTTGGACCAGAAATTCAATCAGGAGATTGATAGGGAGCCTTTCTTTATTAGATTATCTATAGATGGTAATATCTTACACTAGTGAATTTTTATGCTATTACTAAGTCTGAACAGCCTGAAACCGAGATTAAGTATTTCAAGTTCTTTCCTGAATTCTACCCGAATGACAATCTGATATTCTGCGGTGATTTTAATCTGCCTCAATCACATACCGTATTCAATCCGTTAAAGAAATTGGGTTACATGCCTTCATTAGATGGTGTAAAGACCTCTTTAAGACAAAAGTGTATCAATGGTGATTGTATGGCTTCTGAATTTGATAATTTCTTTTATGATCAAGCAAAAATAAATTTGGTTTCAACAGGTATTATTCCTTTCTATAGAATATTTTCTGATTTAAGGGAAGCGAGATTGATTTCCGATCATGTGCCAATCTATTTTGAATTTGTGATTAAATAAAGCTTCTTCACCTCTTAATCAATAATTATAACATCCTCTTTCCATAGCTGTGATAAAGGAAAATCAGTATCCTCCGCATCTATGTTCAGATATTCAACGTGATAAACTTCATTAACTCTGGAGGCCAATATGGTAACTGGTTCGAAATGATAGGTAATCGGATCTAACAATACAAATAGAACATCTCCGTATTCAATTTCTTCTTTCTTGGCTTTGATGTATTTTGGCATACCACTTTTAAATTTTCAACACCGATAGAAATATTAAGTTTATAAATTTTATAAAATTGTTAGTGAAAGTCTTGATTTTGGAAACTTTAAGTAATTAATACTCCCAATCAAAATCTTGATGATTTGATATAAAGAATGTCCCCAGCACGTACTGTGTAAATTTTGCCTACAACATACATAGGATTATAAGCTTTTTTGCATTTAATTTTACTGAATAATCTATTTTTAATAATATAATCTTCCTTTACGATCGTGCCGCAGCATACGATTTCGACATGGTTATCCTTGCGCCTATAAAGTTCAACTACTTTAATTACCCTGTTTCTGGCATGATAGAACTTTCGCATAGGCATAGTATTGTTAAAAATTTAACACCGATGGAAAAAATAAGTTCTTGATTTTTTAATCTTTTTTAATGACACTTAAAGGTCTAATACTGCACTGTAAAATACCCAATAATAGTTATAGATATTTAAGTGTTTATAATGTTCTTTGAACAGTAAGTCAATTACATAAACAAAATGGTTAATATCACAGCTTTAACTGGGAAAAAAGCTACGCTATCAATGCTCGATCCAAATATAAGAGAGAATTCAACCAAATTATTGGTTGAAGAAAAATTGGCTTTTAACATGACGTTTCAAGAAATATCCAAGTATGAATTTTTAAATGGGGAGCGCAACAGTTCAATCATTTTAAAAATAAAAGAATTGGATAGTTCAAGCTTAATTCTACAAAGTCTATTTGTTTATTACGGCCCTGAAGAGTCTACAGTTGATCACTTGCATATTAATCGATACGTAGGTGTTCCACAAAAAGATATTCATTTTATAACTGTCTGGTCTGATAGAGTAAATGATTTTTGTGAATTCTTCATTAATAATTACAAAGAGAAAACGAGTGATAGATTTATTCTTTAATGGAATAAACAACGTCAGATATGCTATTTTGTCTACCATAACAATCGTAATAAGACTAATTATTTAACGCATCAATCATTGCCTTTACTTCAGTTTCATCAGCAATATAAACATTGCCATAATCACTAACTTCCTTATTAATATAAGTAACAGGATTAGGAGCTATTTTTCTTGCAGATGAATGAAATTCCATTGCGCCACTTGTATTTTTTAGATTTAAGATGTTTGACGAGTTTACTCCTGCTCCAGGCATTATAATGATTCGACCATCCGCCTGCTGCACCAATTGCTTTAAGAGGTCGGCAGCATCATTAGCAGTACTTTTTTGACCGGATGTAAGCACGCGTTCACATCCGCAATCAATAATATCTTCCAAAGCTTTAAATGGATCAGGCGAGCAATCAAATACCCGGTTGCAGGTAACGCCCATCGGGCCTGCCCATTCCACAATACGCTTTAATCTTTCAATATCAATTTCAGCATTGATCTTTGATACTCCAACAGAAATGCCATCACATTCTAATTGCTTGCATATTTCTATATCCTCTTTCAAAATATCAAATTCTTCATCGCTATAAAAATAATTTCCTGAACGTGGCCTCAGGAGTGGGTATAGCTTGATGGAAATTTTTTCTCTTACTTGTTTAATTGTTCCATAGCTTGGTGTTGTGCCGCCCTCAATAGGATTATCGCACAGTTCAACCCTCAGGGCGCCACACCGTTCTGCAATGATGCATGAATCAATGTGAAAGGCACAAACTTCTAATACAGCTTTATTTCTCATGATTATTTATAATAACTTTTAGAAGGATAAACATTTGTTATTTTTTCGTTGGTTACAGAATATACAAATACGCAAAAATATTCATTTTGATTTAATAACTTCTCGTACTTTAGGTAAATAATGATATTGATAGACTATTCAAAGAAACTACTCCTAATTTACTTTCTTTTTATTGTTTCCATTTCAGTTTACGGACAATCAATAAGTGTTTGCTCTTGGAATTTGAAAGATTTTGGAAACAGTAAGAATGATAAGGAGATGGAATTCATTGCCAATACGCTGAGAGATTTTGATGTAATAGCTATTCAAGAAGTTGTGGCAGGTAATGGCGGAGCTCAGGCAGTTGCCCGTTTGCACGATATTTTAGACAGAAAAGGCACAAGCTGGGATTACTCCATTAGTGATCCGACATCTGGTTCAGCGTATACAACAGAAAGATATGCCTATATCTGGAAGGCGAGTAAGTTAAAAAAGATTGGTGATGCATGGTTGGATAAGAAATTCAATCAGGAAATTGATAGGGAGCCCTTCTTTATCAGATTATCTGTTGATGGTAAAAGCTTTACATTAGTGAGTTTCCATGCTATTACAAAATCTAAACAGCCTGAAACTGAAATAAAGTACTTTAAGTTCTTTCCTGAAACCTATCCGAATGATAATTTGATCTTTTGTGGCGATTTTAATCTGCCCCAATCTCATACTGTATTCAATCCATTAAAGAAAATAGGTTATGTTTCTTCATTACAGGACGTAAAGACTTCCTTAAGGCAGAAATGTATTAATGGCGATTGCATGGCTTCTGAGTTCGATAATTTTTTCTATGATCAAACAAAAGTCAAGATGGTTGGAACTGGCATCATTCCATTCTTCAAAACATTTTCTGATTTAGGTCAAGCAAGATTGATCTCTGATCACGTACCTATCTATTTTGAATTTACGATTAATTAACAAAATTGCCTTTAAAAGAAAAAGAGCGACTTGAAAAAGTCGCTCTTTTATCTGCGGAGAGACTGGGATTCGAACCCAGGATACCCTTGCGAGTATACAAACTTTCCAGGCTTGCTCTTTCGACCACTCAGACATCTCTCCGGAATAATTTGAGTGGGCGAATTTACACCTAAATTTGATGATTCGGAAATTATTCTTTGCTTGTTGGTAAATTAGCAGCTTCCCAGGAAATCATGCCTCCATCAAGGGAGACGATTTTAGTAAAGCCCATCTCTTTCATTATTTCAGCAGCACTTGCACTACGCTTACCGGATCTACAGTAAACTAATACCGGTTTACTCTTATCAAGGCTACTTATTTTGGATTTAAAATCTTCATTGTTATAATCAATGTTTTGGGCATTTTTAATATGACCGCTTTGGAACTCTTCTGGAGTGCGAACATCAACTAGCTGTATTTCATCCAATACCAAAAGTTTATTGAATTGTTCTGCGTTTATCGTTTGTATTTGTCCGCTTGCATTTGTTGTCGCCGTATTCTCAACTTTATTGGCAGGAGGAGTGGTATTTATGACCGTTGGTGTTTTTTCAGGGGTTTTCTTAAAAATACCACAACTACTTATCAGGCACACTAGTGCTACTATACTTATTGTATTAAAGAGTTTTATATTCATTATTAGCTTAATTTTAATAACTCTGTACTAAGTTCATTTGCTGTACGTACACCGCTTTGCCGCCATTTTAATTCACCTTTTTTGAAAATAATAATGGTTGGTACGCCTTGAATGTTATAAGATCTGGCTACAGCAGGATTCTTATCTACATCTACTTTTAGAATGGTTGCCCGATCGCCTACTGTTTTTTTGACGTCGTCTAAAATCGGTTTCATCATTTTGCAGGGTCCACACCATTCAGCGGAGAAATCGACTAATACAGGTTTGTCTGCATTGATTATTTCTGAAAATTTGCTCATACCGTTAAAACAGTTGGATTCTAAAAATGTTCTATAAATATATTACCAAAGGTATGGTTTTATTGGTTAAACTAATTTTTGTTATCTCCTATTTTTCTATCTTTGTAAACAAAATTTTCCAAGTAAATTCATGATTGAATACCTAAAAGAAAGCACTTTCGTAATTAACGATGTTATAAGCGACGCTTGGGATGTTTTGAAAAAACGTTATTTTGCGATTGCTGGCATTTGTTTTTTGTTATTTGTTGTTTCCAATGTTTCAGGAATATTAGCAATGTATCTGAATAGCATCAGTATCATTTTGAGTGCATTTATGGCATTGCTTTTTTTAGTTCTCTATTTTGGGATTCAGTTAGCATTGTTTAAGCATATTTTTCAAGTCCTTGATCGTAAACAAGAGGAAATCCGATGGCGGGATAGCATCCCTACCTTGAAAGAAATGATTTACTTCTTTGCTTGTGCCATTTCAATACTGGTAGGGGCATTTATAACCTATCTTTTAATTTCCGTAGTCTTTTTCCCATTGATTTATTTGATATCGGTAGAAGTGATGGTCCAAATTGTTTATTTTATAACCTTTGTGCTGGCTTTCTGCATGTTTTTGAGAATTGCTTTCTTCCCATTCTTTATTTTGGATAAAGGAGTGAAACCTTTTAAGGCAATCCGTTTAAGTTTGGCAACTACCAGGGGTAATTTTATAAGAATAGTTTTACTATTAGCATTTTTTGCCTTATTCGGTTCGCTATATTTATACTTCAGTTACCGGGGATATGCAGTAATCTCAAGTGGATTAAGCATGGTAAATTCTTTTGTAATAGTTCCTCTGTCAAGCGTAGCCTTTATAATTGCCTATCGAAAAATGATGCGTGATTATCGTGGGGATGCAGATCCGTCTATCATGGAAAATATTATTTAAAAATTGTAAATATTCATGGGTCTTAAAGCATCATTAAGTAAAGTCTATGCAGCTGTTAATGCAAAGAAGATTACGCGTTGGCGCAAAGATGCTGTATCAATTCAAAATAAAGTACTTATTGAATTAATACATTCAGCAAGGAAAACGGCTTTCGGAAAGGATCATCATTTTGATGAAATCAAATCTTATGATGATTTTAAAAGCAGGGTTCCCGTTCAAGATTACGAAGGTTTGAGAAAATATATTGATAGAGTCGTTGCAGGTGAGTCTGATGTTTTGTGGCCAGGGAAACCAATCTATTTAGCCAAAACTTCTGGAACAACATCGGGTGTGAAATACATTCCTTTAACGAAAGCCTCTCTTCCTGAACAAATTACTGCTGCCAGAGATGCTTTATTGAATTATATTCATGAAACCGGCAACAACGATTTTATAAACGGAAAAATAATATTTATTCAAGGAAGTCCATTATTAGAGAAAAAGAAAGGGATTGATTTTGGAAGACTTTCCGGAATTGTAGCCCATCATGTCCCTGATTATTTACAAAATAACCGCTTACCCTCTTTTGAAACGAATTGCATTGAAGATTGGGAAACGAAAATAGATGCTATTGTAGATGAAACGATAGATCAAGACTTAAGATTGATCTCTGGTATCCCACCTTGGATCCAAATGTATTTTGATCGGCTATCTTCAAAAGCAGATGGGAAAAAGATAAAAGATATCTTTAAAAACTTCAGTCTTTTTGTTTATGGAGGAGTTAATTATGAACCCTATCGTGCTAAATTAGAAGAGAGTATTGGTAAAAGAGTTGACTCAATAGAAACCTATCCGGCATCGGAAGGTTTTATTGCTTTTCAAGATGTGCAAGGAGAGAAGGGTATGTTGTTGCTGCCTGATTCAGGAATCTTTTATGAATTTATTCCGGCAGATGAGTATTTTAATGAAAATCCTACGCGTTTATCTTTAGGGCAGGTTAAACTAGAAATTAATTATGTTCTTATTTTAAATACAAACGCAGGCCTTTGGGGTTATAGCTTGGGAGATACAGTAAAATTTGTTTCTTTAAATCCTTATCGTATTATTGTAAGTGGAAGAATTAAACATTTTATTTCGGCATTTGGCGAACATGTAATTGGTGAGGAAGTAGAACATGCTTTATTATCGGTTGCTAAAGAGGAAGGAATAGAGATTGTTGAATTTACTGTTGCTCCACAAGTTAGTCCAAAAGGAGACGAGCTACCCTATCATGAGTGGTTTGTAGAATTTAATAAAGCACCGCATGATTTAGACGCTTTTCGTTTAGAAGTAGATAAGGCTTTACAAAAGAAGAACCCTTATTATTTTGATTTGATTGAGGGAAAAGTACTTCAGCCATTAAAAATGAAGAGCATGCGAAAAGGGGCGTTTATTGATTATATGCGTTCGACCGGGAAATTAGGAGGTCAGAATAAACTACCGCGTTTGGCTAATGATCGGAAGATTGCAGATGAATTAGAAAAATATTAATGTGATTAAAAAGAATATAGCGATACTGGGTTCTACAGGAAGTATTGGAACGCAAACTCTTTCAGTTATAAGCGAATACCCAGACTTGTTCCAGGTACAGGTTCTAACAGCTGCTAATAATTATGTGTTATTAATAGAACAAGCCAAGAAGTATAAGCCATTAGCTGTTGTTATCAGCAATGAAGAACATTATTCAGCTGTAAATGAGGCATTACATGCTATCGGAATCCAGGTTTATGCGGGAGCTGAGGCTTTAATAGAGGTTGTTAAAATACCTTCAATTGATGTTGTTTTAACAGCTTTAGTTGGTTTTTCTGGATTAGAGCCAACCCTTGCAGCTATAAAAGAAGGGAAGACGATTGCTTTAGCCAATAAGGAAACTTTGGTAGTTGCCGGTGCTTTAGTTACGAAGGCTGCTCTAGAACATAATGTTAAGATCTTACCGGTTGATTCTGAACATTCTGCCATTTTTCAATGTTTGGTAGGAGAACAGAGCTCTGCAATAGAAAAGATAATTTTGACAGCCTCTGGCGGACCGTTTCTTGGAAAGGATCGTGTGTTTTTGTCAACCGTTTCATCAAAAGCAGCTTTAAAGCATCCAAATTGGCAAATGGGAGATAAGATTACGATCGATTCATCGTCGTTAATGAATAAAGGTCTGGAAGTAATTGAAGCCAGGTGGCTTTTTAATGTGGATGTGCGCCAAATTGACGTAGTGATTCATCCACAGTCCATTGTTCATTCTATGGTGCAGTTTAAGGATGGATCTGTTAAGGCACAGTTGGGTTTACCTGATATGAAACTGCCTATTCAGTATGCCCTTTGCTATCCAAATAGAATTGAAAACAATCATCCACGCCTTGATTTCGGACATTTCTCCCAATTAACATTTGAGAAACCAGATAGAGAGGTTTTTGCTAATTTGGATTTAGCTTATAAGGCATTAGAAGTTGGCGGATCAATGCCATGTGTGCTGAATGCTGCCAATGAAGTAGTAGTGGCAGCATTTTTGAAGCAGGAGATTGGATTTCTTGAAATGAGTGATGTTATTGCAGAAACAATGGCAAAAGCGAGCTTTGTGAAGGATCCGAGCTTATCAGACTTTTTGGAGATTGATCATTTAAGTAGAATCTATGCCGAAGAGTCTGTGAAAAGAAAGAAAACTATATCAAATACAAATTTTAAATAAAATATATGGATGGTTTGATAATGGCCGGACAGTTAATTCTGGGCCTATCAATATTAATAGTGTTGCATGAATTAGGGCACTTTTTGGCTGCACGTGCTTTTGGTATTAAAGTGGAAAAGTTTTATCTTTTCTTTGATGCTTGGGGAGTGAAGTTATTTAAGTTTAATTATAAAGGTTGTGAATATGGTATTGGATGGTTGCCATTGGGTGGCTATGTGAAAATTGCCGGAATGATTGATGAATCAATGGATACTGAACAAATG
>Ga0160433_100724_pt1 | contig 12451 bp, 10 predicted proteins | sample HID1972K_E0MG_FD_108235 | JGI IMG/M metagenome (GOLD analysis project Ga0160433, IMG submission 108235) | Enriched pill bug-associated microbial communities from UW Madison campus, WI, USA - HID1972K_E0 MG | ecosystem: Host-associated > Arthropoda: Insects > Digestive system > Unclassified ... | reverse complement strand
TATCGGTTCGCTGAGTGCATCCAATGAACCTCTATATGTAATCGATGGGGTTCCTATTGTAAACCGAAATGCAGCATTGATTAATATGGGAGAAAATATGAATCCACTTTCACTTTTGAATCCCAATGATATTGAGTCTGTGGAGGTTTTGAAGGATGCGGCTTCAGCTGCAATTTATGGAAGCAGAGCTACAAATGGTGTAATATTAATTACTACCAAAACAGGTCAAGCTGGAAAATCAAAATTTGGACTTGATATGTATACGGGATTTTCCCAAGTTCCCAATACTGATAGAATGAAAATGGCAAATCCTGAAGACTACTTAATGGTGGTTAACGAAGGAATTGATAATTATAATAACCAATTTGGGTATGAGCCTGGCAGCAGTAACTATATGTTACGTAAAGAGAATCCATTTCCCGGAGAACCAGGAACTGATTGGTTTGACTTGATTACAAGAACGGCTAAAACTGAGAGTGTTTCCTTATCATTTACAGCCGGAACAGATAAAACTAAGGTTTATTTGTCAGGAAATTATTTAAATCAAGAAGGGGCAGTCATTTCACAAAAATTCACAAAATATACTGCCAAATTAAACCTTACTCATCAATTATATGATTGGTTAGAATTTGGAGTCAATACGAATTATAGCTATTCTACGAATAATCGGGTGCCTGGATCAAATTCTGGTACTACAATGATGGCTCGCTCTATTCCACAAAGACCATTTGACAGACCTTATAAACCTAATGGTGACTACTATTTAGGTGGAACAGATGAATTGATTTATCACAATCCTTTACAGATTATTAATGAACAAGAGGTTGTATTAGATAACTATCGTTTCTTAGGAACCTTTTTTGGAACAGCAAAGATTGCGGATGGCTTGACCTTTAAAACCATGTTTGGAACAGATTTGACTTATACCTTAGACAATGTCTATTACAATCAATTTCATCCATATGGAACGGGAGTAGGGCTTAAGTATGACAACAGGAGATTTACCCCGAATACGTTATGGGAAAATACATTGAATTATAATAAGACGTTCGATAAATTTTCTGTAGACGCTTTGGCTGGTTATTCTTATCAAAAAGCTAACTTTTCAGATTCAAACATAGAAGGTAGAGGGTTCCCGTCACCATCTTTTCAGGAACTATCCGTTGCAGCAGAAATAAATAGTGCAGGAACATCTATAACAGAAAGTGCATTGATGTCCTTTTTCGGGCGTTCAAATTTGGCTTGGGATAATAAATATTTATTAAGTCTTTCATTACGTGCAGATGGATCATCAAAGTTTGCTCCACATAATCGATGGGGTTATTTTCCATCTGTTTCTGCCGGTTGGAATATCGATAAAGAAGATTTCTGGGTGTTGCCAGGTTCAACAGCCAAGTTCAGGGCCAGTTATGGTGAGACAGGAAATCAGGATGGTATTAGTAGTTATGCCTTTCAAGCTCAAATGAGCGGAGGACGAAATTATAATAATGTAAGCGGTATTGGGGTAAGCACGAATGGAAATGAAAATCTGACTTGGGAAACGGCGCAACAATTTGGTGGAGGTTTAGATTTAAGCTTTCTAAATGGAAAAATAGGCTTTACAGCTGATTATTTTGTGAAGAATACAAATAACTTGTTATATAGCAAGCCTTTACAAGCTACAACTGGCTTCACATCGATCATCAGTAATATTGGTTCAATGCGAAATAAGGGGTGGGAATTTTTAGTGAATTCCAATATACCAATTGGTCCGGTTACCTGGTCTTCTGATTTCAATATTTCATTTATAAAAAACAAGTTGACTTCCCTTATTGGCGATGAAGCTTTATTAATTGGCGCAAACCGAACACTGCAGGTAGGCGAGGAAGTAGGAAGCTTCTATATGTATAAACAACTAGGCATTTATCAAACAGATGAAGAGGTACCTGAATCTTTATACAGTAACGGTGTGCGTGCCGGGGACGTAATGTATGAGGATCTTGATGGAAATGGCGCTATCGATGTAAATGATCGTCAGATTATCGGTTCGTCAAATCCTGATTTTTTTGGAGGATGGAATAATACTTTCCGATACAAGAATTTTGACTTCAATATTTTCTTTACGTATTCTAAGGGAAATGATGTTTATGCAAGCTATCGCATTACCACAGAAAGACTCGGAAACAACTTTATGAATATGACAGAAAGGGTTATAAACGAACGTTGGGTTGGACCAGGTACAAGTAATACTACGCCACGTGCAATTTATGGAACTGGATGGAATACTCAAAATTCTTCACGATTTCTGGAAGACGGCTCTTATATAAGATTACGTGCTTTAAATTTCGGATACACCTTACCTCAAAGCTTTATTGATCGAATTGGAATGAATCGTGTCCGTGTTTATGTTCAAGGAGATAATTTGTTTTTGTGGACTAAATATAAAGGGTTTGATCCAGAAGTAACGAGCGATTTTGATCCACAGTTTATCGGTCAAGATAATATGATCTTACCGCAACTACGTACTATAAACTTCGGAATCAATATTGGAATTTAAATCGATTATTTAATCAGAAATATTTACTGTAATGTTTAAAATAAAATTAATTGTTCCCATTATCGGTTTAGCACTTTTGTCATCGTGTACAAAACTCGATTTTTACCCACATACATCCGTTGCTCCTGAAACGGTGACAGCAGATGATATGGATGCTCTTTTAAATGGAATGTATAATTCTGTGCAAAATAACCAAGGGAGAGAATCATACATTATGTTTGATTTGACCGGAGGAAACTTGATAGGTGCTTCCGGAGGTAGTACGCTAGCATTTATTAAAAATATCATGCGTACAGATTATAATTTGGTAAGTAACAACTGGAATGGCTTATATCGTTCCTTATATCAGGTCAATAATGTTGTTGCAATAATGCAAACACTTCCTGATTCAAAGAAGAAAGAGGAAATACTTGGAACCGCATACTTTTTCAGAGCTTATATTTATTACAATTTAGTAACCCGTTGGGGTGATGTGCCATTGATTGTTGAAAATACGACCGAACTTGTATCTCGTACTCCTTCAGTTGAAGTATGGGCTCAAATTGAGTCTGATCTTCAATTTGCAATAGAAAAATCTCCACAATTCTCAACCGATTTGAATAAAGATTATAATTACGTTTCGGTTGAAGCAGCTCAGGCTTTCTTAGCCCGGGTAAAATTGGCACAAAATAAAATGGATGAGGCTGCACAAGCAGCGGAGCAGATAATTAATAAAAATCTTTTTGCACTAGATGACTTTCAAAAAATCTTTCGGAATGTAGGAAGCACCGAAGAGATATTTACTTTCAAAAACCTTACAGAAGAATCCAGTATTACATTAAGCACATTATTTTATACCTATGCTCATGATGTAAGCGGTTCCTATGTTTATAAACCTGCAGATGAAGTAATGAACTTATATGAAGATAACGATAATAGAAAAAATATCAGTGTATCCACAATCACAGGATTAAACATAATAAATAAATATCCTAGCGGGCAGTCAGGTACAGACCCAATACCTGTTATTCGATTAGCAGAAATGTATTTGATATCTGCGGAAGCAAAGGGCCTGGCTGGTCTTAGCCGTTTAAATGAGCTGAGAGCTGCAAGGAATTTAACTCCGGTTAATCCAACAAATGAAACCGAATATCAAGAAGCTGTGGCACTTGAAAGAAGACGGGAGTTTTTGGCAGAAGGTTATCGCTGGTTTGATTTGGTAAGGACAGGCAAAGCTGTTGAAACATTAGGAATAGAAGAATACCGTACTAAATTCCCCATACCTGACTATGAAAGAGAAGTGAATCCTAATCTAAGTCAAAATCCTGGTTATTAATAATATAAACATTATAAAATGATAAAGTTAAAAAATATTGTATTTACTATTCTCACGTTAAGTGTCTTTGCATCTTGTGATAAAGATAAAAATCCACAGATAGAAATACTTGATTATACTCGAAGTGATGTAACTAATCAGCTAACTGCTAATAGTAGTTTAATACATCGAGTATATTCGGATACAACTATTCAGCTCCATCCGGGTGTTGAAGAAACAGACATCCATTTTATGGATAGAAACGGACACTCTATCCATGTTTTTATTTTAAAGGCAGACATGAACCGACCAGAGGTAAAGCTTCAACCATTAACACCTTTTGGTAGTGAATCTTTTGCTATGCAAACTATTCCTGACATGGTTAAATATGTCAATTCGGATGTTAAAGTACTTTTTGGAGTTAACTCTGATTTTTTTAATACGAGTACAGGTGAACCAAGAAGCATTTTATATTTAGAAGGAAAACCAGTGCGGACAATTATACCAGATGTCCGCTCCTATTTTGGAGTCAATAAATCTGGTGAACTAATTATTGGAGATGGCTTAAGTTATGAGAGCGAAAAAGATGAAATTTATAATGCTTTAGGGGGTTATCATACCCTGGTAAAAAACGGTGAACGGGTAGGGCAAACTGATTTAACGGTTGAACCGCGTACTTCAGTAGGGTTTACAAAAGAGAATATTCTTTATTTTGTAGTGGTAGATGGCAGAAGATATGATTATTCATATGGAATCAGCCTAACAGATCTTTCTGAGTTTATGCAATCCTTAGGGGTCTCTGAATCAATTAATTTAGATGGCGGCGGTTCATCAACTTTTTTGATAAATAATCCTTTAGGATCAGTATTTCAGGTAAGAAACTGGTCTTCTGATAAAACTCCCAGAGCAGTAGCAAATGGATGGGCAATTATAACTACTAACTAAATTAATAATATAGATTATGAAAGTGAAGAAATATATAGGGTTTTTGGGAATAAGCCTATTGTTTTGTCTTATTATGGCTTGCGATGATAAAAACGAACGTCCAGAAAATATCGATCCTCTTATCGTATCCGTTTCTCCAAAAACTGCATCCGAAGGTGCCATAATAACAATTCTCGGTAGGAATTTAAGTCCAAAACAAGAAGATAACATCGTTAAATTCAATGGTACAGAGGCAATTGTTTTAGAAGCGTCGGCTGGAGAATTAAAGGTTATTGTGCCCGATGGAGGCTCAACTGGTAATTTAACCATTAATGTATTAGGCAAGGAACTTATAGGTGGTGTTTTTACTTATGAAACACCTGGTGTCGAATATTTAGTAAAAACCCTGGCTGGAGGAAGCGCAGCAGGCTTGATAGATGGAATAGGAGGAGATGCGCTATTCAATAATCCAGAAGGAGTTGTAATCGACGGTGAAGGGAATATAATCGTTTCCGATAGGACGAACAATGCAATAAGAAAAATTACACCCTCGGGGGAAGTTTCAACCTTAGCAGGAAATGGAAATAAAGGATATGTTGATGGGCCAGTTGCAACTGCTCAATTCAATTTTCCATGGAAATCTGCAATTGATTCAAAAGGAAATATTTACGTCGCTGAAAGGGATAATGATCGTATACGAAAAATTACTCCAGAGGGAATGGTAAGCACAGTAGCGGGAAGTGAACGTGGGTTTGCTAATGGAAAAGGAACCGAGGCCAAATTCAATCAACCATTAGATGTTGCTGTTGATCTTTTAGGGAACCTGTATGTCGCAGATAATATTAATCATAATATTCGGAAAATCACTACAGATGGGGTCGTTTCAACATTTGCTGGTAGCACCAAAGGCTTTGCTGATGGAAAAGGTGAGGCTGCACAGTTTAATAATCCTTCGGGATTGGAGGTTGATAAAGAAGGAAATGTGTATGTTGCTGATCGAGCTAATCATCGTATCCGCAAAATAACGCCTAACGGTGATGTAACAACGATAGCAGGAACAGGAAGTGCTGGAAATGTAAATGGGAATGCCTTAGAGTCTAAATTTAATCAACCGTACGGTATTGCTCTTACAAAAGAAGGCGAGCTAATTATTGCAGATTTGGTGAATAACTCAATAAGAAAAATTGATTCTGATGGGCAGGTATCAACAATAGCAGGTACTGTTAGTGGATATGCGGATGGTGCAGGGCGGACGGCAAAGTTTAATCAACCAACAGATGTGGCTGTCTCTTCTGATGGTACAATCTATGTTTCAGATTTGGGCAACCGTCGAATCCGAAAAATCACGTTAATTGATAATTAACATACTATACCTTCTTTCAATAAGATAGTTTTACGTCTCATTGAAAGAAGGTATAATTTTATTCCTTCTTTTTAGTTTTTCTTCTTGATGCTGGTGTAGAGGTTTTTAAACTAGCTTTAAGCTGTTCCATAAGTGAACTTGTTTCCTTGGGTATTGGTGAAGTTCCTTTTTTAGGTGTTGCAACTTTTCCTTTTGCTTTCTCTTTAATAAATTTTAAGAGCTGTTCTGTATACTCATCTTTATAGTTAGAAATATCAAAAGGCTCGACCAATTGTTCAATAAGTGTAGTGGCCATTTTTACCTCTCCTGTGGTAGATTTTACAGAAGCCGGGGGGATATTATAATCTTCTAAATCTCTTATTTCGCTTTCAAAATGCAACTTTGTAAGAACGAGCGCATTTTTATATACTTTTATAACTCCCAAATGTTCTTTATTTCGTAATACATAAGTTCCCAACCCAACCATTTCTGTCTTTTTCATTGCATCCCGCAGCAAGGCATATGTTTTTTGGTCTTTTTTATCAGCTCCCAGATAATATGTGGTGTCATAGTAGATTGGATCGATTTCTTTTTCTTTTACGAAGGATACAATATCAATTCTTTTGGTTTTTTCAGCAGCGGCTTTTTCAAAGTCCTTGTCTTCCAAAATTATATATCTTCCATCCAATTTATAACCCTTAACAATATTTCCCCAGGTAACTTCTTTACCTGTATCTTCATTTACTCTTTTATATTTTATATTGCTAAAGCCGTTTTTATCAAGCATATCAAGGTCGATGGAAGTCTCTTCAATAGCACTGTATAATTTAACCGGGATATTGACGAGTCCAAATGCAATAGAACCTGACCAGATGGGACGTGGCATATGTGTTTTTATTAAATTTATAAATAGGATTAGTCTTTTTTGTCGTCAACCAATCCTTCAATTAAACTTTTCCATTGTGAAAAAGACAGACCTAGTTTTGCAGCTAAACCAACAACCATATTTCGTATTTTATCCGTTAGTTTAGAGGTGTCCGAATTTATTAGTTCGTTTCTGCCGTGGTATTCTACAATCACCTTTAAACCCTCCCTCTTAACAAGGATAGTAGATGTTGCCATACTTTTAAAAAAATGCGCTACTTCTTTATCATCATTTTCCGGATTCGAAGTTGGGCGTAGCGTAACAGAGCAAAGTTCATCCGTCAGATTTTCTTCTTCAGTTATTTTGTCTACCCGTACCCAATCATAGCCATCTCCGGAAGAGTTCCCCGGACCAGGGATATCAATTCGAAGGAGATCATTCTCCTGCATTTTCCGCATAAGTTTATTGCCTACCCAGTCAGTCAGTACAAATGTTGCAGCTGGAACTTCGGCAATATGATACCATTCATGCGCATGCAATAGCCTGGTCTTCACGAGCTGATAGAAATCCTTTGATTGTTCTACACTATCTAATGTTCTTTCTGATTGAAGGTCTAACTGCTTTCCTTCATGTTGTGGTGGAATCGGATCCTTCATTTTACTTATGCTTCAATTGTTTAGTGTATTAACAAGAATGATTCAGGTTAGTTTGTAATTGGTAATTATTGCCAATTTTTTGGCAATCAAGGATCGCATCTGCATAGTCTTGATTTAGCATTCTTCTGATCCCGCTTTCCGGGAAATAGTCCCATACGCCCGAATGGTGCCATCTGTCTAGGTAATCCCAATCAGGGCGATCAATGACTGGATAGATACATATTCCCCAAAATGGAAGGCCTTTGCTTAAGACTATATTGCATTGTTGAGATATGAAATGTATCCATTTTGGACGGTCTTCGCCGCTATGGCTGGTTTCAGATAAAATTATCGGATAATTATAACGCTGATAAACTTCTTCTATCAAAGAATGCAAAGGTCGCCATCTTGAGTCGTTATTTTCATTAGCCCACGGCAGAAAATAGCCTTCAATACTATTATGAACCCATTGGTTATTATAATAATAATTCAGACCAATGACATCAATCAGTTCTGGTGTCCCGCCTAATTCCGGACAAATTTTTCCACTCAGCATTTCTAGCACTTGAAATTGATGTTCATGCGCGGCTTTTGCCAGTTTAATCTGTTCTGAATCCGCATCAATATGAGGAACCATATTGACCAAAGGTTCTGTAGTCAGAATTTTGAAATTATGATTGATACTTTTTAAGCACTTAATGCCTTCAATATAAGCTTGTACCAGTTTATATTTTACATTCCAACCCTCTAGTGTGCAGAAGGGCACAGTGCCTGCAACATCGCCTCCTAACCATGAAATAAAGCTGACCTCATTAATCGGTGTTATAATTAGTTCGATCTTTCCATAATTCTCTACTATAAAATTGGCAAAAGCGGTACAAAGTGCAGCAAATCTTTTTGTAAATAGAGGATGAAGAGGCGATAAATCATCGGGATATCCAAAGTGACAAAGATCCCATACTTGTTGTACGCCTGCTTGTCTTCCAATATCCATCATAAATTTTACTGTCTCAAAATTATAACAAAAAGGCTTTGTTTCAACAACGCTCCAGCGAATCCCTTCTCTGACTGTTTTTATACCTATTTGCTGAAGCATTTCATAATCAGATTTTAGCTGGTTAATGTGGTCGGTTTCCTTTAGCAAATCAACCCGCTGTCCAAAATAATTTATTTTATCACTGCATTCAAATCCTCCCATCCAGTAAGATTTAAAAGGACTTTGTTTGTTGTTCATAATTAATTTCGTTGTTTTTAGTTAGAACTGTTTTAACTTAAAATTGTTTACTCAATAAATCTTACTATGAAAGTAAAATACGAAACTCTCAATTCTATTTTTAAAAAAGGACCAATACTATCAGGAACAAACAGTTCTGTTATTGGAGATTCATTGATGCTAATACCTCATCCGGATGATGAGTCTCTGGCCTGTGGTGGTACAATTGCTTTGTTGAGAGAGAATGGCTTTTCGGTACATATAGTCATCGTTACGGATGGATCAATGTCTCACCCTAATTCTGAAAGCTATCCTCCTGAAAGATTAAGAATATTGCGTGAGCAAGAAGCAAAAAAAGCTTTAAACATTTTAGGTGTGTCAACAGATTCAATCCGTTTTTTAGGCTTACCTGACTCTAAAATGGATAAGTTAGATATCACTTCGTTTCAAAAAAACTCAAAGCTCCTTCAGGAATATATTTTAGAAATAAAGCCCAAGACGATCTTCTTACCATGGCGTGAGGATCCGCATCCAGACCATATAGCTACCTGGAAGCTTAGTATGGATGCTATAAGAAGCCTCTTCAATATAAATGGTTTTCAAACCAGAGTTTTGGAATATCCTGTCTGGTTTTGGGAAAGAACCGACGTGTCAGAATTAACTCATGGAAATGGAGTGAGCTTGTGGAAAATTGAGATTGAAGATAAATTAGCATACAAAAAGCGGGCAATTGATCAGCATGCTTCGCAACTAGGCGAAATCATAAAAGATGATCCGAATGGATTTACTTTATCAGATGAAATGTTGAAGCATTTCTCTCATCCTGAAGAACTTTTCTTTGAATATACAGATATTCGAAAAGAATGTTAGTGGTACTCAAGCGGTCTTTCAATTTCGGAGATATAGAATTCCATGTCTTCCAATGCTTTTTCTATATTAACCGGTTCCCACTGTTCAAACCAATTCCTTTTCTTAAGATCTTCATGCGCCTTCATCCAGAATTCGCCAAAGTATTGCGATTCATCTAACCATTTTTGAAGTGCTGCAATTTCAAACTGATTTTTAAGCCAATCCAATTTTTGACCCTTCCAGAAATTAAAAAGCGATTTTCTTATTCTTATTCGGGATATAACTGATTCAGCACATTCTACAACCTGTTCTTGATGTTTGCTGCCAAGCGATTCGAACCAGGCTAACTGTTGAGACAACCCCTTATCTACTCTGCCTACTTTCCTTGCTGAGGTAAAAACTTTTACATGTGGGCTTCTTCGTATTTTTGCATCTTTCAATTCCAGCTTCTGTAAGAAAGCTACATCTTCTAAGCAGGGAATTTGCGGCAAACGCCCTGCTTTCTTATACATGTGGCATTTAATGGCAAAACTGGCGCCAAAACACTGAAAATGAGATGGCCAAGGATTCCATGATTGGGGGTCGATAAGAGATTCAAGTCTTGCTATCAGGTTCTGATATTTTATGTCACGAAGATGATATTGCTTTGCAAAGCAATCTTCCAGTTCCGTAATGATTTCTCCCCCAACGACATCACATCCCTTTTCCATTTCTTTTTCTATTTCAGATATCCAATTTCGATCTACTTGTGTATCTCCATCTGTTGATGCTATAATACCGTCAGCCTTGTTTAAAAAAACAAAACGATCATAAGCCATATCCATCAGGAAACGACGTGCAGTTCCGATATTTGCTCTTCCTTTGGTGAAAATAATCTCTTCTACCAATAAAGGAAATTCAGGATATAAGCTCTGATAATTTTTTATGAGCTCGTACGTGTTATCCTGACAGTTGTTAGCCAAGATCAATACTTCATATAAATCTTGTTTGATTGGAAAGCCTGAACTGTCTTTCTGTGCTCTCAATGCTTCAAGACTTTGAATAATAGTCTCTTCTTCGTCTTTAACAGGTATGATAACACATAACTTTAAATTTGGAGAAGGAGTTGCTGTAAAAAACATATAAAAGTATATTTTAAGATCAATAGGATAACTTTTTTTAATGATGATGGTTTATAGATTATATAAAATACGTACATAATTAAAGAGGCACGTATTTTTACCGGCCAATTGTGATAAGTACGTGTTTTGTTGAGATAAGCCGAACGCTACAAACTAAGCCTACAAATGGTTGTTGTATTTTCAGTTAAGAATTAAATAACATTAACCTAAAACTTTAAATATGGCACCAGCTAGCAAAAAAACTACGGATACAAAAGCAGCAAGCACAAAGAAGTCAACTTCAAAAACAACAGCCTCAAAAACAACAGCCTCAAAAACAGCTGACACAAAGGCGGCAAGTAAAGCAGCCGGAAAACAATCTGCACCTTCTAAAGAGATGAAAGACTCTGAATTTCATCAGTTCTTTTTAGATGAATTAAAAGATATCTATTGGGCTGAAAAGCACTTAGCAAAGGCATTGCCTAAATTGCAAAAAGCGGCTACTAGTAAAGAACTGGCTCAAGCGTTTGAAAAACATACCAAGGAAACAGAGGGTCATATTCAAACGGTAGAAAAAGTTTTTGAACTCTTGGGTGAAAAAGCAAGTGCAAAGAAATGCGATGCAATGGCTGGTTTAGTTGAGGAGGCCAATTCTATTATATCAGACACTGATAAAGGTACATCAGTAAGAGATGCAGGGTTAATCCTGGCTGCTCAGAAGGTTGAACATTATGAAATTGCAACCTATGGAACCCTAAGGACTTTTGCCGAGAAAATGGGACATCAGGAAGTTACTTCCTTATTACAACAAACGTTGGATAATGAGAAAGAAACCGATGTAGCTTTAACTGAGATTGCAGTTAACTTCATTAATGAAGAAGCTTCCGAAGAATAAAAAATATTAATCAACTAGTTTACTAATTTAATTAAACAATAAATATCAAGGATTATGTCAATTGCAAGTAATACGGCCGAAGTGCTAAATGATCTTATTCAAATAAACAATGACCGAATCGAAGGTTATCAAAAAGCGATAGAACAGTTAGAGTCAACAGACACTGATCTAAAAAATCTTTTTACAGGGTTTATAACTCAAAGTCAGGAATTGAAGTCTGCATTGCAGAATGAGGTATCATCCTTAGGAGAAGAAGTAGACCATGGTACAACAGCCTCAGGGAAGATTTATCGTGCATGGATGGATGTAAAAGCCGTGTTTACAGGTGATGATCGCCAAACAGCTTTAAACAATTGTGAATTTGGCGAAGACGCTGCACAGAAAGCATATCGTACAGCGGAGGCGAATGAAGAGATTCTTCCAAATGTCAGAACGCTAATAACAAATCAAAAGATGGAACTGAAATCATCACATGATAAAGTAAAACTCTTAAGAGATAGTGCAAAACTTTAATATTCGGATTTGTTTTTGTGAAAGGGAGTTGGTGAATACCGACTCCCTTATTTGTTAATGGGCAATAAAATGAATAAAATAGCTATTTTTAGAGCATTGTATTTGGGTGACTTCTTATGTTCAGTACCCGCTCTACGTGCTTTACGTAAGTTTTATCCCGATGCAGAAATTACGTTGATCGGCCTTTCCCAGATGAGCGATCTGGCTAAGCGATACTCACGATACATTGATCATTTTGTTCCATTTCCTGGTTTCCCACTGCTAAGCGATACTCCGTTTGATCCG
>Ga0160433_100723_pt1 | contig 12462 bp, 12 predicted proteins | sample HID1972K_E0MG_FD_108235 | JGI IMG/M metagenome (GOLD analysis project Ga0160433, IMG submission 108235) | Enriched pill bug-associated microbial communities from UW Madison campus, WI, USA - HID1972K_E0 MG | ecosystem: Host-associated > Arthropoda: Insects > Digestive system > Unclassified ... | reverse complement strand
TCGCTGGTCTGTTTGAATTTGCGGGGTTTCCCCTGAATGATGTTCATATCGCGGTACCCGCGATATACTACGGGACCGGCCGTGCCGCGTACCATACCTTTGTTGTCTACTTTTGCCATAACGCTGTTTCTTTTTTAAAACAAGATAGAATGGCTAAATGTTTATTTCGATTATTTCGCGTTTTTTGTCAAAATCTTCCCGAATAGAGCAGATTTTGCGTGAATATTCGCAAATCATATTAGATGCCTGGGCTGAGAAATCCTTTATATGAAGGTGCCTACATCCGGATGAAAGGCTGTCAAAAGTCCGACTTTTAGTTAGTAAAGTCGGACTTATCACGGCAGAATCTGCGCTGATTATCGCTTGCATATAGTCGTTGTCTTTGTTTCAGGATAAGACAAGTTCCTTTAATGTTTATTGATATTTTTGTGAATTTCTTAGATAAGTTGCCGCTTTTCTTTAGAGATATTTGCATGTTTGATAGGTATTCTTTAGCCAATAATTAAGCATTTTCTAGCGGCTTCAACTACCTCTTTATTGATACACTGAAGTTTATGATTTTAATGATGTGGGTAATCTGACTAAATAAACGGTCGATGAGCCTAAAGTCCCCGGCTGTGATCCGAACAATTGTGTTTAACGCCTCTACATCAGAGAAGTAATCAGAATTATATCTTAATTCCATATTCGACCATATTTAGGGAATATAAATCGCATCTCGTCTTCGCTCAGCCGCTTAAACTCGTGACTAAATCCAATCCTCGAATATAACTGTGGGTATCTGGAAAACCGTTTTTCAATTCCTGTCATACCAATGAAAATAAGGCCAAACTGGTACTGTCTTCGCAAGCGTCATCCCATACGCAGAAGTTCTACGTGTAGTTTCGGTTTTTATAATCTTAGGGGTATTCGTTACTGGTGCAGTAAGAAAGGCACCCTTACAATTTCTGATAAAATCACAAAAGAACAAAAGAAGCTTTGAACTCCATGCGTTGATCTGGGGTGCAATTGGGCAGGCCAAAGGAACCAGGGAAAAGTAAGTTTGACATAATACAGCCTGAGATTGAAGCTCTACTTATTACTGATCTACACAAAATTTATTGCCGGACGATATAATTTTACTGAACCAACATTAAGTAATTGGATGAAAAAAAAACAGCATCAAGAAGCCAGCATATTGACATATGCTTTATACAATTGATGCGTTCGTTTTTCTGTAACCCAAATTATCAAAAACTCATTATCAAAAACCGGAAAATTTATTTGATTAGTGAAATGAGTTTATGATAATCAGTTGTAAGGACATTAGGTTTAAGAAGTCATATATAGAAATATAACTCGAACATTTTTGACCCAGCAGAATTGTCAATTAGGGAGGGAATAATGATAACTTGCGCTTAGAGAAGTACACTCTAGAAAATATGTATTGTTTTATGATACCAAAACAAACTATTAAAAATATATAACAGGGCTCTTCTTCGTAACCATTCTTTTTGGTTCGTGCTTCCAAATATTCGACGAGCCTAAAACTTCATTAGTTGTAAGCTTAGAGAAGAGCTGGAAGCTGGTGCACAGCTTTTCGGTATAGTCCTCTCTGCCTTGCATGCCTTTAATCTATGCATTTCAGCAATTTTATAAAAGCAAAATCTGAAATTACTGGAGTTCTGCAAACATAACGGTCGTTTCGAGAGACGACCGTTATGTTTGGTGTTTTATTATTTTGTTGAACAAGAAGCCTAAACAATAACTACGAGTTTATAAAACTTTGTTTATCCTTCGGCATTTACATCCATCAAATTAATTTACTTTTTTTTAAAATGTTTAGGATGCCTGATCGTCTTACCTAATAAACATAGTACATTTTAACGGCCAATGCGCGAGGACAAAAACAGTTACCTATTAAAAACCATTCAAGAGTATGGTAAAGGACTGTTATCGTTTATTCGGGGACGGGTTAAAAACGATGAGGACGCGCAGGATATTCTGCAGGATATCTGGTATAGCCTCAGCCTGGTAGTAAATACCTCTCCGGTTGAGCAAACTAGTGCGTGGCTTTATAAGGTTGCCCGTAACAAGATTACCGATAAGTACCGAAAGCGTTCTGAAAGTTTGCTGGATGATTTGTTTGAGGATGAGGAGGAGCCGGATTATAATTCCATACTCTTCTCTGATTCAAAAACTCCAGAGACAGAATACCTGCGCAATTTATTCTGGGAACAATTATTCATTGCGTTAGAGGAGCTACCAAAAGAACAAAAGCTAGTATTTGTGTCACATGAACTTGAGGATGTTCCATTTCAAATAATAGCAGAACAAACTGGTGTAAATGTACAAACACTGGTTTCGCGGAAGAGATATGCAGTGCTTCATCTTCGGGAACGCTTAAAACAATTGTACGAGGAGTTAACAGATATATAATTAAATTATGAAACAGATATTCTATAAAATGCCACGTGGAGCTCGCTTCATTTTTATCCCTATTATGGCTGCAGGATTCTTATCAATAGTTAGTTTAGTGGTTATGTTGTTATGGAACAACTTATTGCCCCAAATTATCCATGTAGAAGCCATTAACTTTTGGCAGGCAGCCGGAATTTTCATATTGTGTAAGCTCTTGTTTGGGTTTGGCAGGATGGGTGGTTTGGGTCGGGATAGGATGCACTTCAAGAACCGCCTGGCAGAACATGTTAAAACCATGACACCTGAGGAACGGAAACGTTTTAAGGATAAAATAGGTAATCGAATGTTCGCTTGTTGCGAAAAGATCAACAGAGGTGATGAAAAAAATACAACGACTAATTAGCAGATGATGATATGGGAATTGTTTCAAAACTAATCACTAGCGTTTTAGACAAGGCTATAATTTCTTACAAAGCCCAGCTAAATCCTACAACCTACCATATTCAGTTATATGGTGACATTCTAAAAAAAACTAATTATCTCCCTGGATATTTCGTAAGAATATTTGTTGGACGAAACAGAGATCTCGCTTTCAAAGACAACCTACGCAGTTATTCTGCATGGAAGCTAAATAGGCTAAATGGAACACTTGATCTGGCTATTTGTACACATGCTGAAGGCCCAGGCTCTTTCTGGGCAAGAGCGTGCAAAGTTGGCGATGAAGTATCATTTACCTGGAAAAAAAGTAATTTGGTTGTCGACAACACGGCAGACAATTATCTATTTATTGGAGATTCTTCTGCACTTGGCCATCTATACGAGATTAATCGAAACCTAACAAAGGGTAAAAGGATCAAGAGTATAATCTATGATGAAATGGTGGCAAACCTGTTTAGGGATTTAGATGGCACTAAGCCGTTTGACTATTACGAATTCTCCGCCGAACGCGCATCATTGCGGATTTTAAAACTACTACCTGGCCTTTTGAGTGACTTGTCTGCCAATACCATCGTGTATGTGGGTGGTGATAGCCGAGTTTGTGTTGCTTTAAGCAACCACTTTCATAAAGAACTTAACTGGGAATCGCATCGTATTAAAACCAAGCCTTTTTGGAATCCAACAAAAACAGGCTTAGAATAACTATAAAAATATACTTAGGATCTCAACCTTTAGAACAAGTGTTGCCTCAAATGATGATTTGAAGAAAGTAGCACCTTATTTAAATGCCATAACGGATGAAGTGAATGGGAATATAGATTTGTTTGATTCTGATAAAATTTTAAGAGTTGAATCAAACGTTGATTAAAACGAGGAGATTATTTCCATTGTAAACGAATCAGGATTTGATTGTGAAAATCTGGAGACGTTTTATTCACAGCCCTAAACGCAATACTATTATAGTTTAAAAGGCTGCGATAGGTACTGCAATGCCTTCAACAATGGCCAGGGACAAGGACTACGCAGGAATTTCTCATTGAACTAGGCGCTGACATAAACGGTAAAATGGTTACGCACTAGGTGTATTACAATGTTGCCTCAACGATCAGAAAACAATAATAGTCTCTTTAAAGGAAGTCCAGTTTAAACTAAAAAATCGGTGGAATAATGGAGAATACAGGATTTGTCGCACAAAATTAAAGTTCTCTTTTTGCCGTAAAGCTTTAACTAAGGTCAGATCAGCCAAGGTCGTCTTTTTAAAGGAGGGTTTTTAAATAAACAAATACTTTAATCCTATTTAGAAGCTAACCCAGCCTATCTATGTGTAAGCAATATGTGAGTGATTTTCTATCTTAGTTGATCTTATGATAAATCGAGGAATATCGAAATATGAATTTAAGCAAGGTCTACCCTTAGAGTTGGAGATCGTAGATATAATGGAGCTTTATCATACCAATAAGGAAATGCTTATAACTCCTCATCGTACTGACTTTTACCACATTATATGGGTGAAAAAGGGTAATCCTACTCACGTTATTGACTTTAATCCTGTCCAGCTAGCAGAAAATTCCCTTACATTTTTGAATAAAGATGTGGTTCAAATTTATGACGATAACGATTTTGAAGGGAAAGCTATCCTTTTTACAGAATCTTTTTTCTCAAAAACAGAGTTAGATATTCGATTTCTTAAAGAGAGTATTCTTTTTAATGACTTATTCACTATTTCGACTATTCAACTAAATTCCACTAAGTCCATTTTTACAAATCTATTTGAGCTTATGGAAAATGAAATTAGTAAAGAAAGGGATGCTTTTCAACCTGAGCTATTAAAAACCTATCTCCACAGCTTCCTTCTAAATGCAGAAAGAGAAAGAAAAAAAATTGATTTTGTTGAAGTTCAGAAAGGGGCTGATAGGGACTATATTGTTCTTTTTAAAGATTTCCTTGAAACTAACTACAGAAGGCGTAAACCGGTAAGCTATTATTCGTCTGAACTTGGAGTAACTGAAAAAAGACTTAACCAGGCTACAAACAAGGTTCTTGGAAAGACCATAAAACAGATGATTGATGAGCGCCTTATGCTTGAAGCTAAACGGCTATTGGCCCATACAACGGATAGTATAAAAGAAATAGGCTTCATACTAGGTTTTGATGAGCCTACTAATTTTATCAAATACTTTCGTAAACATAATTCAAAAACGCCAGTAGAATTCAGAGAAAAGTTTCTTCACGAGCGGGCGTAAAAGAATCGTATAACCGCCTATTTCTACCTTTTCCGGCTTTTAAAATGTTCTCAACTTTGTGATACAATAATTCAAGCAAATGAAACATTTAAAAAACACCCTACTTACCCTGACAGCAGCTTTGGCATTTAGTTCTTGTTCTGCTCAAGATAATGAGGTAATAAAAAAGGAAACAACCATGAATAACAAGCAACAAGTAGTAGATCTACTAAAGGCGATCGAAACCGGAGCCTCAGCGCCCGTAGGAGTCATTAACCCTGCCAGTTACATGCAACATAACCTAGCCATCGCAGATGGATTAGCAGGATTTGGAGCTACTTTAGCTCAGCTTCCAGCTAGGTCAGCAAAAGTGAATACCATACGAGTTTTTCAGGAAGGAAACTTTGTTTTTGCACACACGGATTATAATTTTTTCGGTCCTAAAATAGGTTTCGATATCTTCCGATTCGAAGAAGGAAAAATTGTAGAACATTGGGATAATCTTCAAGAAAAACCAGCAAGTACCAATCCTAGTGGTCATACGATGACTGACGGTACAATAACAGTAAAGGACTTAGCTCAGACACAAACAAACAAAACGCTGGTAAAAAGTTTTGTAGACGATATCCTTGTAAATGGCAGAATGGAAAAATTAGCCGGATACTTTGATGGTGATAATTACATTCAGCATAATCCTCTTATTCCAGATCAGCTTTCGGGGCTTGGAAAAGCACTGGGCGAAATGGCAAAAGCTGGCATCACGATAAAGTATGATACTATCCACAAAGTGCTAGGTGAAGGCAATTTCGTTCTGGTTGTAAGTGAAGGGCACCTAGGTGGTAAACATTCCTCTTTTTATGATCTATTCCGCGTAAAGAACGGTAAGATCGCCGAGCACTGGGATGTGATTGAAACCATTGCTCCCCAAGCCGAATGGAAAAACAACAACGGAAAATTTAATTTTTAGCCACAGTGATTCCCGCATTTAGAAATATATTGGCAGCCATTCTCGTAATGGCTGCTTTATCCGGTATAGCCAGGCTAAAACCGCAGATCAAAATTTCGCTCTCAAATGATACGGCTGCCATTCACCAGTTGGTAACCTCGTATTGCCGGTTCAATTGATCTTGCTGATACTACGCTTGCGATAGGTATCTGCTCAACACGTGACAGTATTACCTTTATTCACCCCAGGGGGCATGAAAATGGCTGGAAGCAGATCAAAACCAATTTCTACGGAATGACTATGGGCGCCATGTTTAGCAAGCGTGATCTGAAAACAGTATCGCTCAGTATCCATCCCTTACTCCCGATGTGGCCTGCTGGAATTTTACTGGGAGTTCCATGCAACTTTTCACAGTAATGGCCAGCCGCTCGTGACACGAGGCAGGGAGACCCAGTGCTAACGAAGGAAAATGGCAGATGGCGGATTGTGCATGTACATTACTCGGGCCCTCCCGTTACATCACAAGGCCAGGGGTTTTAAAGGATCTCAGCACAGGTTTCAAGAACAATCCTTTTACTGAGACTGTTAAATTAATAGGTAGAAATTAAGGTAAGAAAGCCAATGAACAAGATATTGATTACCGGGGTAAGCGGTCACGTTGGAAGCCGGGTGGCAAAGCTGCTTTCCGGTCAGGAAATCAGGCTGATGGCCAGAAATCCGGAAAAACTTGAGGCATTTACGAGGGAAGAAAAAGTCAAGGGCGACTACAGTGATCCGGCCAGTTTAGCAGATGCTTTTGAGGGGATCCAAACCGCTTTTATAGTATCGGGCTATGCAGCGCCGGGGGAACGTGCTTTGCTGCACAAGAATGCCATTGACGCAGCCGTGCGGGCCGGTGTATCACACCTGGTCTATCTATCTTTTCAGGGTGCCGCGCCGGACAGCAGGTTTCCCATGTCCCGCGATCACTTCCAGACAGAAGCTTTTATCAGGCAAAGCGGAATTGCGTACACGATACTAAGGGACAGCTTTTACCTTGATCTAGTACCTGAAATGTTCGGAAAAGTCCGAACCATGAAAGGGCCAGGCGGAAACGGTAAAGTGGCCTGGGTATCCAGAGAAGATGCGTCGGCTTGCATTGCGGCAGTTCTTCAAAGCCCCGGGCAGTTTACACGTACTTATGATCTGACTGGTCCAGCAGCATTATCCTTGGCGGAAACCGCAGAGCGCTTGAGTGCGCTGACCGGAAATGCTTATACCTATATACAAGAAACGGTAGAGGAAGGAACGCAATGGCGTAATGAACTCGGCGCTCCTGCATGGGAGGTGGAAACTTGGATAGGATCTTACCTGGCCATCGCTGCCGGAGAAGTTTCTACGATAAGCACAGCCGTTGAAGATATTACAGGCAGGGAACCGATGAGTTTGGAAGCTTATTTTACCAGGTTTCCCCAGGGAATTGATGTTTAAACAGAAACATCAATCAAAGTATTAGATGATGACTTTGATTCCCAAACTGTAGGCCATTCTGCATTTGTCTCCGCCAATCAAGATTTTATTGGTAAGGTCTAAAGTTGCATTTAGCCATTATCAAGAAACGGTGGAATAATGATAATGCCTTTATGTTTGCTAGCAAGATAAACGGCAAAATATCTAAAGTTCACAGATATTGTATATAATAGACTGTTTTAAAAAGTAATCCGCATCAACTAAAATTCTATACTTTTACCTCTGCGTATAGGGTGAGGATTTGGTTTATTAGTCTTTTTAAACCAACTTTTATCCTTAACTCATGTTAATTACAAGATATGAGAATCATCATCGAACTTTTGCTTACAGGTATAGCGGTCTCAGTAGCTGCATTCCTATCTCCGGGTGTTTGGGTTGACGGATTTTTTAGCGCTCTTATAGCCGGGATCCTGCTGGCGCTTGTAAACGCGACTGTCGGTACCATACTTCGCATTTTTACTTTTCCTGTTAACATTCTGACCTTAGGTCTGATGTCTTTTGTGATTACCGTATTGATGGTGTTGCTGGTAGACTCGATGATGAAAGGCTTTGAAACTGAAGGTTTCTGGGCTGCGCTGATCTTCGCCATCATCCTTTCTGTAATTAAGATGGTTTTTGGCTCACTTACAAGTGACCGAGATCGTTAATGCTGAAGATGCATCGCAGGAAGGTTGAATAAAGACTGTATAAACGCAGACAGCCGGTTACCCGATGGTTACCTGACTGCCTGCGTTTTTTCTTTATTCAGAAAGGGCCTTTACTACTGATGGTGATACATCCTGCTGAGCTTTACTGAGGGTTTTGTCATTTCTCTCGGCCTTGTACACTTTCCTCAATACATTTATCGCGGAAGCTCTCACATAGGAACGGGCATCGTTTAATGCAAGATCTTTTACTTTATCATGTGCGGCTGCCTGTGCTTCCTTATTTACTAAGGAGAGTGATTTCACAGCGAGGCGCCGGATGGCCCAGTGTTTATCGTTCATAGCGCTGATGATAAGGGGCGCCGATAATTTATCGCCTGGTTGTTTAGTTATCGCCAGCAGTGCCTCCATCCTGTCAAGAAACAAAGGTGCTTGCTGGTATTGTACCGCATACTGAGCGACAGTCTTGTTCTCTTTCCTGGTGGCCAACAAGTATTTTTCAGCGTCGAAGTTGATCAGCTGGGGTTCTTGAGGCATATCAAATGAAAAACTTTGCTCAGCTTTATCTACCATCACTTGTTTTCTTTCAACTTTGCCATTAACGTAGAAGTCGATTGATACGGGTAAACGATACAGTGGCGCAGTGCTTAAAGACTGGGTTTGTTTTACCGTCAGGATTGCTTTTTTAGCGGTAGCATCGTAGTGATTTGAAACCTCGAGTTCTGGATTGCCTGACGCCAGGAACCATTGGTTGAAGAACCAGTTGAGGTCTTTACCCGTAACTTCCTCAAATGCTAAACGAAGGTCATGAATCTCTGCGGTTTTATAAGAGTGGCGCTTCAGGTAAAGCGTTAAGCTTTCGAAAAATGCTTCGTCGCCAACTGTTTTGCGTAGCATGTGCAGGATCCGTCCCCCTTTCTGATAGCTGACGACGTCGAACATCTGTTCCCTGTCGGGATAGTTGAAGCGGATCACATCGGCTTGCTTCGCCTGGTCGGTGTTGAAATAGGCGTTTGCGTCATTCCAGCCTTTATAGTCGGCTTCATCACGACCGTATTTGTGCTCGTTCCAAAGATACTCTCCGTAGGTAGCAAAAGATTCGTTAAGTGGAAGGTTAGACCATGATTCGGATGTCACCAGGTTACCAAACCAGTGATGGAAGAGCTCATGGGATATAATGTCTTCGTGGTTTTCATCTAAGTACTCAGCCGGAGTCATGTTCATGCCTTCAAAGAATGTTGTGGCTGAGGTATTTTCCATTGCTCCTCCGGTGAAGTCGCGCAGCACGATCTGAGCGTATTTTTCCCAGGGATATTCAACTTTCAACTTGTTCGAGAAGAACTCCATCATCTCGGGTGTCTTGCCGAATATCAGTTTCGCATGATCAGCGAACTTGGGTTCCATATAGTAGCTTACTTCTTTATCTCTCCAGGAGTCTTTCGCAATCCGGAAGTCGCCGCCGGCGAGCATAGTCAGATAGGTAGAATGAGGGAGTTCCTGGCGCCAGCTGTCGGTGTGCGTACCATCGCCGTTGTCGGTAGAGAAGTCCAGAAGTCCGTTTGACAACGACACCATGCCTTCCGGGAGGGTAATACTGATATCCTGTGTCATCTTTTCCTGCGGATCATCTATTGTTGGGAACCAGCATGAATTGTTCTGTGTTTCTCCCTGGGTCCAGAACTGCCTCGGTTTGCCGGGTTCAGAATTATCACGGTTAACAAAGTAAAATCCCTTACTTCCGGGGCCGTCAATATCTGTCCCGATTTTCAACTTCTCCGGCATTGCTACATAATCAATCTGGATCTTGAACTTTTGCCGCTCAGTGTATTTTTCGCCCAGGTTGATGGTCAGCTTTCTCTTGTTGTATGTGTACTTAAGGGGCTTGTTATCGTAACCTTCAATGAGAGATACCTGATTGATCCTGAACCCCTTTGCGTCAAGGACAACTTCAGACAGTGGAGAGTTGTATGGTTTGGCTTCAATGGTTGCACGCCCCATGACATAGGCACTGTCCCAATCAAGTTTAAGGTCCAGGCTGGTATGGATGATGTCGGTCAGGCGGGTGTAACTCGCCTGATAAATTTGCGACCCTTGTCTGGCTCCATGTACGGAGATCGGATCAAGCGTGACTTTTTTAGTACTGGAACAAGAGCCTAGTAAAAGCGCTGCCATTAGTGAACAGAGCATCAGGAGACTGTTTTTCATCGGAACGATTTGTTTTTTAACGGTAATGAGACTTTCATGGGCAATACAATAATACACGCTTTTTCGCTCAGCACGCTCATGATAGCCTCATTTTATTTAGTAGCAAGCAGGTTATTGATATGGTTTTCAAACTCATTCACGTATTCAGTATAGTGTTTGCCCGTGCCAGGCCCGCTGAATCCGGTATGAATTTTATTTACTTTACCATGCTTGTCAATGATGATGGTGGTAGGAAACGCTTTGAATTCGTTCAGTTCGGGCATACTTTTTAATACTTCTTTGTTTGTATAGCCGGTTAGAAGGATCGGATAGCTTACATTGAACCTTTTCCGCAGTTGCTCAAGGCTCTTTTTTGATCTTTCTATATCATTTGTTCGCTCATAGGCAAGTCCGATGATTTCAACTCCCTTGTCTTTGTATTCTTTATAGAAGTTAGTCAGGTAAGCCGTTTCATCCATGCAGTTGGGGCACCAGGAACCCAGGAAGCTGACGATGACAACTTTGCCTTCGTAACGCGGGTCTTTTAATGATGTTTGATTGCCGTCTAGGTCGGCGAAACGGAATGACAGGCTGGAGTAGCCGGGTTTCAGATTTGTTAATGTATAGGCATCAGGAAGAATGGCATGTTCGTCTTTCCGGGCGGACCAGTTGCGGACTGTAGACAAGCCTGAATAGAATTTGCCATCAGTGATCGTGTTGCCGTTTATTGTTCCTGTGAACAACATACAGTTTGATCCGTCGAAGGCGGATAGAAACAGTCGGCCGCTGGATACAGCGCCTTCAAGGAACCTATAGTCGCCTGTACTGGTAAGGAATGAGCCTGTTACCCGGGATTTTTCCTGACGGAATTCACCTACAGCGATGGTTGTGTCGCGGTTATCCTGACTTACAATAGTGGTAGACCACCTTCCGCTGAGCTGGTTAGGCACTTCGGGATTGTCTTTGAAGAAACGGTAGCTAACATTTTTTCGGGCACTGATCTCCATAGCTACGTCATTGTCCACCAGGTGTCTTATCCACTTTCCGTTGAAGCCGTCTGATGTAAGGGCAGCCTTGATCTCCGAGTCGAATAGTGGCAGTTTGATGGTTACAGAATCGTTATTGACCTGAATATCGTCGACCAACAGACGGTCATCGGCATTTAGAATGTAGAGCTTTTTTACTCCCGAAGAGTCAGTCACTTCGAAGTTGAAAGGTACCTCTGTTCCTGATTCGTTTTTGATAGTTGCTCTCCAGGTTCCGGCAGAGAATTCCTTGTCTTTTTTTCCGCATGAAAGGATTGTCACCGTCAGGAACGACAGCAGGACTGCCAGCTTATGGAAGTTTGTTGGAAGCATCTAAACCCTTATTAATGATCAATAGACTATTGTTGGCTACGTATTTTTTTTTCTATAGCGGTAGTTGAATAACCTTCTATCAACGGAATGGTTTTTACTTCGCCACCGTTGGAGAGAACGGTATCGGCTCCGACGATCTGATCCACCGTATAGTCGGCTCCCTTAACAAGAATATCTGGTTTTATAGCAGAGATAAGGTCCGCAGGTGTGGGCTCATCGAAGAACACAACTGCGTCTACGAAGAAAAGTGCTGCGATGAGCGAGGCCCGGGACTGTTGATCGGTAATAGGCCTGGCGGGTCCCTTAATTCTGGAAACTGACGCGTCGGTATTCAGGCCAATGATCAGTTTGTTACCCAAAGAGGCAGCCTGAGCTAAATAGTCAATGTGTCCGAGATGTAAAAGATCAAAACAGCCGTTGGTAAAGACTATTTTTTTGTCCAGAAATTTCCAGACCTGTACCAACTTCAAGATTTCCGGCAGGCTAAGTATCTTATTATTGAGCGTTTCCAGTTTGTTCATAAGTTACTTATTTAAGCTAGGGGCTATTACTTTATCAGACGATTATTGTCATCAGGGAACACCAGAATTGGCTGGTATTTTTTTCCTTCCTCTATGGTGAGCTGTCCATAAGACATAATAATGATGATGTCTCCTACCTGAGCAAGGCGGGCACAAGAGCCATTTAAACAAACAATACCCGACCCTCTTTCGCCTTTGATCACATATGTTTCAAAGCGCGCGCCGTTATTATTGTTTACG
>Ga0160433_100719_pt1 | contig 12518 bp, 7 predicted proteins | sample HID1972K_E0MG_FD_108235 | JGI IMG/M metagenome (GOLD analysis project Ga0160433, IMG submission 108235) | Enriched pill bug-associated microbial communities from UW Madison campus, WI, USA - HID1972K_E0 MG | ecosystem: Host-associated > Arthropoda: Insects > Digestive system > Unclassified ... | reverse complement strand
GCTTGCTAGATTAGCAGCATATTCCAAAAATATCCGTTTTTTATAGCTTTCAGAATCTTGTAATTGGATTAGCTCTTTTGCTCCCTTTACAGTTTCACCTGTCATTTCACTATAGCGCATTGAGAACCAGCGTCCGGCTAAATAATCTTCAGCAATCCCTTCTTTAAATTTCGAATCCCAAAGATCAGCGTCCTCTGTTATGCCCTCTCTATAGATCGCTGATCCTAAGCCTGTCCCAAGCGTTAACCCTAAAACCTTATTGTATTTTCTGGCTGCACCCCCAAATACTTCACCTTGCAAAAAACCAACGGCATCATTTATGAAACGAATATCTTTAACAGGTATGTCTAACCTCTTTGCAAGTTCTTCTTTAACATTTAACTTATATAAAGCATTAAATTTCTCTTGATCGCGTATTAAAGAAATACCGTTTTCATAATCAAAAGGCCCAGGCATTGCTATTCCAATTTTTTTGGAAAGAACGTCTGTACTATTAAATGATTCGTTAATTATCTCACACCAACTAGCAACAATTCTTTCAGCACTGTCCTGAGAATTTACAAATTTACGATTATATGAACTACGAATTATCGACCTTGTTTCCATATCTACCAAAGCAGCAGTAATATGTGAACCACCAATATCGATACCTAATACAATAGGCTTTTCCATTTTTGTTATTTTCTATATTAGAATTGAAATTCTCCAAAAGCCTTATTATTATGACCGTACTTAGCATAGTAATAAAACTTTAACATTTTGACAGATGTAAATTATACTTTAAGATAGTAAATTGGGTTTCTCATTGTATGTTCTCCATAATAACTCACCAAATAAGGTATTAGACCATGCAAACCATGAACGTGTAAAATTAGTTGGATCATCTTTATGAAAACTCTCATGCATAAATCCCGTTCCCCCATGCGTTTTACTTAAGGTTTTAATGCACCATCTGATCTCCTCATCATCTTTTGATGTAAGTGCTCTCATGGTAATACTCATTGGCCAGATCATATCTTGCCCTATGTGCGGACCTCCTACTCCTTCTCCGAAAGTGCCCTTATAAAAATATGGATTATCCTTCGATAATATAAATTTACGCGTGTTCTGGTAAACCTCATCATCCACTGAAATGGCATCAAGATAAGGCAAGCTCAGTAAGCTAGGCACGTTGGCATCATCCATAAGATATGCACTACCAAACCCATCTATTTCAAAGGCATATATCTTTCCGTATGTCGGATGGTTAACAATGGCATGCTTTTGTATAGCTTCCTCCACTTCTTTTGCCAAAGCCAGCAACTCATTTTCCAGAGATACATCTTTATAAAATGTTTTAATAAGCTCAGCTGCCTGTCTCAGACTTACAACTGCGAAAAAATTAGATGGAATCAAAAAAGGAAAAATGGTTGCGTCATCACTTGGTCTAAAGCTAGAACAGATTAGTCCAACAGGATTTACAGGGAATCCGTATCCTTCCATTGCCAGGGTATCAGTAGCCCGGGAGGTTTCGCGTTCAAATTTATATGGCCCTAAATCTGTTTTTCTTTGTTGCTCTCTAAAAACTTTTAATGTTGCTTCAATAGCCCTCTTCCAATTTTCATCAAAAGGAGATTTATCATTTGTCTTTTTATAATAATTATAAGCCAGCCTTATCGGATAGCATAGTGAATCTATTTCCCATTTACGCTCATGCACGCCTGGCAGCATCTCTGTTTTATCACTTTTCCATTCACCAACTTTGGTCTCGTCTCCATAAAAAGCATTTGCATATGGATCTTTCAAAATACACTTAGTTTGATGACTAATCACGCCCTTTATAAGGTTTTTCAATGGCTTATCTTCATTAACAAATTGAAGGTATGGCCAAACCTGAGCGGAGCTATCGCGTAGCCACATTGCATCGATGTCTCCTGTAATAACATACGTATCAGGTTTATTATTTTTTTCAGAGTAATAAACGGTAGTATCTAACGTATTAGGAAAACAATTTTCGAAAAGCCAGGCAAGTTCAGGGCTTTTCACTTTGGAGTGGAACGTCTTGATAGCAGCATCAACGGTTTTACTTTTAAAATGCCTTTTAGAAGCATCTATTCGTACTATTGGAAAGTTTGGAGATGCGCCAAAAGAAAACTTAGAAGCAGCCATCCCTACACCTAAGATGCTGGTATTTCTAATAAAAGATCTTCTTCTCATATTATGAATTTGGTTACAGAAAGTTGTTTTATTAGAAATGTGATCGTTGATCCTTATCTATTTCATTTCTATGTTAACATTCTTTCCTTAATTAAAAATTAAAGTAAAACGGTTTAGTAAACCAATGATAGGGATTATTTTTAAAATATAAAATTTTTGGTGAAAATATTTTAACAGCTATAATTTAGAATTCTGCTTTTATCCTCGCATGTTCTCACTTATTCAATTGGAAATCACTCAACACTACGGTGATACAACAGCTTTTCTAAAGTACTTTACACTCTCAGCAACTTCAGGAGCACTATTTTCCCAGTTATATTCATATTCTACTGAAATCATACCCTTAAATTTCTGCCTTTTTAGCTCCCGGATTATTCCATCAATGTTGGATATACCTGTTCCCCATATTACATCGTGGGCTTTCTTGCTTTTTTCATTCAAATCTTTCATGTGGGAATGAAGAATATGTCCATCTAGTTTTTTAAGACATTCAATCGGATCAAGACCCGAACGTATCCAGTGACCAATATCTGCACAAGATCCTAAGCGATTACTTTTCCCTTCAATTGCAGCAAGCACAATATCCGGATTCCAATAATGCGATGGATCGGGGTGGTTGTGAATCGCTACATTAATTTTGTACTCATCACAAAGATTTGATACTAATTCAAGATCTTCTTCTGCCGGCTCAGAAGTGAAAGTTTCAATTCCCATGGCCTTTCCAAACTCAAATAATTGTCTCCAGTCGCTCTCTCCTTTTGGACTTACTACGCCATAAGCAACTATTTTAACACCTTTATCTTTCAGCTTGGCAAGAATCTTATTTCTTAACGCTGCATCCATTTTATAATCAAGTTTTCCTTCTAAGCCACCACCCAGATTTTGACCAGGAAATCCTTCAACATATTTTAAGTTACAACTGTTAATTTTATCAATTGCATCAAAAAATGTAAAACGATTAAAGGTGTAAGCCTGTGCACCAAGCTTCCATCCGAATTGTTCTTCCGGATAAGCGGAAGCCGAGGATCCTTTTTTAATAACTTGATTGCTGCAGCCTGCAAATGCCATGAGGAAGACTACTAGAAAAGATGATAAAACATTCCGTTTCATAAGATTAAATTTCATGGGAAGTTACAAAAAGTCATCAAGAAATAAAGCAAAACATCAGAGTATTTGCACTTCATGAGATCAGTAAAGAAAAAATACCTATATTAAGATTCAATTACAAGAGAATATATATAGTTTATGGAAAGCTTTATTTTAGTACCTACCGATTTTTCAGAAAATGCATGGGTTGCACTTCAATATGCAGCAAACTTAGCAGCAGATACAAAAATGCAATTGAAAATTATACACGTCTACAATCAGACAGAAAATGCAGCTACCGATCAAATGAACACTTTGAGGTCTCAATTTAATGATCAGTTTCCTTCTATAGATTTTAACGGATCATGCTTAAAAGGCAGCTTAAATGAAAACATCAACCAGTTACTTCGAGATGAATCTTATAAATTGATAATAATGGGAACAAAAGGAGCTACCCGTTTAAAATCAGTATTTCTTGGGAGCAATACAATGAATATAATAAGTCAGTCACCTATACCTGTTATAGCCATTCCTGAAAATGTGAATTATATACTTAGTAAGGTTGGTTTATTAAGTAACTATAAGAATATCGAAATTGATGTGATGAAAAAAGCAATTGATGTATTACCTAATAGTTTTATCCTAACCTTGTTACATGTGCGCGAAGATGAAAATGAAGACGAAGAAGTAATATTGGATGCCTGGAAAGAGGTAGTGAAAGATAAAACCAATCTGAAGAAGGTGGAATGCAGGATCGGCATCGGCTTCGGGGTTAATTCCATCGTAAATGCAATGATTAAGGAGGAAAAAATTGATTTATTAATAGCAACAAATAACGGAAAAAGCTTCTTTAGAACTCTTTTCAATAGAAATTTAATCAAAACAATAGCAATGCGACCTCAGATACCGGTTCTATTTGTGAAAGCTTAAACAACACAGCAAATTACTTTTCTTATTATGGTTTTAATATTTTAGTTTGATTCTTAACTATTCATCTAGACCCTAAGAAATACGTTCTTTTTATATAAGAAATATAAAAAGAACCACTTAATCATCACATAGCATATTGCCATTATAACAATATTATACGGATCTCCTACCAATTGGCCAAGCCAATGAAAAAGGCTATCTGTAGTATACCGCCAATTAATAAATATTCCGGACAGATAGATCAGAATGGAGTTCATACCAATAACCTTAAAGAAGAATGCCCATTTCTTATGCCCTCGTACATCAATTAGATAATAAAAGATAGAAAGTAAAATCAAACTTATTCCGCCAGCACAAAGCACGAATGAACTTGTCCAAAGGTTTTTGTTGAGTGGAAAGTCTATGTTCCAAAGCAAAGCCAGAATAATAGAAATTATCCCGGAAACACCCAGATACAATGCTTTTATTTGTGGTTCTTTGGAGCTGTTTCTCAATAATTTCCCTGCGAAAATACCAAGCAGGCCTGTTGCAATAGCCGGTACAGTAGAAATTAATCCTTCCGGATCATGTATTTTTAAATAAAGCTTACCTGGAAGGATTAAGCGGTCAAGATAGGATGCAAAATTTCCTTCCATTGTTAAGTCGCCACGCGGAAATCCTGGCGCAGATGTAAATTTTAGTAGAAGCCAATACCCAATCAATATAGCAACAAACCAAATTATACTACCCATTTGTTTGAAATACAGGTAAATGATATTAGCAAACATATAAGCTAAACCAATCCTACCTAAAACACTTCCAAAGCGCACTTCACTCAGATCTTTTATTACTAAACCATTATTTACAACGAGACCTAAAAGAACAAGTATGAAGCCTCTTTTAATAACAGTTAGTAGTAATTTTTGATGACTTACTCCATTTTCAAGTTTTCTGCCCACCGAATAGGGCGTTGCAACCCCTGCAAGAAAAAGAAATAAAGGAAAAATCAAGTCATAAAATGCAAACCCGTTCCACGCGGGATGATGCATCTGCGTAGACAGTACATTAAAAAAGGGAAGCTTAGTAACTTTCGCTAAACTATGAAAAATGGCATCGGCACCCATAATCCAAAACATATCGAACCCCCTTAAAGCATCTAAGGAGTAAAGACGTTGATGAGTCTCTTTCATTTGGTTATAATTTTGTAGGTTATCAGCCCCGTAATGGGAGGAGCAATTTAGAAATAAAATCACCTAATATGCACTTATAACCAAGTGTTTTTTTCAAATGTACTGAAGTCCGGTCTTATATTGGTTTTACCCTTATTGATAGCATGGTTTAATTACCCATACATTTTATCCTGAATAAACCCATATTGACTCCACATTTTTGAGCAAAAATATGGAGTCAATATGGAAGAAGTGTAAAATAGGTGTGAAGAGATGTAAACTCAGTTAACCGCCAGTTACCTCTTTGGGTAAAATGATTAAATTTATATTCAACAGGAATATGTAAACATAAATTCAAATTGTTAGCCTCATCCAATGGGTATTTTTACTATTTTTACTTTAGCTAACCAATCCCGGATGACCTCAATTATAAACCACATATTTAAGGTTATATGTTTCTTATGGCTGTCGCCTTTATATTTATCCATGAATAATTGCTTTGCTGAACAAATAACGACAAACACAACTTTTATTCTCGAGGATCAGGAACATACGATGACAGTAAGCGACGCACTGAAAGCCTGGGAACAGGAGAAGTTCAAAGCCGTGGGTACAGGCTTTAATCCAGGCTTTACGAAATCAGTTTTTTGGCTTGCCGTTAAACTTCCAAAACAATCTTCAAAAGAGTATTTATTAAGAGTGGGAAACGCGCATATTAACTTTATAGATTTTTATAGAATGAGTAATAATGGAGCGCAACTTTTGAATAAAACCGGAGATCACCTTCCATTTAATAGCCGGCCAATGAACTCCCGCCTATTCGTCTTTCCCGTGAAAAGTTCCTCAAAGAGCGTGTCACTATACTTTTTAAGAATCGATAAACATCATGAGTCATTGCAGCTCAGTGTGGAATTATTTACGAAGGACAGGTATTATGAAACAAAGGCTCATGAACAAATGATGAGCGGCATATTTTTTGGAATTGTCCTTCTTATCGTTCTTTTCTGTCTATTTCAGTTTTTAATGCTGCATGACTTGCTTTATTTATATTTCTTGAGTTTTGTTCTTTTCACTTTTTTATGGTTAGCCGCCGATAAAGGCTATGCTTATCAATTTCTGTGGCCAGACTCTCCGGATTTTACCAGTAGAACCCGGCCAATCTTTAGCAGTTTGCTTGGAATAACAGCGATGATGTTTTTAAAGTCCTTTCTTCAAATCAAAAAAGAAAATAAATTCAATAATCTATTAAATTTATGGATGATTATTGGCTTTCTACCATTGGTCCTGTTTATAATTCCGATAAATTATTCCTTATTTCCTGATTTTATAATGGTTGTGTTGGTTGGCCATATCATCTGGTCATTTTTAGTTATTGCCATTATGCTAATTGTCGTCATCGCAGAAAGTTTAAAAAAGAACAAAAATGCATGGTTTTACTTCCTGTCTTTTGCAACATTAGTCGTTTTTTCTACGACTGAACTTCTTATTCACAGCGGATCAAAACCGATTTATGCCAATTATTTTTCACAATTCGGAATTCAAACAGGAATAGCAGTCCAGTTCCTTATACTGACATTTGGCTTAGCATATCGTTTCAATGTCTATAGAGAAGAACGAATGAAACTCTTGGTTAAGATTAATGATGAACAGCAAAAACATTCTAAGCGGTTGAGAGCAGTTCAGGAAAACGAACGACAAAAAATTGCAGAACAACTTCATGATGATGTAGGAGCAATGCTTTCTGTGGCAAGCCTGCATATCTCCTCAGTTAAAGAACAGAGAAATGAAAATCATCAACAAATTCAGGAAAGATTAGGCATTGCAACCGATGTACTTCAACAGGTAAGTAGTACAGTAAGAAACCTGAGTCATATTCTTATGCCCTTTAATTTTGAAAAACATGGATTTATTTCAGCTGTCAAAAGTTTAGCCACGACCATTAGCATTTCCGGGAAAATTCAAATAGAGCAGGTAATAATCGGATTTGAAGAGATTGAAACATACAACAAGACTGCTTTGCTGGAAATTTACCGAATTATCCAGGAGTTATTGAATAACATTCTAAAACATTCAGAAGGAAAAAATGCTTACCTGGAATTAATCGAACATGAGGATGTTTTATTGATATTAATTGAAGATAATGGAAAAGGGATCGGCAAGCAAAAATTTGAAAAACGTGGCAAAGGGATTAGTAATTTATTTACCAAAGTTGCTTATTTTAACGGTGTAATTGAAATTCACGATAAGGCTGAGGGAGGCACGATGATTACAATAGAATTACCTAAAAATAAATTGAAATAAATGCCAATAAAATTACTCATTGCAGACGATCATCAAATGGTAATAGATGGCCTTGTATCTATCTTAAGCCAGGAAACAGAGCTTGAACTCGCAACACCAGTTCATAATGGACAGGAATTGATCCATGCCATTAACAAATCAATTCCGGATGTTATCTTATTGGATTTGAATATGCCTAAATTAGATGGTATTGAAGTGCTTATGATTTTGAAAGAACGTTTCCCATCAATTAAAGTAATTATATTGAGCAGTTACAATCATCCCGAACTTATTGAAGAAGTAAAGCGTCTGGGTGCCAAGGGTTATTTACTAAAAGACACTCCTTACCCTTTTTTAAGACAGTCTATTCTGAACGTTGCCAAAGGAACGAACTGGATTCAAAATATCAGTAATTCAGAAAGCACTATGCCCTCCTATTACATTGATGATTTCATGAAAAAATATCACCTGTCAAAAAGAGAAGTAGAAATCGTTAGCATGATTGCGAAGGGCTGCACAAGCAAAGAAATTGGTGATAGCTTATTTATTAGTGAATTCACTGTTACTACACATAGACGCAATATTCTACGAAAGCTTAATATTAAAAGCCTTGCTACACTCGTTCTCTTTGCTAAAGAGAATGGTTTGGTAGTTTAAAATTGCCATTAAGAACTCAAAAAAGCTTTACCTCCTTTCTTATGTAAAGAATTCGTCTCATTCAAACATACGCAACCGATTGCTTAGTTTTCTCAATCGGTTGCGTAATATTTTAATTGACGGATACCACATACCCACCTGTTAAGGAATTGTTAAATTCGGCGCTCGACAAAAATCGGTTATATCAACCGGTTTGAATAACAAAGTCAAATAAATTTTATTCAATGAAAAAAAATTACTCTAGAATTGGAATACCACCACGTAGATTAACTTTATTACTAGGCGGAGCCATGCTGTTTTCATTACCATCGTTTGCAGTTAATTCGAATGAATCTGTAAAGGAAAAAACAAATATTGTGCAGGAGCTTGTAAAGGGTACTGTTTCGGATGAAGGAGGAGCTCTACCAGGAGTTACAGTTCATGTTAAAGGAAACAACTCCATCGCTACATCCACCGATGTAAATGGGAACTTTCAGCTATCCGTTCCTGCCGGCGCTACGCTGGTTTTCCAAATGGTTGGGTTAGCAACACAAGAACTGGTTGCAACTTCTTCTCCAATGACTGTAACTATGCATGCATCTACAACCGATTTAGATGAAGTTGTAGTTGTTGCATTCGGTACACAAAAGAAAACAACGTTAACAGGATCGGTAGCAACAATTAGCTCAAAAGAACTGGTTGACAGACCTGTAACCTCTGTTCAAAATGCTTTACAAGGTATATCTCCGGGATTAACTGTGTTACAACGCCCGGGTGATGTAGGACGTAAGGACGATGGAACTTCAAATGGGACCGGTACGATCACTGTTCGCGGACGTTCGAACCTGGATTCTCCAGGCCCTATGTTTATTATTGATGGGATTCCTGCTTCAGGACAAGAATTTGCGTCTCTGAATCCAAACGACATTGCAAGCATGTCCGTATTAAAAGACGCTTCTTCGGCATCTTTATATGGATCCCGTGCTGCAAATGGAGTTATTCTGGTTACTACAAAACGTGGTGGTGGAGACCGTGCTGTTGTCAGTCTGAATATAAACACCGGTTGGCAAACCGCTACTTATTTGCCAGAATATGCCGATGCACCTACCTACGCCCGTTTATATAACGAAGCAATGGTAAATGTGGGAAAAGCGCCATTATTTACTGACGCGCAGATCGGTTATTATGAGGATGGATCGCAACCTGACTTATACCCAAATACAAATTGGCAAAAGGAGATCTTACGCAGCAACGCCCCACAAACGGATATTAACCTAAACATAAATGCACCGGGTAAAATCACCAATTATTATTTAGGATTAAATTATCTAAATCAGGAGTCTTTGATTCCAGGTAAAAAACAAGATCGCATATCAGCAAAATTAAATACAGAAAGTACAATTGTTGAGAATATATTAAAAATCGGTACCAATGTGTCTTTTATCAAACAAGACTATGACCGTAATGGTGCTGCTTTGAGCTGGGTCGAATTAGGCAGGTCGTTACCAACATCGGTCCTTCGTCAGTCGAACGGGGAATGGGGATCAATGGATAATGGTATAGAGAATGCTCAGACCGCAAAAAACAACCAGCTCCGTTTAATTGAAGAAGGCGGAAGCAGCTGGGATCGTGACAACTACTTACAAACAGCCGCTAATGCCACTTTAACGCCCCTGGAAGGATTGTCTATAAACGGGCTGATATCTTTAAAATATACCAATACAAATAGCTGGGACTTTAAAAGTACCATTGATCCAATTAATGGTTTTCTAACCGGAGCTCCCTTGTCAGCTACCTTTGTTACCCCGAATGAGATGAAAGAATACTGGGGTAAGCGCCAAGAACTCATGCTTCAGGGAACAATTGATTATGAGCGTACCTTTGGCGATCATTTTGGTAAACTGACATTAGGTGCTTCACAGGAATCGAATGAATACCGCAATGCCTTTCTGGGAAGAAAGAATTTCCAGAATAATGACATGACTACTATAGGCAGTGGATCAACCAATCCATCAGACATTAGTTCTGATGATGATGGACAAGCTAACCGTACTTTACAAACAGAATGGGCACTTCGTTCGTTCTTTGGCCGCTTTAACTATAATTATAAAAACAAATATTTATTTGAAGCGAATACACGGATCGACTATTCATCACGCTTTAGAGAAGATTTGCGTCGTGCTGTGTTCCCTTCCTTCTCTGCTGGCTGGAATATTTCTAATGAAAGCTTTATGGATAATGCCACCTGGGTTGATCAGCTGAAACTACGTGGTTCATGGGGTTCATTGGGTAACCAGGATGTAGTTCCTGTAGGAAATTATTTTACCTTGATCAATACCGGAGCGCAATATAGTTTTGATGGCGTGCCTGTTGATGGTGCATGGCAAGGAGTGGGTACAAACCCCTATGCGCTTTGGGAAAAAGTATATATGACTGACATCGGTATTGATGGAACATTCTTTAATGGAAAATTGAACATCGTTGCAGATTATTATGTAAAGAATACAAAAGACATTTTGATGAGACCTATTGTTCAACTTATTTATGGATTTAAAGAAAAAGAAATTCCGTATAAGAATGCTGCTGAGACAAGAAACCGTGGTTATGAATTGATGGCTTCTTATACAAATACATTAGAAAATGGTTTCCAATACCGAGTATCAGGAAATGTGTCCTTTATTAAAAATACAATTTTAGATTTAGATGGAGCACTTGAGCGTATCGAGGGACTCTATACTAACCGTATTGGTGGATCTGTAGGTGATTACTATGGCTATTTAGCTGATGGATTATTTACGAGCCAAGCGGAGATTGATGCGCACCCAGATCAATCAGGCATTGCCGGCATCTCCAAACCAGGTGATATCCGTTATGTAGATGTAAATGGAGATGGCGTTTTAAATACAAGTGATCGTACAATTTTAGGAAACGATGTGCCCTGGTTAAACTATGGTTTCACTTTTGGTGCGGCTTATAAAGGTTTTGATCTTGATATTCTCACCTATGGGGTATCGGGTGTTAAAACTTACTTATCTGAGGAAGCAGCACATCCGTTCTTTAATGGTGCAAATATTAAAGAACAGTGGTTAAACCGGTGGATCGCCGAAAATCCTGATCCGAATGCTGATTTCCCTCGTATAACAACTGTAAGTGATGCAAAACAGAATTATATTACTTCTTCATTTTGGTTATTCGATGGATCATTTTTCAGAATACGTGGTATTACTTTAGGTTATACGATTCCTGAAACATCTATTTCACGTTTTGGATTATCAAACCTCCGCATTTACACATCGGCAAATAATCCATTCACTTTTATGGCTGATGATCGTTTAGCTGATTACGACCCGGAAATGGGATCTGGCCGCGCAAGCTATCCGGGAGTTAAGACATATACTTTAGGTATATCTGCAAGATTCTAATCTTAAAGCCATACAAATAATTAAAAAGGTATTTTAAATAAAAAAAATGAAACACTTACTATATATTACAATCGCAGGAGCGCTAACTCTTTCGGCTTGTAGCAAAGATTTTTTGGAACGTCCGCCTTTAGACCAAGTGTCCGAAGTTACTTTCTGGAAATCTGAAAATGATGTTTATTTAGCAGTAAACGCAATTTACAATCAATTACCAAGTGAAACACTGGTTTATAATGACGGTGCTACTGATAACGCGCACGCACAATATCCCTGGGAAAATGCAGCAAATAGCATTTCATCGGGTGTTGTGAACACCAGCCTGGACGCAGGTTGGGACTTTGGGGACATTCGTCGTCAAAATTACTTTATGGAGAATGTGGATAAAGCAGAAATGGATGAAACCTTAAAAAACCGCTACAAAGCAGAAGTTCGTTTTATTCGTGCTTATGCTTACGAGAGAATGATGGAAAAATTTGGTGATGTCCCTTTAATCTTACATACTGTCCATATTGATTCAGCAAACGTTCCAAGAACTCCACGCGCAGAAGTTCTTAAATTCGTATTGGATGAATTGGAAGATGTAGCGAATATTTTGCCGGCCACTTATGCAGGAGGCAAAGGAAATGAAAAAGGAAGAATTACTAGAGGAGCAGCATTGGCATTAAAAGCCCGTATCCATTTATATGAAGAGCAGTGGGCTGAAGCTGTAGCGGAATCCCAAAAAGTAATGAGCCTAGGTTATTCTTTATTTAAAATAAATGAGGAGGCAGAAATCGATGCAGCAGACGATTACAATGAATGGGTGAATTTCGACGATGAGAAT
>Ga0160433_100718_pt1 | contig 12520 bp, 13 predicted proteins | sample HID1972K_E0MG_FD_108235 | JGI IMG/M metagenome (GOLD analysis project Ga0160433, IMG submission 108235) | Enriched pill bug-associated microbial communities from UW Madison campus, WI, USA - HID1972K_E0 MG | ecosystem: Host-associated > Arthropoda: Insects > Digestive system > Unclassified ... | reverse complement strand
TTTCAGTTGTTTTACATTTTTAGGGTTTCCCTTACGGGTCATAATGGCTAAGCGATTCTTAGCATACATTTCAGTACGACTAAACCATTCAGGAGTTTCATCAATCCGACTTTTACCGGCCGTATACACGTCAGGTTTCAATGTGATGCGCATGTTGCCAATCACAATGCTACCTTCCGCAATTTGTTTGGCCAAAATTCCCGGCGGCAAAGTTTCTGCCAATACACGTGTATATTGAGGATATTTTTTCTTGAATGCTTTCATCAGGTCATCAATCACCATAAACTGGTTACCGGCAAAAAATACGACAAGCTGAGGATCATTTATATCACCGTATATGTCTGGTAAGTTATCAATGCCGGGTATTGTAAATTGAACCTTTGATTCAGGAGGTGTATTCCAGGGCGGATCAAAACGGTGATCTTGTGCCTTACTAGTTGTATTTGCCAATGACAATGCGATTATAAAAAATGCAATTAACGTTGATTTATTCATTTTTGATTCGTTGATCTTTCCTATTTATGTTTTTATACTGCTTTTATTTTGTACTTATGGGTGAACAACAGCCCACCCTTCATAATGACGGAGTATGATTTCGCCATTACCACTTGGCACGTAATCTACAAAGTCATACAAGGAGCTTTTTGAAATTTTTCTTTCGCGAAGAGTATTTTCACATTGAACAAGCATCACGCCACGTGATTTTAAATCTACCAGTGCATCTTTAAATGGACCATTTTTATCATATACAGCTACACCGCCACTAAAAGCGATCAGCTCAATGTAAAGTTTGCCTTTTAAACGTGGATCTTCCAATGCATTTTTAATATTTCGCAAGGTTCCTTCAATCCTTTTTTCGTCACCGCTATTCAATACATAAAGTGCATTATATTGAATGTCTTTCCCTTCAGCAGGTTGGAACGTTGATTTTTTTTGAGCCATAACCGGTTTAATTGCACTAAATAATAGAATTGCAGATACTGCTAGAATATACTTTGTTAAATTTTTCATTTTGATTATTTGTTTATTTATGATTTTGTTTTATAAGCGTCTTTTATAGGTTGAAATGGCCCGTATTTATGTTCTGTTTCTGAAAACTTATCTCCATAAGGACCATATGGAGCATCAATTGGTTTCTTTTTCAAATCCGGATAATCACCTGTGGGATCTTTATGCGGTCGGGGTTGAGAATCGACAAAAGCTGCTATATCCCATGACTCCTCATCCGTTAGTTGCGGATTTTCATAAGTAGCACCAAAGGGCATGTTATTTTTAATAAATCCGGCAAAATTCGAAAGACGATACATACCAGCTCCGTCATTATAGCTTAGGCTTCCCCAAAGTGGTGGATAAAAAAAAGTTTTTCCATCAGGATTAGGCATACCTTCTCCGTTTTCACCATGGCAACTCTGGCATTTCGCAGCATACAGCAGAGCACCCTTTTTAGGATCTGCGGGACGGTCAAGAAAAGCAATTTTTTCTGCTCCTCTTCCAAACATTTCTTCGGGATTCTTTACTCCCTGGTTAAGCCATGTCATATAAGCAACCATGGCTTTTATTTCTTTAGAAGTAGAATCTGGCATCTTTCCATTTAGACTCCGCTCAAAACATCCCTTAATACGAGCTATCGGAGTGGTTATGGTTCCTGAGCGAGCTGTAACTTTCGGATAACTGCTCATAACCGCGGCATAGTTATTTCCATATATTCTTGTTCCTGCATCTAAATGGCAGTTCTGACAATTAAGTCCGTTGCTAAATACACCTACTTTACCTTTCGGACCCAGATACGCAGCTGTATTTGCAATAAGTTCTTTACCATAACGGATCATCTCGCCTTCTTCACCTCCCGGAATTTTACTTTCGTCGGGTGCTTTCCATGCATCCACCGGCATTTTATTTTTTTGTGCCACTTCATTGCTCGACACGAGCGCCTCTTTCGTTGACTTGCTTGTTTGAGTATTTTGTTGCTTTGAATTCCCTGAATCACCACAACTGCTTATAAGCGAGTTGGCTAAGAAAAATCCGCAACAAATTGCTAAAAGAGTAAGTTTGTTTTTTGACATATCCATGATTCAAATATGAGATAAATGAATTTAACATCAAAAATAATTCTAGTTATAAGCCATAACAGAAAGTTATTAAAGGCTGTTTTATACCTGATATTTTATATCATTGATTTTTTGTATTCATCACGATTAATAATAGAAAAGTGTATTTTGGGATTCTAAAAAAACAGCTATGACCTTTGATTTTCGATTGAAAGTATTTTATACTGTTGCGCAAAGACTCAGCTTTACTAAAGCTGCTGCAGAACTCTTTATTACCCAGCCAGCCGTTACAAAACACATTCGGGAGTTGGAACAGCAACTAGATACGGCTTTATTTGTTCGAAACGGAAACAGCATTGAGCTAACGCCGGCAGGATGTATTTTATTAAAACATACGGTAAAAATATTTGAAACCTATCTATTGCTTGAAAATGAACTGACTCAATTAAACAGTATAACCGGAGGTAATATTCGTATTGGGGCCAGTACAACACTTGCACAAACGATCATACCAAAAATTCTTGCCTTGTTTAAAAAGACATACCCATCCATCAACTTCATCTTTCTCCGCGATAATACAGATTCCATAACGCAGCAAGTTATTGCTGAAAAGATCGACATCGCGATTGTTGAGGGTCAGATACATTATCCTCAAATAAATTATGAAGAATTTAAAAAGGACGAATTGGTACTGGTTACAAAATCAAACAGTCAACTGGCAAGAATGGGTGAAATTACACCGCAGCAATTACTTGACATCCCTCTGGTATTAAGAGAGTATGGTTCCGGCACATTGGAAGTGATCTCAAAAGCACTAAATAAGGCAAATATAAGCCTCAAGGATCTTCGTATTGAATTACAGCTTGAAAGCAATATCAGTATCAAACAGTATTTATTGTATTCGGAGGCCGCTGCTTTCTTATCAATGCACTCAATTACAGGTGAACTAAAAAGAAATGAATTAAGCATTATCGATATCAACGATATCGAGATATTCAGGACATTTCAGTTTATTCAGCTCCACAGTAAAACTTCAAAAATCATCGAGTTATTTAAACGCTTTTGTAAAAGTCACTCAAATTTATAGGGCAAATCAATTCGTATTACAATCTGTTCATTTGAACGAAGAGATTCCGGAATAGTTTATATACCGATCAACCCGGTTAAATAAAATGACAAACACTAAAAAATAACCTGTTTTTTTCAAACACTTTGAATATAAAGCTGTTGAATACAAAAGATGTTAAATATAAAAAAAATACTATGAAACAGTTAAGTTATTTAATCGCAATTACAATGCTTGCTTGGAGCATGCAAGCTTGTAATAACAATCCAAAAAGCAAAGACAGTGTAGAAATGGCAGAAGATGCAAACAGCAATGGAGACACAAGTGCTTTCAGAACTGTCCCTGATATGGGTATTATGGATGAGGATACATCGTATGATGATGCTGGTTTTGCAGTGAAGGCTGCAGATGCCGGATTAACGGAAGTGCAGTTAGGAAAAATTGCATTAACAAATGCTATGGATCAAACCGTAAAAGATTTTGGACAAATGATGGTTGATGATCATACAAAGGCCAACAACGAACTTATGGCATTGGCAAAGAAAAAAGATATTGTTTTGCCTTCAGTTCCGGGCGAGGATCATGTAAAACATATCAGAGATCTGAATGATAAAAAGGGAAAAGACTTTGATAACGATTATATCGATATGATGGTAAAAGATCATAAAGATGTTATTAGTTTATTTGAAAGGGCTGAAAAAAACGCAACTGATGCGGACATCAAAGCTTTTGCAACAAAAACCCTTCCTGTGTTAAGGAAACATCTGGCAACATCAGAATCCTTGAAGAAAACACTGGATGAAAAAAAGTAGAAAAAAACTACAATAAGCGTTAAATACTACCTATAATATTAATTACCTTAATTTTAAGAGAATGTCAAAGGAAGGAAATGCTAAATCATCTGCCCCTAAGGGAAAACCTTCAGGAACAGGAAAAGAAAGTTCTGGTCTTAACGAGGCCCATGCAGTTAATAATGAAGAACAAGATAAAGAAATTGCAGATGAGTATATGGATGAAACAGAAGACCCGAACTCAAACCCGAACATAAAACATCCTAACCGCAATACCGATAAAGGAAGGGAAAACCAGGGCGACAACTCTACTTCTATTTAAAAATTGATGTCGAAATCTTTAGTCAGCGACTGTAATTTACTATGAATCTTTCTGAGATTATTATTCAAAAAATAAAAAAGAACGGTCCGGTTTGTTTTCAGGAGTTCATGGAAATGTGTTTATACTATCCCGAATTAGGTTACTATACATCAACAAGGAATAAGATTGGCAAAAGTGGAGACTTTTATACAAGCGCTTACCTTTCATCAATTTTCGGAATGCTGATTGGTAAGCAGCTTGAAATTATGTGGAAAACACTCGGGGAAACAGCATTCACCGTTGTTGAATATGGTGCGGGAACGGGCATTTTATGTCATGACATTCTTCTTTATTTAAAACACAATAAAAGAATGTATGATCAATTACGGTATTGCATTATTGAGAAAAGCCCCGTCATGAGAAAAATCGAAAAGAATAATCTAACGGAGAAAGTGACTTGGCATGACTCTATAGACGATATTTCCCTAGTTAACGGCTGTATTCTATCCAATGAATTGATTGATAATTTTGCCATCCACCAAGTTGTTATGAAAGACGAATTAATGGAAGTATTTGTAAATTACGATACAAGCTTTAAAGAAGAATTAAAACCTGCCTCCAAAGAACTTAAACAATATTGGAAGGAATTAAATGTTAAACTTCCCAACGGTTTTCGTACCGAAATAAATTTGCAGGCGATCTCCTGGATCAAAGAAATAGGAGCAGCGCTAAAACGAGGGTATGTCATGACAATTGATTATGGATACCTATCGGATGAATTATACAAACCCGCTAGAAGGCAGGGTACCGTTCTTTGCTACAGAAATCACACAGTTCATGATAATTTTTATGATCATATTGGCGACCAGGACATCACCTCTCATGTGAACTTTTCGGCATTAATTCATTGGGGAGAAAAATATGGATTAAAAAAAACCAGTTATACTGACCAATGTAACTTTCTCCTATCAATGGGATTTAATGATTTTATTCAAAAAGTATATTCACAAGAGAAAGATATAATTAAAGCCGCCCAAAAAGTATCCATTCTAAGCCATGCTTTGTTAATCGATATGGGAAGCAAATTTAAATTCTTAATACAAGAAAAAGGAACACCCGCCCATACCTGATTTTATATGGCTTTAGAGTTTTTTATATAATCCTGGAGTTCCTTTTTCAACTATAGGACATTCTACAATTATCCGATTTTAAGGATTCTTTTATCTATTGTTTTACCAATATTGGCAATATCATCCGGCATAAGACAAGTACCTTCATCACCCAACCATTTATCATTTGCTCTTTGAAGTTCAGCAATCTGATTTCCATCCTGAAATACTTGAAAACGTGGATGTAAAGGATCTAATTGTTTTACCTCAACTTCATAAAGTGCGTCATCTATCGTTGCCATAATTTTAAACGTTTCCATCTCGATTTATTTTTTATCTATTTATAGTGTAACTTCTTAAAAAATGAAAAGTTTTAGATTAATTTTCTTTTCTGAGAACTTGATTTAGAAACATCTTACCTTATAGTAAGATTTTCAAGCCGTCAAATGCACATTCAAGTTCTACTTTTTCAAGATTTTGAAGCATTTCATTATCAAAATGGGTAAGCATAATGCGCTTATAACCAAGAGCACTTAAATTTCCCGAGAGCGTTTTATAATTCATGTGTCCTTTTATAGTAAGTGCATAGAAATTGCATTCACAAATAAACAAGTCCGCGTCTTTGGCAAGTATTTCAAGATTTGGTGTCCATTCAGTATCGCCAGAATAGCTAATTATTTTTGTTCCGATATGAATTCTGATGCCATGTGGCATGGTGGCTTTCTTATGTATTACAGGAAGAGCCAGTATATTTATATGCTCTGCTGTCCGTACACCATTTGGGTGAAAACTTTTAAAATGGATTGTTAGCTTTTCAAGTACACTGCTGCCAGGATAAAGCAACGTTAAGAGCTGTTCGAGTCTTTCCTTACAGGCTGGCGGACTTATAATTGTCAATGGTTTTTTTCTCTTCAACACGGCTGCCTCCAGGAGAAAAAATGGCAAACCGCCATAATGGTCTCCATGAAAATGTGAAATAACAATGCAGTCAATTTCTTCGTTGTTTATACCGGCCTGCTTCAACCCTGCGCAAGCGGATGCACCACAATCAATCAACATACAACCTAACTGGCTTTTAATAAAAAAACAAGTATGATTTCTACCCCCGCTGTTAAAGGCATCACCTGAACCTATGATGGTCATTTCCAAATCGTTCATGTTGAATTTTCTATATCAATGTATGTTTCCTTTTTTCTATTTACCAACATTTTTTCATGTAAGTTGTTCTTTACAATATGAATAAGAACACCATCTCTTTTATATGTACTTTGATAGCTGTTATTTGTATGATGCTGGTTTCATGCAACAACCGGCTCACTGGCCCTCTTTTCAAGAGCAAGTATCCACATCAGCAATATGAACAACAGTTAAAAGATGCCGGGCTAGCTAAGAGTTCCTTATATACCCAATGGCTAAATGCCTCAAAGCGAAGCATTCAACAACCCGTAACTATTAATGTACCTTATCTAGAAAAAGCGTATTTTGCCGGTGATAAACCTGAAGCTGCGGGTTTTATTTTTGAAGCGAGAAATGGAGAACAATTACAGGTAGAACTGACGCTGCAGGCGACAGATAGCGTTCAGCTGTTTATTGATTTGTTTGAAGCAAGCCAGGATACCAGTCAACAGCTCAATCATTTGCAGGCGGCAGATATCGGTGATACGTTGTTGATCTATGACATTCAAAACGACGGAGAATATATTCTTCGTATTCAACCCGAATTATTATCGGACCTATCATATGAACTCAAAATTACTGCAGAACCTTCTTTAGCGAACCCCATCGTAACAACTGCCAGGCAAAACATCGGCAGCTTTTTTGGCAATGAAAGAGATGCCGGTGCCAGAAAGCATGAAGGAATCGATATTTTTGCAAACCGCCACACTCCTGCTGTAGCAGCGGCAAATGGAATAGTAAGCAGAGTAGGCACCAACAACTTAGGAGGAAAGGTGGTATTTCTAAAACCAACGGGGCGTCCCATAAATTTGTATTATGCGCACCTTGATAGTCAGTTAGTCGTTACAGGCCAATCAGTCGCCATAGGAGATACACTTGGTTTGGTTGGCAATACCGGAAATGCACGCACGACCCCGCCACATCTTCATTTTGGAATTTATACCCAAAATGGTGCCATTGACCCTCTCCCATTTATACGGCCCGGAAAATCAACTCCATCAACGATCACTGCAGATACAAAGCAAATTGGCGATACAGTGCGAGCTACCTTAAAAAACAGCAACTTGAATCACATGCCTGTAGTAATTGAAGCAGCTGCCCTAAATGGCTATCGGGTAATTTTACCGGATAAAAGCAAAACGTTTATCCTACAGAATCAGGTGATCAGTATTACCCGATCTTTAAAAACGATCCTTTTAAAACAACCTGAATTATTATACATTGAACCCAATCAACTCTCTGCCAGAATAAAGGATTATACCACAGGGACAAAACTGAATGTGATTGGTGAATACAATGATTTTTACCTGATTGAAAAAGAATCAACCAAGGGCTGGATAAAAAAACTGTAAACAAACAATAAAAATAAACAACTGTTGATTAATCAAACACAAATTTCAAAACATTAGCTATTCATCTATCCTATCGTTGGACAGGGAAAAGAAATATTTATAGGCTATAATGGCAATGGAATTGATTAACAAACAGACTAAACTACATGATAAAAGAAAAACAAAAAGTTGGGAACTTATCTGATAAGCTAGAATCGCTTTTAGAACAAGACTGGAAGCATTCTCACCCTTCGGAAATTGCCGGAATGTTGAATAATATTCCGCTAAAGTCTTCGATCATAAAGTTTAATGAGTTAACACAAGATGTGCAGCTTTCAATTTTTAATTATCTGGGGTTCTATCTTCAAAGACATATAATTGATGCCCTGCCTAAAGACAAAGCAGCCTGGCTTCTTAATCACCTAAACTCTAATACCAGAAATTACTTTTTTATACCTTTAAAAGGTATAAAACGCTCTGAATTTCTAGAATTACTTGATGAAAAAAACCGTAAATTAACAGAGGACATGCTTGGATATCACAGGGATAGCGTAGCTCGGTTAATCAATACTTCTTTTTGCACACTAAGCCCTGAGATGACGATTGAGGAGGCGATGGGCCACCTTCGACTGCATCATGAAGACAATGATGCTGCCAATACGATCTACATTAGCGATCAGGAAGGAAAGTTACTGGGTGCCGTGCCCATTCGCAAACTAATCCTCAATAATAATTCGAAAACGATCGGGGATATTATGAATTGGAAATACCTGAAATTAAATATTGATGACACGATTGAGGAAGCAATTTCTCGTTTTAAACAATACGATAAAACTGTTCTTCCTGTTACAAATGCTGAGAATATTCTATTAGGTATTGTTATGATTGATGATGTTTTGGATATAGTGGAACATCGAAACACAAAGGAGATGCAACAATTTGGGGGAACCCAATCATTGGAGTTTCCTTACGTAAAAACCACCTTATTTTCCATGATAAAAAGAAGAGCGGGCTGGCTGATTATTTTATTTCTGGGAGAAATGCTTACGGCAACGGCAATGGGCTATTTTGAGGAGGAAATTGCAGCGGCAGTAGTCCTGGCTCTATTTGTACCATTAATCATTTCCAGTGGAGGCAACAGCGGATCACAAGCGGCCACAATAATTATTCGCGCATTAGCGGTCAGAGAATTGACTGTAAAAAGCTGGTGGTATGTCATGCGACGGGAACTTCTTTCAGGGTTGTTATTGGGTATAATAATCGGATCTATTGGTTTTATACGTATCACCGCCTGGCAAAAATTAGGTTGGTATGATTATGGACCTCACTGGCTACTGATCGCAATTACTATTTTTCTTTCTTTGATTGGCATTATCATGTGGGGAACACTAAGTGGCTCAATGATTCCAATTGCACTTAAAAAATTAAAACAAGATCCGGCAGTTTCTTCAGCACCTTTTGTAGCTACATTGGTTGATGTAACGGGATTGATTATCTATTTTACGATAGCAGCAGTTCTATTAAAAGGAACCTTATTATAATTCAATTGGCTACTGACATACCCTTGTCACCTTGTCTATTTATTTTTGTGTAAACAATAAAATAATAAGGATATGAACACTACAACAGCAGAAGTAATCAACCAAGAGAATTTGTTAAAACATTGGCAGGGGCACCGCAATTTAACACGTCGTGTTATTGAAGCATTTCCTGAAAAGGAGCTATTCGAGTTTTCTATCGGAGGAATGCGTCCTTTTTCACAATTAGCGATCGAATTATTAGCCATTGGTGGCCCCGCAGTAAAAGCCATCGTTAGCACCGAAGTGAAACCTTACGAAGAAAGCGATGAGCAATTGACCTCAAAAGAGCAAATCCTGCAAAGATGGGATGAGGAAACTGAAACGATTAACAAGTACTTTAATCTGATTCCCGCTGAACGGTTTTCAGAGACATTCAATCTTTTTGGTCAGTATGAATTCCCCATCATTGACAATGTATTCTATTTCATTGATAATGAAATTCATCATCGCGGACAAGGTTATGTCTACCTTAGAGCTTTAGGAATTGAACCTCCAATGTTTTGGGAACGGTAAAAATAAAAGAGAGACTGTTTCGAAGCGATGCAGTCTCTTTCCCAAAAACCTTGTTTCCAATATTTTGTCTCCTGATAATTTGACCAGTATTTATTCTTTCAAATTCTTTACATTCAATTCCAGCAATTCCTGAATCCTGGCTTTTAAGCTTTCTGGTTCTAAAATTTTTGCATGATCACCAAACATCATAAACCAACGCGCAAATCCATTTTCCAAATCTTGTACTTCAAAAGTCATTGTTACTTTATCATCGATTAGTTCTTCTTCAATAAATCCATAATAGCTTCGTTCCCACTTGAGGTATTTTGCAACAGTATGGTGCACTTCAATTTTGACTTTCCTTGTCGGTCTTTGCTCTTTACTTTGTAAGTAATAATCTAATGATTGATGTTTCTGTGTGAATCGCTTATCCGTTTGGCTAATTCTCTGTATTCGATCAGTTCGAAATTGTCTATAATCCTTTCTCAGATGGCAATAAGCTATGATATACCAAAAGTTATCTTGATGGAATACGCCAACGGGTTCTATTATTCTTTCAGTTGGTTTGAGTGCATTAATCGCTTCATACCAAAAGTGAACCTGCGTTTTTCGGGCAATGCTTTCGAATAAAGTAGAAAGTGCGTTGGGTACATTTTCATTAAACTTCTTCTGCATAGGTTGCATCACTACCTGTGATTCTATGTTTGAAACCAAATCTTTATCATTCGTCCTTAATAGTGCTTTAAGTTTATACATCGCAGAAGCAAAATCCCGTTGCATAACTTTATCAGTAAACTTTTGCACCAGCTTCTCTGCTGCTACAAAACTAGCTGCTTCTTCTTGTGTAAACATAACAGGTGGCATACGATAGCCATCCATTAATGAATATCCAATACCAGCTTCGCTATAAATGGGAACTCCTGAAGCTTCAAGCGTTTTTATATCGCGATAAATCGTGCGTAAACTTACCTCAAAGCGTTCTGCCAGTTCCTGTGCTTTAATTATTCGCTTCGATTGCAATTGAATGAGAATGGAAACTACTCTGTCAAATCGTTTTGGTCCTTCGTTTTGCATCATTTCAGATTCGCTGCATATTATAATTCATTGGATCAAATATAAACCATTTCCTTTGTACAATTTCTCTTCCTTATTACGAGGTTTTTGGCCAGCACATCTCCTATTTCTTAGTGTCCTTTTGCAGCCGCTTCCATTTCTTCTATATTGAGCTTCTTCATCTTCATTACCTTTTCCATTACTTTTGGGGAAGTTTCAGGATTGCTGAGAAGTTTGGATATATTTTCCGGAACAATCTGCCAGTTGAAAGAGTATTGATCTTTTAACCAACCGCACATGCTTTCTTGTCCGCCTTTTTCGGTAAGTTTATTCCAATAATAATCGATTTCTTCCTGGTTTTTACAGCTCTTTACCAATGAAATTCCTTCAGTAAAGTTAAATCCGTGATCATAAGAGCTATCCATACACATAAGTGTATAACCGTCAATGTCAAACTGAGCATGTTGCACATTTCCTTCCGTATCTCCTGAATTTGCTTCATATTGAGAAACACCCTGGATTTCTGAATTTGGAAAAACAGAAGTATAAAAATGCATCGCTTCTTCGGCTTTACCATTGTTGAATCCGGTAAACATTAAAGTTGGGACAAATTTCTCTTTACTACCGTTCGGTTCTCCAAAATAAAGTTGCCATGAGGCACCAAATTGATCTGCAACCCAGCCATATTTTTTACTCCACGGATATACATCCATTGCCATAAGTGAATTACCGCCTTCAATCAGTTTACTCCAAAGTTCTTCAACTTCACTTTCAGAACTGCACAAAACCATAAACGAAACAGAAGGATTCGGTTTAAAGTGCGGACCGGCATTTAATAGCATAAGATCTTGACCACTCATTTCAAGCATCACAACCAGTTTATTTTCTTCTTTAACTTTTGCATTCGGAAAAACAGAAATATAGAAATCAGCGGCTTCTTTAGCATTATTGTCGAAGCAAATGCAAGGATAAATTGAATTACTCATAATATTTTAATTTTGTTGTTAATGGAATGATGTTCCGTTTTTAACGTTCGTTTTGAAAGACTTTATATACAAGTATCTAGATTAAATTTAGCTATTCTAAAATCAAAACAACTTATCATAAGACAAGAAATAAGAGTGGAATTGTTGTCCTACATGTTTCATTTAACAGAGCTATATAATAATACCGAGGTAAGTAATAATTTGTTTTGTAAAGTTTGTTAGCTTTTAATTTCCTATTATTGGTGAATTTTTGAAAGCTCTTACATAAGTTCATCATGCCGTCTTTCTCTTCTTTTATTCCGAGTATACAAATAATTCTACGTGGCATAGGTCAGGTCATGTTTCAGAATAATATATATTCAGGATTTCTGTTTTTAATTGGAATTTTTTACAACTCCTGGCTTTTGGGTTTGGCAGCCATAGTTGGCACAATCGTTAGTACAGGCACTGCTTATATTTTAAAGTATTCAAAAGAAAATATTGAAAACGGACTTTATGGCTTTAACGGCGCATTGACTGGAATTGCTATATTGTTTTTCTTTGAATTCAGCCTAGTTACAAGTTTTGCATTAGTCATCGGTGCTATA
>Ga0160433_100717_pt1 | contig 12574 bp, 13 predicted proteins | sample HID1972K_E0MG_FD_108235 | JGI IMG/M metagenome (GOLD analysis project Ga0160433, IMG submission 108235) | Enriched pill bug-associated microbial communities from UW Madison campus, WI, USA - HID1972K_E0 MG | ecosystem: Host-associated > Arthropoda: Insects > Digestive system > Unclassified ... | reverse complement strand
TCATCACCATTGAACTCGTTTTTGTGTTTTTTACTCGGTATTGTGTTTTAATGGTATTCATAACATTTATGTCGGAGGTATGCCAACTTGCAAAACAAAATCAAAGAACTTCGTACCCAACTATCAATCACTCAGCGTGAGTTGGCCGATATGGTTGGTACCAGCCAGCAACAGATTCAACGTGTCGAAACAGGGAAAGTTGCGGCTAAGTTAGGACTGGCACAAGCAATCAGTACTGTTTTAAAAAAGCCGTTGAACGCTGTTTTTCCTGATAGTGACAACCTGCTACAGAAATTGCGTAATCAAGGTAGTCGTAGTAGCGACGAACTGAAAGATATTGCCGCAAGCGGAATTGAAATGGATGGCCGCTTTTGGACGGTAAAGCTCTGGTTACGGGGGCAGAAAGATTATTTGCTGCTACCCATTTCTCCGGCTGATAAGCGTCGTTTTTACTCATACTTTGAAGAAAGCACTGTCCCAAATCATGAGCGTTTTTTTGTTTTCGATTCAGAGCAGCATCGTTATGCCATAAATGCCCGAGAACTCATTTTCCATCAATTCTTGTTTGATGGTTTTCCACCTCTCCCAGATGACGAGGACAGCGATACCAATGAAGGAAGCTATGGTAATGTCCATATTACAATGGTGAACGGTGGCCCAGTCATTGAGCTATGCTGTGAGTCCGAGGTATCGGAGAACGATGAATTTGACGATATTGGGCAGTTGAACGCATTGTTTGATACTTTGGAGTTAGAGCCTGAATCAACAGAGCGATACCAGATAACCGATGAGGATGGAGAAGATGCTTTCATCCGTATTGGCTCTGTGGCGATGGTTCGAATCTCGCTTGATGTGCTGGATTCGGTTGAGGAAGATAATGACTGACAAAGGTCGGCATCTTAACCTTGCATACTTGTTCGGGTTCGATGCCGAAAATCAATGAAATTATGTGTTGGTATCTGTGTTGGTATAACATTTAATTGTTTTTTATTAATGATTTTAAATCATGAGGTTAAATAAAATGTGCGAGTCCGGCCTTCGCACCATCTACTATGCAATCCTAGCGCTTTTTTTGTTTCCTGCATCAACGCAACACAAACCTTTCCACTCTTTTTCATTCAATCCTTAAAACCAAAGCCCCCCAAAAACTGGAAGTGGCTACAAATGTCAGCCACCTCCCATTTACCGACGCAACTCTCTGATTCTCATCCCATATGCATCCCCAACCCGCTTTTCCCTTCGGCCAGCTCTGGCCGTAGCGTCAGCGCGGGGATCTCATAGTCGCCGTAGTTTTGGCGGCGAAACGGCAGCGGCGGGGTGTCTTCGAGCGTATCCAGTCGATGTAAAAGCTGTTGGCGATATTCAGCGTAGCGCGCGTCGTCAGTTTTCTCGGCGCGGTAGATAAGCATCGGCGGCAGAACGTCGAACCCCGGGTAGAACAGCATTCCGTGCTGGATGGGGAACAGAATGTCGTCGATGGCGCCATTTAGGCCGCGCGCGGAATAATGCGATTCCCAGCCGCCGGTGCTCACCAGCAGCATGGCGCGTTTGCCCGCCAGCGTGCCTTCGCCGTAGCGGTCGCCCCAGTGTGTTTCGTTGTGTTCACCCACGCCGTAAGCGAACCCGTTGGCATACACCCGATCGAACCAGCCCTTCATGATGGCCGGCATGGAGAACCACCACAGCGGAAACTGGAATATAACGGCATCGGCCCAGATGAGTTTTTCCTGCTCGGCGGCGATGTCTGAACTTTGCAGCGCATTATCAAAAGCATAGCGCGCATCGGTGATGGGGTTAAATCTCTCCCCGCGCAGTGGCGCGGTGGTATCTTGCGCATCCAGCGTCGGTTTCCACTGCATCCGGTAGAGGTCGGAAACCTGCACCTGATGCCCCGCTCGTTGCAGATGCGCGACGGCATCATCCTTGAGTTGTCCATTAAGTGAGCGGGATTCCGGGTGGGCGAAGACGATAAGTACGTTCATAACGAATATCCTGTCTGGTGAAAGTCTCAGCAGGGTATGTAATTTGGCGGTATAGTTGAAATTCATTGCTGCAATAACAGGTATTGTCATGGCTAATTTCAATCGGCTGGATCTTAATCTTCTGCTGACGCTGCAGGTGCTGCTCGACGAGCTCAACGTGACCCACGCGGCGCGGCGGCTCAATCTGTCTCAGCCGTCGGTGAGCGTGCAGCTCGCAAAGTTGAGGGAGATTTTTGACGATCCGCTGTTGCTGCCAGGCCCGCGGGGCATGCAGCCCACCTCCCGGGCCGATGCGCTGCGTGAACCTCTGCGTCAGGCGCTGAGCACGCTGGAGGCGGTGGTGGCGCCCGTCGAAGCGTTTGATCCGGCGAAGGCGGAGCTCACCTGGCGTGTGGCGGCCACTGACTATATGGCGACGGCCATCCTGTTGCCAATGCTGGAAGGGCTGCGCCAGGAGGCGCCGCTATCCCGCCTCGCGGTGTATGAGTTGCAGCCCCAGCGCTTTTTGCGTCAGGCGGAGCAGGGTGATATCGACCTGATTTTCCACACCCGCGATGGCGCGCCGGATTCGCTGCATCAGCGAACTTTGTTCCACGAACGCTACGTGCTAGCCGGGCGAGAGCAGCATCCAATGCTGCAATCTCCCCTAACGGCGGCGGAGTTTTGTCAGCTTGAGCAGGTGATGGTCTCGCCGGATGGCGGTGGATTTTGGGCAGCGACCGACGATGCGCTGGCCCGCAGCGGGTTGTCGCGTCGCGTAGTGTTGTCGGTGCCTCACTTTTTATTCCTGGTCGAAACGCTGCTGAAAACCAATCTGGTCGCGGTGGTGCCGGAGCGGCTTACGCGAAACGTGGCTGGGTTAACCACCGTCGTGCCACCGGTTGACGTTGCAGGATTTGAAATGCTGATGCTCTGGCATGAGCGGCAGCACCGCGATGCAGGGCACCGCTGGCTGCGTCAAAGAGTGACGGAATCGCTGAAATGACAAAGAAAACGTGACTCGGAAAGTTTTGAAGGAGTGAGCGGAAGGGAAGCAAACCACTTCCCTCCGACAGCAAAACTACCTATCACCATGCTGATATAGCTCAACCAGCTTCTGTTTTTGCTCTTTGGTCAGCATATTACTGACGCTGGTGAAATAGGTTATTTTGCAGCGCGCGGCCTGGGTGTGCAGCGTATTCTGAATATCCATCTGTTGCGTAAATACCGCATCGTCAACGCTGCCTTTTTTCACCATGTCGAGGAACAGGCGCGGCTGATATTTACTGGAATCAATATTATTCATGCATTGTTCAGCCGTGGCATGAAATTTAATTAATTCGCTTTTTTGCTCCTTATCCAGTTTCAACGCAGAGTTCATTTCTTCAGGCTGGGTTGGTGTTTCAGCGGCCAGCGTCATACCGGAATAAAGAAGTGTAGAAATAACCAGGATAGCGGAAGGTAATTTCATGGTGGTGTTCTCCGTATTTATCGTCCGACACGCTTTTAAAAAGCCTCTACTGCAAACTCCATTGCAGTAGAGGAATCGGACTAAGTACTTGCATGATGTTGCTATTCACGCAGCCAGAAATAACGTTCTGGTGCTGCAAATAAGGTAACGGCGAACCCTGTTTCCAGGCAATCAATAATAAGTCCCAAATGAAACTCTTTCCGCTGTTCATATTTTGTATAGTCCGGCACTCACAATACATAACAATATTATCGGACTTTCAGGCGGAATAATGAAAAATACGCTTAACAACACGATTGCGTGGGGGCTGCTTATCGTCAGCGCCACGCTATTAACCGCGTGCGAGCGCGGGCCTGCGCCAGCCACTGCGGCGGCTCCGCATCCAGTGGGCGTCGTCACGCTGCGCACCCAGCAGTTAGCGGTGCAAACGGAATTACCCGGTCGTGTCTCGGCCTATCGCGTGGCGGACGTTCGTCCGCAGGTGAACGGCATTATCCTCAAACGTAATTTTGTTGAGGGCAGCCACGTCAAGGCGGGTGAATCGCTGTATCAGATCGATCCGGCGAGCTATCAGGCCGCGCTCAGCAGCGCCAAAGGTGACCTGGCGAAAGCCAAAGCGGCTGCCACTCAGGCGCACCTGACGGTGCATCGCTATCACGCGTTACTCAAAACCAATTATGTCAGTCAGCAGGATTATGACACCGCGCTGGCGACCGCCCAGCAGGACGATGCCGCCGTGATGGCCGCTGCGGCGGAGGTGCAGACCGCGCAAATTAATCTCAACTATACCCGCGTGACGTCGCCCATCTCCGGCGTGATTGGTAAATCGAGCGTCACCGAAGGCGCGCTGGTCACCAATGCGCAGTCTTCCGCGCTCGCCACCGTACAGCAGCTCGACCCGGTGTACGTCGATGTCACTCAGTCCAGCGATGATTATCTGCGTCTGAAAACCGAGCTGCAAAAAGGTGAAATCAAACAGCAGAACGGCAAAGCCGATGTGATGCTGCAAATGGATAACGGTCGCCTTTACCCGCAGCAGTGCCGGATGGAGTTCTCAGACGTAACGGTCGACCAGACCACCGGCTCGATAACCGTGCGTGCCGTCTGCCCGAACCCGGAGAACGTGCTGCTGCCGGGGATGTTTGTCCGGGCGCATTTGACCGAAGGCGTGCGCGAAGACGCGCTGCTGGTGCCGCAGCAGGCCATCACCCGCACCCCGCGCGGTGACGCCACCACGCTGGTGGTCGATAAAAACAGTAAAGCTCAGCTTCGCCCGGTGACTGCCGCGCAGGCGATGGGCAATCAGTGGCGCGTGACTTCCGGGCTGAAAGCCGGAGATAAAGTGATCGTTACCGGGCAGCTAATGCTGCATCCGGGCATGCCAGTCAAGGCGACGGAAGACGACAGCATGGCCGCCTGGGCCCATGGGGCGGGGAAATAATCAATGTCGAATTTTTTTATCAACCGACCGATATTCGCTTGGGTCATCGCCATCGTGCTGATGCTGGCCGGGGCGTTATCGATTCTCAAACTGCCCATCTCGCAGTACCCGACCATCGCGCCGCCCGCGGTACAAATCACCGCCAGCTATCCGGGCGCGGACGCCAAAACCGTGCAGGACACGGTGACGCAGGTCATTGAGCAGAAAATGAATGGCCTTGATGGCCTGATGTACATGTCCTCCAACAGCGATGCGATGGGCAACGCGACCATAACCCTGACGTTCAACACCGGCACCGACCCGGATATCGCCCAGGTGCAGGTGCAAAACAAGCTGCAGCTGGCGATGCCGCTGCTGCCGCAAACCGTACAGAGCATGGGCATCAACGTGCAGAAAGCCAGCAGCAGTTTCCTGATGGTGGTGGGTTTTACCGGGCAAAAAGGTAGCGCGCTAACGCAGGCAGACCTGGCGGATTATGTCGCCTCGACGGTGCAGGATCCCGTCAGCCGAACTCAGGGCGTCGGCCAGGTGCAGCTGTTCGGGGCGCAGTACGCGATGCGCATCTGGCTGGACCCGCACAAGCTTGATAACTATCAGCTCACCACTGAAGAGGTGGTCCGGGCGATAAAATCGCAGAACAACCAGATTGCAGGCGGCCAGCTTGGGGCATTGCCTGCGCCGCAGTCACAGCGTCTGAACGCATCGATTATTGCCCAGACGCGTCTTAGCACGCCGCAGCAGTTCGGCGATATTATTCTGCGCGTCAATGAAGATGGCTCTCAGGTTCGGCTGCGTGATGTGGCGCGCATTGAACTGGGTAGTGAAAACTACAGCACCAGCGCGGAATACAACGGTCGTCCGGCGGCGGGGCTGGGCATCAAACTCGCCACCGGCGCGAACGCGCTCGACACCGCCCAGGCGGTGAAAAACGAAATCAATACTCTGAAGCCGTTTTTCCCGCAGGGCATGAAGGTGGTTTACCCCTACGACACCACACCGTTCGTCAAAATCTCCATCCACGAAGTCGTGAAAACGCTGTTCGAGGCGATCATCCTCGTGTTCCTGGTGATGTATCTGTTTATGCAGAACCTGCGTGCGACGCTGATCCCGACTATCGCCGTGCCGGTGGTGCTGCTCGGCACGTTCGCGGTGCTGTCAGTCTTCGGCTTCTCGATAAACACCCTGACGATGTTCGGCATGGTGCTGGCGATAGGCTTGCTGGTGGATGACGCCATCGTGGTGGTCGAAAACGTCGAACGCGTGATGATGGAAGAGGGACTTTCACCGAAAGAGGCGACCCGCAAATCGATGGGTCAGATCCAGGGCGCGCTGGTGGGGATCACCATGGTGCTGTCGGCGGTATTTATCCCGATGGCCTTTTTCGGCGGCTCGACCGGGGCGATTTATCGTCAGTTCTCGGTGACGATTGTGTCGGCGATGGTGCTCTCGGTGATGACGGCGATGATCCTCACCCCGGCACTGTGCGCCACACTGCTCAAGCCGGGGAGTCACGCGCCGCAGAAGGGATTCTTCGCGTGGTTTAACCGTGTATTTGAGCGCAGCACCGATCACTACCAGGGCAGCGTCGGGCGGGTCATTCGCAAAACGGGTCGCATGATGGCGCTGTATCTGGTGATTGTGCTCGGTATGGCGGCGATGTTTATCCTGCTGCCGACCTCGTTCCTGCCGGATGAAGATCAGGGCGTGTTCATGAACATGGTCCAGCTGCCGTCCGGGGCAACGCAGGCGCGTACCCAGGCGAGCCTGGACACCGTCACGCAGTATTACCTGCAAAAGGAAAAAGCCAACGTTAACTCGGTGTTCACCGTCGCGGGCTTTGGCTTCAACGGCAACGGCCAGAACAACGGCCTGGCCTTCGTCAGCCTGAAAGACTGGAGTCAGCGTAGCGGCGCTGCAAACCACGTGGAAGCCATTATTCATCGCGCTAACCGGACGTTTGCCCACTCCGTGAAAGACGGCGTGGCGTTTGCGTTCAACCTGCCGGCGATTACCGATTTAGGTACCGCCACCGGCTTTGACTTTGAGCTTATCGACAAAGCCAATCAGGGCCACGCCGCGTTGACCAAAGCGCGTAACCAGCTGCTGTTTATGGCGCACAAGTTCCCCAACGTGGTCACCAAAATCCGCCCAAACGGGCTGGAAGATGCGCCGCAGATGAAGCTGGAAATCGATCAGGAAAAGGCTGAGGCGTTAGGCGTCAGCAACGATGCCATCAATAACACTATCTCCACCGCGCTGGGTGGGACCTACGTCAACGACTTCCTCGACCGTGGGCGCGTGAAAAAAGTCTACGTACAGGCGGATCAGGATTTCCGCATGCTGCCGGACGACATCAATAGTTGGTACGTGAAGGGTAAGCACAATCAAATGGTACCGTTCTCGGCTTTCGCCAGCGCCCATTGGGAATACGGTTCGCCACGGCTGGAGCGCTACAACGGCCAGCCGTCGATGGAAATCCTTGGTGAACCTGCCGCGGGCCGCAGCTCCGGGCAGGCGATGATGCTGATGGCAAAACTGGCCGCTAAACTGCCCCAGGGCTTCGGCTATCAATGGACCGGCATGTCATATCAGCAGCAGCTTTCGGGCAATCAGGCGCCAGCGCTGTACGCCATCTCACTGGTGGTGGTGTTCCTGTGTCTGGCGGCGCTGTATGAAAGCTGGTCTGTACCGTTTGCGGTGATGCTGGTGGTGCCGCTGGGCGTGATTGGCGCGCTGCTGGGCGCGACGGTGCGCGGCTTAAACAACGACGTTTATTTCCAGGTGGGGCTGCTGACCACCATAGGCCTGTCGGCGAAAAACGCGATTTTGATTGTTGAGTTCGCCAAAGATCTGATGGAGAAAGAGGGCAAGCCGCTGATGGAAGCGACACTGGAAGCGGTACGCATGCGACTGCGTCCGATCCTGATGACCTCGCTGGCCTTTATCCTCGGCGTGCTGCCGCTGGTCATCAGCGACGGGGCGGGCAGCGGGGCGCAAAACGCGGTGGGAACCGGGGTGATGGGCGGCATGGTCAGCGCCACGCTGCTTGCCATCTTCTTTGTGCCGGTATTTTACGTGGTGGTCATGCGCCGCTTTGGGCGGAAATCGTAATGTCAGTAGCGCAGCGGCAGGTGAACAATTCTCAACAGTTTGCCTCGCTGCGCTTCGACATATCCACCGTCGGTTAATTCCTTCAACACCCGCAGGATCGTGCTGCGAGACAGCTTGGTCGATCCGAGAATGTAGTTAAGGATCGTGGTCTCTTTTCGCAGTGCGTTGTCGTGTTTTTCCAGCTCCAGCAGCTTGCCGCGAATGGTGTCGTACGCGTTATCGTTCAATAAATGCAGGTCACGCCAGCTGGAGAAGTGCAGGTGGAAGGCGAGGATCTTCATCGCGTCCTGCCACAGCGCAGGCTGTTGCGCGAACAGCGCCTGCACTTTGGCCCCGGAAATCACGAACACTTCGCTGTCGGGCGCAAACTTTACATAAGTGGTATCACCCACCGGGATCGCCAGCTCGGCCAGGCCCAAAATATGCGGTGCCTTCGCCATGCTCAACTGCAGATCGTCGACCCGGCGATGCAGCCAGAAATTACCCTCGGTGAGCAGATAAATCTCGGGACCATTTTTACTGAAGTTGCGCGGGCGGCGGGTCACGATCTTGTCCGCTTCCGGCAGCAGAACCGCCATCAGCCGTTCGATGCTGTCCAGCGGTTTCAAATCCATGATTTTATCCAGCGTTAGCTGGAAAGGATCATCGGTACGCGGCGTGTGGCTGGAGGTCATGAAAGGTCCTGATTTATAACATTCTGATTACACATTAGAGCAATTCCCCCTGTGCTTCAAACAACAAAAAGCCCGGTGGCGCTGTGCTTACCGGGCCTACGTATTTCTTTGTAGGCACGGTAAGCGCAGCGCCACCGGGCAAATCGTCAACCATTAGCCACGACGGCGGAGCGCGAACCCTCCGGCAAAGCGATCGCGATGATTGAAAGACGTCTGCATCTCCAGTCGGCGCTGTTGTTCACCCGACAAACGCACCGGGCCAGGCGCAAACGCCGGGCGATTCGCGGCAAAAGGACGGTCCGTTATCATCGTGCGATTAACAAAAGTGCGATTGTTATAGACCACCACCGGGCTGCCGCCCCAGTGAACGCCCCACGCGTTCCAGCCCCAACTGCTGTTCATGGTGGCCCCGAGCATCACGCCCGCAGTAAAGCTAATCAGCCCTGTCGCCGCCATATCCGCACTGCTGTAAGACGGCGGAGGCACATAGCCTGGATAGTAAATCACGGGCGGATTGCCATACACCGTTTGCGGATACACCGGCACGTAAACCATGCCTGGCTGCGCCGGTTTGATGGTGATGGTTTGCGTGGGTGCAGGAACCGCTTTCACCGCGCTTGATGTCTCCGATGCCGGGGCCGACTGCACCCGCTGCTGCGGCGCGGGTGTCGGCGTGTGGAGGGCTTTCTGGTCGCAACCCGCCAGCGGCAGGGCTAACGCCAGCACGCTCCATAATGCAAAACGGTTGTTCATCATGAGCACCTGTTGGAATGAAATCATCAGGTGCTATGGAACCCGATCCGCCCCGATGGCTCAACGGATCATTGGTTTTATTTGGGACTCTGCAACTACCGTGAGGCGCGTATTGATCAGCCCGCCACAATCTCGATCATATTGCCATCCGGATCGAGAATGATCGCTTCGTAATATCCATCCCCGGTCATGCGCGGGCCACTTTTCAGAATGCCTTCTTCTTTCGCTTTCGCCGACAGCGCATCCACCGCCTGCTTGTCGCCGACGTTCAGCGCGATGTGAGCCCAACCGCAAAACTCGCGGTTGTCCGGGGCGTCAGGCAATTCCGGCAAGGTCATCAGCTCAACCGTGGGGCCATCTGCCAGAGTGATGAAATAAGAGGCAAATCCTGGACGGTTTTTGCTGAGGTATTTCTCATTCGGCGTGCCGTCGAAATAGCGCTGCCAGAATGCTGCCTGTGCGTCCAGGTCGCGGGTCCACAGTGCCACGTGCGCAATCTTCATTTTCAGCTCCATAATCCATTGTTTTCCTGAGTATGCCGCGACAACCCGTCGGCTCAAACCGTGTACTATCCAGGGTGTGATCAAGGCTGCTAGTCTTGTTTTTTTAATCGCACTGATGGACAACGCTTCTATGCTGACCGGCCTCAACCATTTAACGCTCGCGGTGACTGACCTCCCGCGCAGTATCACGTTTTATCAGCAGCTGCTCGGGATGCAGCTTCACGCCCGTTGGGATAACGGCGCGTACTTTAGCTGTGGCGCGCTGTGGCTGTGTTTATCGTCTGATTCTGCGGTGACGGAAAAGGTTGATTACACGCACTATGCCTTCACGATTTCGCCATCTGACTTCGCCGTTTTTGTCGCACGCCTACAGGTGCAGAGCGTGGTGATGTGGAAAGCCAACAAGAGCGAGGGCGAGTCTTACTATTTCCTCGACCCGGATGGCCATCAGCTTGAGATCCACGTCGGCAGCCTCGAACAGCGGCTGGCGGCCTGTCGCGAAAAGCCGTATGCCGGAATGGTTTTTTTTGACTGAATGCGCGAGGCGGCTTTCACCGCCTGCGTTTATTCCATTGCCAGATGAATAGCTTCTCCGAGTTTTTCCATTACTTCGCGGTGTTTCTCGGTGGTCGGCAGGGCGCAGTTGACGCGCAGGCAGTTGCGGTACTTGCCGGAAGCGGAAAACAGCGAGCCCGGCGCTACCTGAATTTTCAGCTCGCACAGCTGTTTCGCGACGCACACCATATCGACCATTTCCGGCAGTTCGACCCACAGCATAAAGCCGCCTTCGGGCCGGGTGACGCAAATTCCACACGGAAAATACTGACGCAGCCAGCAGGTGTAGGTTTCCATATTGCTCTGATAAATCTGCCGCATCCGGCGCATGTGGCGGTGGTAATGCCCCTCGCGCACGAAAGCCGCGACCGCCAGCTGAGTGGTTGGCACGTTGGTGCCGGTGGCGGCGTATTTCATGTGCAGCACCCGGTCGTGGTAGCGGCCAGGCACAATCCAGCCCACGCGCAGGCCAGGAGCGATGGTTTTGGTAAATGAGCTGCACAGCAGCACCCGGCCGTCGATATCCCAGGATTTGATCGTGCGCGGGCGGGGATAGTCGTTTGCCAGTTCACCGTAAACATCATCTTCGAAAATAACGATATCGTGACGCTGAGCCAGCGCCAGCACCGCACGTTTACGCGCATCCGGCATGATAAAACCAAGCGGATTATTGCAGTTCGGCACCAGGATCACCCCTTTGATTGGCCACTGCTCTAGCGCCATTTCCAGGGCTTCTACGCTGATCCCGGTTTGTGGATCGGTCGGGATCTCAATCGCTTTAATGTCGAAACCGCGCAGCAATTGCATGGTGCCGTAAAACGACGGCGATTCAATGGCGACGATATCGCCCGGTTTACACACCGCCAGCAGGGCAATCGCCAGCGCCGCGTGGCAGCCGCTGGTGATGATAATGTCGTCGGCGCTGACCACCGCTTCACTGTCGAGCATCAGGCGGGCGATTTGTTCACGCAGCTCCCTACGGCCAGCGAGTTCGTCATAGCTGAAAATATCGCTGGCATGATGCTGCACAAGGCGCGTCATTTCACGCCAGAGCGGTTTCAGACTCGGCTGGGTGATATCCGGCGATCCGCCGCCGAAGGGGATTATCGATTTGTCGTGGCGCGCATCCAGCATGGTGAGGATCTGATCCCAATGGGTGACATCCACCGGGCGCTGCACCGGGCGTGACATCGCCGGCACGGGCGGCTGGGCTTTACGCGGCGCGATAAAATAGCCGGACCGCGGCTGGGGAGTTATCAGCTGTAGCGTTTCCAGCGTCTGATAGGCCTGCTGTACGGTGCTGATACTGACGCCGTGTTCCTGACTTAGCGCGCGCACCGACGGTAATTTTTCGCCATGACGGTACAGCCCCTGTTCGATCCGTTCGGCGAGCAGATTCGCCAGATGCTGGTAACGCGTCATCGCTGTATCCTCATTTGATGCCATACAGATGGCAAAACCAGTACAGATTGGCGTGAAAAACGCCGTGCAGATACTGTTTTAGCGGATCTGTATGTTAAATAAAAGTACAATTTGAATCTGTATTGTTAACCCTCCTCCCGGCGAAAATAGCGTCATTGACAGCGTGAGGAGGTGCAGGATGGAATTTCATGAGAATCGCGCGAAAGCGCCATTTCAAATCTTCGTATTGATGGGCCGCTGGCTGCGACAAACCTGGCGTATCTGGAAAACGCGCCGGGAACTGAACCGGCTCACCGACGCGCAGCTGAAGGACGTTGGGCTGCGACGCGAGGATTATTGATTGCATCACCCGGGCTGAGCGCCGGGTTTTTTATTTCGCATTCCATGCTCTTTCGTTAAGACGTTTCTTGATACTTATCAGGGTAAGTATTAATCTTCTCCTGCGTTGTTAAGGAGACCTCATGACTGAAGATGCTTTGTTCGCCCGCCGCCCGTTGGGGATGCGCATGGCGATGGTGGTGCGCCAGTGGCGAGCCATTATCGACAACGCGATAACCGACACTGGCCTGACGCAGTCCAGCTGGACGACGCTGATGCAGCTGCAACAACTGGGTGATAACGTCTCAACCAGCGAACTGGCGGAAGTGCAGGGCATTGAACTGCCGCCGCTGATGCGCACGCTG
>Ga0160433_100716_pt1 | contig 12604 bp, 12 predicted proteins | sample HID1972K_E0MG_FD_108235 | JGI IMG/M metagenome (GOLD analysis project Ga0160433, IMG submission 108235) | Enriched pill bug-associated microbial communities from UW Madison campus, WI, USA - HID1972K_E0 MG | ecosystem: Host-associated > Arthropoda: Insects > Digestive system > Unclassified ... | reverse complement strand
CCGGAGAATGCCTGGCATCGTCAGACTGATGCCATTACTATCGATTCACTTTATGACAATAACGAATGACCTGATGCCTAAATTACGCCTGATTGGATTAACTTTATTTGCACTTAGCGTTTCTGCCGTGGTTCACGCGGAAGAAACACGTTACGTCTCTGACGAACTGAACACCTGGGTACGCAGTGGCCCTGGCGATAACTATCGCCTTGCAGGCACTGTCACCGCGGGTGAAGCCGTCACCCTGCTGCAAACCAACGACGCGACCCAGTACGGACAAGTTCGCGATAGCAACGGTCGTACCGCATGGATCCCGTTGAAAGAACTGACCAGCGAGCCAAGCTTTAAGACACGCGTGCCGGATCTGGAAAGCCAGGTCAAAACGCTGACCGACAAGCTGACCAATATTGATACCACCTGGAATCAACGCACTGCGGATATGCAGAAGAAAGTTGCCGAGAGCGACAGCGTGATTAACGGGCTGAAAGACCAAAATCAGAAGCTGAAAAATGAGCTTATTGTGGCGCAGAAAAAAGTGAGCGCCGCCAATCTGCAGTTGGATGACAAACAGCGCACCATCATCATGCAGTGGTTTATGTATGGCGGCGGCGTGCTCGGCGTGGGTCTGATCCTCGGCCTGGTTCTGCCAAGACTGGTACCAAGCCGTAAACGCAACGATCGCTGGATGAACTAACGGTTTCACCACCGCCCGATTAGCCATCTCTTCTACACTTCCGTATTATCATCGGATAAACAGAGTGAGGAGAGAGTTGGCGTGAAGACATATCTGGTCGGTGGTGCAGTTCGCGATGCGTTGTTAGGCCTGCCGGTCAAAGACAAAGATTGGGTCGTTGTCGGCGCGACACCGCAGCAAATGCTCGACGCGGGCTACCAGCAGGTAGGTCGCGATTTTCCTGTTTTTCTCCATCCGAAAACCCACGAAGAATATGCCCTCGCGCGCACCGAACGGAAATCCGGCTCGGGTTATACCGGCTTTACCTGTTATGCCGCCCCCGATGTCACGCTTGAACAGGATTTGCTGCGCCGTGACCTGACGGTGAATGCCCTCGCGCAGGATGATAACGGCTATATCATCGACCCGTATAACGGCCAGCAGGATGTGCAAAATCGCCTGCTGCGCCACGTCTCGCCTGCGTTTAGCGAAGATCCGTTACGCGTGCTGCGCGTGGCACGCTTTGCCGCCCGCTATGCGCATTTAAGTTTTCGCATTGCCGATGAAACGATGGCGCTGATGCGAGCGATGACCGATGCAGGCGAGCTGGAACACCTCACGCCCGAACGTGTGTGGAAAGAAACTGAAAGCGCGCTCGGCACGCGTAATCCGCAGGTTTTCTTCCAGACCCTACGCGACTGCGGCGCCCTGAAGGTGTTGTTCCCGGAGATTGACGCCCTTTACGGCGTGCCGGCCCCCGCTAAATGGCATCCGGAAATCGATACTGGCGTGCATACGCTGATGACCCTGAGCATGGCGGCGATGTTAACCCCAGCCATCGATGTGCGTTTCGCCACGCTGTGCCACGATGTTGGCAAGGCCCTGACGCCGAAAGAATTATGGCCACGCCATCACGGACATGGTCTTGCGGGGGTAAAGTTGGTTGAACAGCTTTGCGCGCGACTGCGCGTGCCCAACGAGATGCGGGATTTGGCGAAACTGGTGGCGGAGTTCCATGACCTCATCCACACCTTCCCGATGCTGAAACCCGCCACCATTGTAAAGCTGTTCGACAGCATCGATGCCTGGCGTAAACCGCAGCGCGTGGAGCAAATCGCGCTAACCAGCGAAGCCGACGTGCGCGGGCGCACAGGATTTGAAGACTGCGATTATCCACAGGGGCGGTTATTGCGGGAAGCGTGGGAAGTGGCAAAATCCGTACCGACCAAACCGGTGATTGAGGCCGGGTTTAAAGGACCGGAAGTACGGGAAGAGCTGACAAGACAACGTATTGATGCGCTAGCCGCGTGGAAAGAAGATAAAGGGCTAAGTAACTCACCCATCTAATAACGTGAAATCCCCTCTTCAATTGGGAAGAGGGGATTGTTAAGACACTAATTAATTCTTAAATACTTTAATGGACGACACTTTATCATTCAGTTTAAGCGTATTGAAATCGGCGACTGATGTCCCGGACGCGACATCAGCATAAGTGCCTTTAAAGTGACCATCGGCATAAAGTCTTACGGTATAACCTTCTGCGACTCTGATGGAAGACATTATGTCATTGAATTTATAATCACCGCCGATAAAGTCCATATCGCCTTCAATGATTAACGCGTCACCTTTAAGATGGCCATTTGAATAACCAATCGCTTTAATGACTTTAGCGCCAGATGCCTTATCGTTAAACGTGTTACCAAAGAACGATGAGTTTTGGGTATAAGCCACCTTCTGACCAGAATAACCACAATCAGCGTAAAGTACTACGCCTAACCCATTGTTTCCCAGCCTTAAAGACGACATGTTATCGTTCAGTTTCCCACCATTTTTTGCATTCAAACCGACAAAACATGGGGTATCAGCAGACACATCAAACCAGTCACCTTTCTGATAGCCATCGGCATACAACGTTGCCTGGATCTTAACCACTGGGGTAGGTTCTGGATCCGGGGTTGGCTCAGGTAACGGCATGGTCAGAATAGGCTTAACGATATTGCCCAGTTGATGTTCCGGGGTATCACCGCTGATGTCCCACAGGATCGCGCCACCGAAGCCTTGCGCGTTGATATAGTCGACTTTCTCGCTAATGGACTGCGGATCGTCATAGGTCAGGAATTCTTGTTTGGTTTTGCTGTACAGATACGGCACATGGGATTCTGAATCCCAGTAACGGACGTATTCACCGCTGGCCAGTTTCTGCTTCAGCACATACCACGGGTTGGTGCCGGTATACTGGTCCACGTCATCCCATGCGCCTTTAACGGTCGCGGCTCCAGTGTTAAACATGCCCGGTAAACCAGGAATCAGTTCTGTACCGGGAACATGACCCCAGCCACGGCCATAATAGGGAATCCCCATCATCAGCTTGGCTTTTGGCACTTTCCAGGTTTCGACATAGGCCGTCATGGTGTCGGCTACGTTCAGCTCTTTGTCTTCATCATGGCTGTTTTCGAACAGCGGCGCGTTATGACCGGTTAACGAATCGAATGCCCCGTGGATGTCATATGCCATCACGTTGACGCTATCCATCAACGGAGCTGTCACAGCCGGGTTGATGTACTGAATATTGTTGTGGTTGGTGGTAACAGCCGCAGAGAGTTGATAGTACTTATCATCTTTCTTGCCCTGCGCATCCAGCTTGGTACGCAGCGACTGGATTAGCTTGGTGAATTGGGCTTTTTCAGCGTCGTTATCCGGGTATTCCCAGTCAATGTCGAGGCCATCGAAGCGCCATTGTGCCATGTAGCTGACCATGCTGTTGGCCAGTTTTTCAATGCCTGCATCGGTGGCGGTTGCCGCTTCAAAGACGCCTTCCTGAGAGTTATTCCAGCCACCGACTGAAATCATGTGCGCCACGTTGGCCGCATCAGTGCGTTTTTCCAGGTCTTTAATCAGTCCCGGTGCTTTGTCGGTGTCATGCATGGTCACCACACCATCTTTCACCACTGCAAAACCGTAGTTAAGATGGGTCAGGCCAGAGTAGTCCACTTTGTCAGGGGTAAAGAAGTCATGCGCTTCATACACACCCCATTCCGGGAAGTAACCAATCACTTTACGCTGCGCGGCCACTTTGGCTTTTTCACGGTTCTGCAGATCGATAGCGGCCTGGCCGGTAAATGGCGTGAACTGGAAGGTCGCGTAAGGATTAATCGCCGTTGCATCACCGGCAACCCAAACCGGATCGGTGCCCGGGCTGATGCCCTGATCAACCCACCATTGTGCGGTCCAGTAATATCCGAGGAAACGCACGGTATCGCCGCCTTTATAGGTACGGTTTGGATCGTAATCTTCAGAAATAATGGCCAGTTCTTGTTTGGCTGCTACTTGGGCTAACACATTGCCCGGGAAGTTATTTTGTGATGCATCGGTATACGCAGTCCAGGTATGACCTCCATCTTTGGAGATCATCATTGAATAATCGAGACCGGAGAATGTATTGGTTTGATCGTTTGCCGTGACGGTAGCGGCAGATGATAACATTGGGAATCCAACGGCGGAAAAAAGAATCGCCGTGGTTAATTTATTTAAGCGCATAAATATGCTCCGAACTTGTCCATAAATTTCGAATAAATGTGAGATACATTCAAAAAAACGCGCCTCAACGTAGCATTTACGCGGATCCCCAAATACTTAATAACTTAATTAGAATTGCAAACCCAACTCATTTGTTTGAATTATATAACAAAAGCTATAAATTTATATATATAATCATTAATTCATTCACGTGAAAAATGCTATAAATAAAAAACCTCGCTATGCGAGGTTTTTTTGATGCTGATATTCCAGGCGTTACATGAAGACCGCGTATACAGCAGCAGCAACGATAAACCGATAGATCGCAAAAGGAATAAACGTGATGCGCTTAATAATGTGCAGGAACGCTTTAATTGCGATCAGCGCAACCACAAACGCCGACACAAAGCCCACGGCAAACATCGGAATGTCGGAGCTGGTCAGAAAACCGATGCTTTTATACAGATCAAGCGCCGTGGCACCCATCATCATCGGGACTGCCAGCAGGAAGGAAAACTCCGCTGCAGCATAACGGCTTATGCCTAACAGCATTCCACCCGCAATGGTTGAACCTGAACGAGAGAAACCCGGCCACAGCGCCAGACACTGGAAGCAGCCCACCAGAAACGCCTGAAGATAGGTCATGTCATCCAGACCTACAGTACGCGGCTCTTTCGGTTTACACACTTCAGCAATAATCAACAGCACGCCACCGACAATCAGCGCATACATCACGTTAATCGGATTGAATAACGATTTGATCAGATCGTGTAACACCAGTCCCAGCACCACCGCCGGGAACATCGCCAGCAGCACGTGAATGAGCGACAGACGCCCGGAGCCTTCTCCTTCATGGACCGGCGGACGACCAAAATGAATGCCGATCAGGCCAAACAGACGACGCCAGAACATCACCACCACCGCAAGGATCGACCCTAACTGGATGACCACCTCAAACGTATTCGCCGTTTCACCTTCGAAGCCCAGCAAGTGGCCAACGATAATCATGTGGCCGGTGCTGGATACGGGTAAAAACTCCGTCAGTCCTTCGACAACACCCAAGATGGCCGCTATCAGCAGCGAGTGCATATCGCTCATTAATAAACCCTTAAATAATAGAAAAAAAGAAGCTGAAAATTGAATCCAGCTTTAAGACATATGTATCCGCGTTTCGTTTAATCCGGATGAACCTATTCTTACGCTTTCGGATTAGCGCCACGCTCAATGATGACTCCAACGTTGGCAGCGCGCGCCACGGCGCCTGGTTTGCTGAGTTTGATGCGTACCCACGGCGAGTTAAAGCGTGTCAGGAGGATTTCAGCGACCTCCTCCGCCACGCGTTCCACTAGCGCGAACCGTCCCCCTTCAACATGCGCAATGACCGCTTCGCTAATATCGGCGTAGCTCAGACAATCACTCACATCATCGCTGGCGGCGGATTTACGGTTGTCCCACGCCATTTCGATATCGAACACCAACTTCTGTTCGATGGTCTGTTCCCAGTCGTAAACACCGATTGTGGTGATGACCGAAAGTTGCTCTATAAATACAATATCCATCACGCCCTGCCTGCTTTTTGTCCGTGCCGGATACCACTTCCGACAAAATATGCGTATTATCCACAGATGAAGAGAATACCGATACATTTTCAAAACGGAACAGCGTTATGAGTGCAATCGAGCCTGGAATGGTTCTTCTCGCCTATCTTTGCGGCTCAATTTCCAGCGCCATTCTGGTCTGCCGCCTCGCAGGTCTGCCTGACCCACGAGTGAGCGGTTCCGGCAATCCCGGAGCGACCAACGTTTTACGAATTGGCGGTAAGGGAGCAGCCGTAGCTGTACTGATCTTCGACATCCTTAAAGGCATGTTGCCGACCTGGGGTGCCTGGGCGTTGGGTTTCACCCCGTTCTGGCTCGGCCTCGTCGGTATCGCGGCCTGCATCGGTCACATCTGGCCGGTATTTTTCGGTTTTCGCGGCGGAAAAGGCGTAGCCACCGCCTTCGGGGCGATTGCTCCAATCGGCCTCGACCTCACCGGCGTGATGGCCGGCACCTGGCTGCTGACGATTTTGCTGAGCGGCTACTCGTCGCTGGGGGCAATCGTCAGCGCGCTGGTGGCGCCGTTTTATGTCTGGTGGTTCAAACCGCAATACACCTTCCCTGTGTCGATGCTTTCCTGCCTGATCCTGCTGCGCCACCACGATAATATCCAGCGTTTATGGCGTCGTCAGGAAACCAAAATCTGGTCACGTCTGAAGCGGAAGAAAAAAACTTAGAATTAGCCCTTCTTTCGCCGCCGTTCGGGCGGCGACATTAATCATTACATTTCCCTGACAACATAAGCGTTTCCTATGACCGCGAAATTCCCCGGCTGATCCATACTCTTTAGCGTCTGATTAATCACGCAATTGCAGGGGTGCCACTGTGTCTGGCGCAGAACGGGAGAGTGAGAAAACGGGTTGGCACGCCACGCTTGCCCTGCGGTTTTGCCACACGCCGGAAAAAACGGTGCTGGCCTCCGCACGTCATTCTGGTCCATTGACCGTGCAACGCCCTTTCTATCCCGAAGGCGCTACCTGCCATCTTTATCTGCTGCACCCGCCTGCCGGGATTGTCGGCGGCGATACGCTGGATATCAGCGTGACCCTCGAACCCCATACCCACACGCTTATCACCATGCCCGGTGCCAGCAAGTTTTATCGGAGCCACGGCCCGCAGGCGCGGCTGAGCCAGCATTTTCAGGTGGCAGAAAACGCCATTCTTGAATGGTTACCACAGGACACCCTCTTTTTTCCCGGCGCGAAGGCCACGCTACACAGTGTCTTTCATTTACAGGAAGGCGCACGCCTGCTGGCCTGGGAATTGTATTGCCTGGGACGACCGGTTATCGAAGAGACATTCAGTCACGGCGACATAACCAGCCGGCTTGAAGTCTGGAAGAACGGTTCGCCCCTACTGATTGAGCGCCTGCATCTGGCTGATGGCGACCTGAGCGCCGTGGCAGAAAAGCCGTGGATTGGCACCCTGCTGTTTTATCCGACTGATGAAACCCTGCTCGATGAGGTGCGCGAGTCGCTCACGCCGCTCGATGCTTTCGCCGGCGCCACGCTTGTCGACGGCCTGCTGGCGGTGCGCTTTTTATCGCACGATAACCTGATTTGCCAGCGCGCGATGCGTGAAATCTGGCAGGCGCTGCGCCCACAGCTGCTGAACAAACCCCCTTTACTCCCCCGAATCTGGCTGACCTGAGAGAACGCTATGGAACTTACGCCCAGAGAAAAAGACAAGCTGCTGCTGTTTACCGCGGCCCTGGTGGCGGAACGTCGCCTCGCCCGCGGCGTGAAACTCAATTATCCCGAATCGGTGGCGCTGATTAGCGCTTTCGTCATGGAAGGCGCGCGCGATGGAAAAAGCGTGGCGACGCTGATGGAAGATGGCCGCCACGTGCTGACCCGCGAGCAGGTCATGGAAGGCGTGCCGGAGATGATCCCGGATATTCAGGTGGAGGCTACATTTCCTGATGGCTCCAAACTGGTCACCCTACACAACCCGATACGCTGAGGGCATGCCATGATCCCCGGTGAATATAAGATTCAGAACGGCAACATCGCGCTGAACGTGGGCCGCGAAATACGTAAAACGATCGTTGAAAACCACGGTGACCGCCCGATCCAGGTAGGCTCGCATTATCACTTTTACGAAGTGAACCCAGCGCTGAAATTCGACCGGGAAGCGTGTAAAGGCTTTCGTCTGAACATTGCGGCTGGCACCGCTGTACGCTTTGAGCCGGGCCAAAAACGCGAAGTCGAACTGGTGGCAGTTGCAGGTGATAAGCGCATTTTCGGCTTTCGTGGCGAGGTGATGGGTGAACTGGAGACAAAACCATGACCGAGATTTCCCGTCAGGCGTATGCCGACATGTTTGGCCCCACCACGGGCGATAAAGTTCGCTTGGCCGATACTTGCCTGTGGATTGAAGTGGAAGAAGACTTCACCACCTACGGTGAAGAGGTTAAATTCGGCGGCGGCAAAGTTATTCGCGATGGCATGGGTCAGGGGCAAATGATCGGCGAAGATTGTGTCGATTTGGTGCTAACCAACGCGCTGATCGTCGATCACTGGGGGATCGTTAAAGCGGATATCGGGGTGAAAAACGGGCGGATCTTCGCCGTCGGTAAGGCCGGTAATCCGGATATTCAGCCTAACGTCACGATCCCGATCGGCGTCGGGACCGAAGTGATCGCCGCCGAAGGTAAAATAGTCACCGCAGGCGGCGTCGACACCCACATTCACTGGATTTGCCCGCAGCAGGCGGAAGAAGCGCTGGTCTCCGGCGTGACTACCATGATCGGTGGTGGCACAGGCCCGGCCGCAGGCACCAACGCCACCACTTGTACACCCGGGCCGTGGTATATCAGCCGGATGCTACAGGCTATCGACAGCCTGCCAGTGAATATCGGTCTGCTCGGCAAAGGTAACGGCTCGAATCCGCAAGCCTTGAAAGAACAGGTAGTGGCAGGCGTTATCGGCCTCAAAATTCATGAAGATTGGGGCGCAACGCCCGCCGCCATCAACTGCTCGCTGACCGTTGCCGAGGAGATGGACATTCAGGTGGCGCTGCACAGCGATACGCTGAACGAATCCGGTTTTGTCGAAGACACCCTGGCGGCGATTGGCGACCGGACCATCCACACGTTTCATACCGAAGGCGCGGGTGGCGGCCATGCGCCGGACATCATCACTGCCTGTGCGCATCCGAATATTCTGCCTTCCTCCACTAACCCGACGCTGCCTTACACAGTTAACACCATCGACGAACATCTGGATATGCTGATGGTCTGCCATCATCTGTCGCCGGATATCGCCGAAGATGTGGCCTTCGCTGAATCGCGTATTCGTCGAGAAACCATCGCCGCCGAAGATGTGCTGCACGATCTCGGTGCCTTTTCCCTGACCTCATCCGATTCTCAGGCAATGGGCCGCGTGGGCGAGGTAATTTTACGCACCTGGCAGGTGGCGCACCGAATGAAGGTGCAGCGCGGCGCGCTAGACGAGGAACAGGGTGATAACGATAACTTTCGCGTGAAGCGCTATATCGCCAAATACACCATTAACCCAGCGCTGACCCACGGCATTGCGCATGAAGTCGGTTCCATTGAAGCCGGAAAAATGGCGGATCTGGTGCTGTGGTCGCCGGCCTTCTTCGGCGTGAAACCCGCCGCTATCGTCAAAGGCGGGATGATTGTGATGGCCCCGATGGGCGACATCAACGCCTCAATACCTACGCCGCAGCCCGTGCACTATCGGCCGATGTTCGGCTCGCTCGGCGCGGCTCGCCATCACTGCCGCCTGACGTTTCTTTCCCAGGCGGCACTCGATAACAACGTGCCGCAGCAGTTAGGACTGAAGAGCCAGATGGCGGTGGTGAAAGGCTGCCGGACCGTAAAAAAAGCCGACATGATCCACAACAGCCTACAACCCAATATCACCGTCGATGCCCAGACCTATGAAGTGCGGATCGACGGAAAACTGATAACCAGCGAGCCAGCGGACGTGCTGCCGATGGCGCAACGCTATTTTCTGTTTTAAGGAGTAACGATGCTGTATCTGACTCAGCGTGTCGATCACGCCCATCAACTGACTGCCAGCGTCACGCTGCCAATTGATGTGCGGGTCAAAAGCCGCGCCAAAGTGACGCTCAGTGACGGGCGTGAAGCCGGACTGATGCTGCCTCGAGGCCTGCTACTGCGCGGCGGGGATATCCTGGCCTGCGAAGATGGCAGCGAATGTATCGAAGTGATTGCTGCCGATGAAGGTGTGTCGGTGGTGCGCTGCGATGACCCCTTCCAGCTTGCCAAAGCCTGTTATCACCTCGGCAACCGTCACGTGCCGCTGCAAATCATGCCCGGCGAACTGCGTTTTCATCACGACCACGTGCTTGACGATATGCTGCGCCAGTTTGGTCTGACCGTGACCTTTGCCCATTTGCCGTTCGAACCGGAAGCCGGGGCGTATACCAGTGAAGCGCAGGGGCATCATCACCATTCTCATGCGCATTCGCACAGCCACTGATGACCGACACCACACAGCGGCTGCGATTATTACAACTGGCCAGCAGCAACCTGCCAGTGGGCGGCTACAGCTGGTCGCAAGGGCTGGAATGGGCGGTGGAAGCAGGCTGGATTGCCGATACCGCCGCCTTTGCTCACTGGCAAACGCAGCAGATGGAGCAGAGTTTTTTCCACGTCGACTTGCCCCTGTTTGCCCGGCTTTATCACGCCTGGGAGCAGAGTGACGTAGAGGCCGCCACGCACTGGACCGCATGGTTATTGGCGTGCCGGGAAACGCGTGAATTACGCGAGGAAGAGCGCAATCGCGGCCAGGCATTTACTCGCCTGCTGTACGACTGGCAACCGACGTGCCCTGTCGAATGGCGCGGGCTGTTCAACCAGAGCCAGCTGTGTGGCATGGCGTGGCTAGGGGTGCGTTGGGGTATCGAGCTACGAGAACTGGCGCTGACGCTCGGCTACAGCTGGATTGAAAGCGCGGTGATGGCAGGCGTGAAGCTCGTGCCTTTCGGCCAGCAGGCCGCACAAAAATTGATTATGTCGCTTTGCGAGCAGTACGCCGCAGGCGTAGACCGCGGGCTGAACTGCCCTGACGACTATATGGGTTCTGCGACACCACTGTCGGCTATCGCCTCGGCGCGTCACGAAACCCAATATTCCCGCATATTCCGTTCCTGAGGAGAAGGTATGGCAAGTTACAAACATCCGCTGCGTGTTGGCGTCGGCGGCCCGGTCGGTTCCGGTAAAACTGCGCTGCTGGAAGCGCTGTGTAAAGCGATGCGCGACACGTACCATCTGGCGGTAGTCACTAACGACATCTACACCAAAGAAGACCAGCGCATTCTCACCGAGGCGGGCGCACTGGAGCCGGACCGCATTGTCGGCGTCGAAACCGGCGGCTGCCCGCATACCGCCATTCGCGAAGACGCGTCGATGAATCTCGCGGCAGTGGAAGCATTAAGCGAGAAATTCGGCAATCTTGACGTGATTTTCGTCGAAAGCGGCGGCGATAACCTGAGTGCGACCTTCAGCCCGGAACTGGCAGACCTGACGATTTACGTGATTGACGTCGCCGAAGGGGAAAAGATCCCCCGTAAAGGCGGACCGGGGATCACCAAATCTGATTTTCTGGTGATCAACAAAACCGATCTCGCACCGTACGTGGGGGCGTCGCTGGAAGTGATGGAACGTGATACCAACCGGATGCGCGGCGAGCGCCCGTGGACGTTCACCAATCTCAAAGCCGGGGATGGACTCGCGACGATCATCGCATTTTTGGAAGATAAGGGAATGTTGAAGGCGTAACGGATGTGGGTTGCCCGGCGGCGCTCGGGGTGTTGTAAGCCCGGTAAGCATCGCGCTACCGGGCATCGCGATTATGCGGCGGGCAATTCCGCCAGCGGCCAACGCGGACGGACGGTCACGCCTAAATCAGCAGTTGCCCCGCCGTTCAGACGCACCATTCCGGCGTAGGCGATCATCGCGCCGTTATCGGTACAAAATTCCGGACGTGCGTAAAAGACTTCCCCCTTACGCTTATGCATCATCTCCGCAAGTTTTGTGCGCAGCGTGCGGTTAGCACTCACCCCCCCCGCCATCACCAGACGCTTAAAGCCAGTCTGGTCCAGCGCACGACGGCATTTGATCATCAGCGTATCCACCACCGCATCTTCAAACGCTCGTGCGATATCCGCGCGGGTCTGATCGTCGTTATCATTAGCACGGATGGTGTTAGCCGCGAAGGTCTTCAGGCCGGAAAAGCTGAAATCCAGCCCAGGACGGTCAGTCATCGGGCGCGGGAATACAAAGCGCCCTTCGGTGCCCTGCGCCGCCATTTTCGACAGCATCGGGCCGCCCGGGTAATCAAGACCCAGCAGTTTCGCGGTTTTATCGAACGCTTCACCCGCGGCATCATCAATGGATTCGCCGAGCAAGGCATACTCGCCAATACCCGTCACGCTTATTAGCTGCGTGTGACCACCGGAGACCAGCAGCGCCACAAATGGGTATTCAGGCGGGTTATCTTCCAGCATCGGCGCCAGCAAATGGCCTTCCATGTGGTGAACCGGAATGGCCGGAACATTCCAGGCAAACGCCAGTGAACGACCAATCGTTGCACCGACTAACAGCGCACCGACCAGTCCAGGACCGGCGGTGTAAGCCACTGCATCAATATCTTTTGCTGTCAGATTCGCTTCTTTCAGCGCCGCCTGAATCAGCGGAACAGTTTTACGTACGTGGTCGCGGGAGGCCAGCTCCGGCACCACGCCGCCGTAGTCAGCGTGCAGTTTCACCTGACTATACAATTGGTTGGCTAACAGCCCCTGAACATCGTCATAAATGGCAATG
>Ga0160433_100712_pt1 | contig 12665 bp, 10 predicted proteins | sample HID1972K_E0MG_FD_108235 | JGI IMG/M metagenome (GOLD analysis project Ga0160433, IMG submission 108235) | Enriched pill bug-associated microbial communities from UW Madison campus, WI, USA - HID1972K_E0 MG | ecosystem: Host-associated > Arthropoda: Insects > Digestive system > Unclassified ... | reverse complement strand
GACTCATGTTGTTTAATCGCTGCAACGATTTGGCTTTCGCTGATTCTTGTTTTTTTCATCATTCTGTAGTTAAAGTTACGAATTTTCGCATTTTTAACAGACCGATTTTAAGGGAGGCTTACACAGGGTTGTTAAATAAAGCTCAGAATATTAATAAATTGAATAGAGCCCTAACTTAGAAACGAAAGAAATGTCGACAGCAAAAGATAAACGAGAAAAACTATTAGATTTTATTGATAAAAAAGCTTTTAATGTAATTTTGAAAACTTCCCCAGATAAATTCAATGGAAAGGATAAGGAAAAGTTTGAAGAAATCTTAAAGAAGACTCAGAATGAAAAGAATAAATTTCATGAAAGTTATAAAACTGCCAGAGAAGTAAAAGAGAACTTTTTGGCCAATACTCATTCCAAACCCGCACAAAAGCTCAACAAAGAACTTGAACATCTCAAATTGCCTACCTTACCAGAAATCAAAGATGAATTTGAAGAGCTTTGTAAAAAGCTAGACGTTTAACGGTTTGGGACATCACCATCGTTTACTTAAAACCTTCTAAATTCATTACCAGAAACCTTAATTTATATGAATTGCAGCCTGTGTTTTAGGCAAATGATATAAAACATCGAAATAATCTTGTATAACAATTTCGAAATTTGGTGTATAGTTGGGTGAATATTGAAACCCAGGAAACATCATGTAGACCTTTCCTAACTTTTCTTCATTCGTAATATTATATAACGCTGATGTATATTTATTATTAAAAAGTCTTTCAATAGACTCCTTGGTGGTTGAAGGAAGCTTCTGTATCATAAACTGATTAAAACGAGTTGGATAGATGTCTTTCGTAACTGAAAAAGTTCCTTTTGATGTTGTTGTGGCTAAAGCTATATACTCATTGGGAAAAAACGCTTCAATATATCCACCCATCCCACCTCCATTTTTCCCTTTACCAAAAACATAGTGTTTTGAAATATGAGTATTATGTGCCAATATGATAATCTTGGCTTTTGGATCTCTCATTCTTATAAACTTAAGCATAGAGGCCATTCCATAATCTCTATCCAATGATGCATTTTCAGGATTTTGATAAGCTTGGTAATAAAATTCGTTTCTCACCATTAGATTAAAAAAGGCTTCCTTAAATAAAACGATGTCTCTGATCTGCAAAAATTCATCTTCGTTCAATCTATTTAATATCTTATAAGCATTTAATGTTGCTGTTTTAAAGAGCTCATGATTCGTCAGCTGATGATTCCTGAGGGAATCCTGTATTGCAATATTTTCACTTAGTCTGTTTAGCTCCAAAGAGTATCCTTCTATGTTTATAATTTGATTTTTTAGAATTTCGCAAGTAGCACTTAATTCGAAAAAATCTAGACCTGATACCTTTACTGCATCATTATTTCTACGATTATATATAGATAACCAATTAAAAAAGTCTAACAATTCGGGTGTTTGATAAATACCTATAAAGTGCTTCTTCAATAAAGACTCAATTGGTTGTCCTTTATTTAATTTCATATTGAAAAGGAACGTTTCTCCATAATTATTTTCGAAACAGATATAATTGAAGCCCTCCTCCTCTATCAGCCTCTTACTTATTGCGGTTCTTACAATATTAAACTCTTTTGTACCGTGTGTTCCTTCTCCTAAACCTATTATTGTTTTCTTTCCAATAATTGATACAATAGAATCCAAACACGAAGAAGAGATTATATCGTTATAAGAAGTACAAGTGGCCTTAATTTCATTGAGGTTTATCGTCGAGCTACCTTGAGCTTTTACTAAGCTTGAAGTAAAAGTAATTAACAAAAAAATAAAATAAAATCTACTCACAATCATACGATAATTCAAGTTCAATATATTGCTCATTCTCCCTTACCAGAAAAAATAAAAATAAATTGAAACGCACTACAAAAAAATTAAACGTTTAAAAATTTTGTAGCGCGCTTTTAAGGGAAATAAGTTTAATTAAAATTCAAATTGACATTTCCGGCACTTGTTGAAGCATAAACACTCTTTCCTCCACCGTTTATGCTGCCCGTTAATTTTCCTTTACTATTGCTGCCATTGAAATTCGACAAACCATCAGTATTTACTTTAAAGCCTTTCAGATTTAAATCTGCAGAAGCATCTTTCGGTAAAGTCAAATTAACACTTCCGGCTGATGTTGACAATTGAACATTATCAGTCAGTTCACTAATCACCGCTGTAACACTGCCCCCTGAAGTTGAAGCATCTATTTTACAAGCCAAGTCATCTAAATTAATGCTTCCGCCTGAAGTTTCAGCAACCAGAATACCCGCTATGGAATGGCCTTTAATACTTCCCCCACTAGTGGAAGCAAAAACATTTCCATCTAGGTTTTCCAATTTAATTGAACCACCAGATGTTGTCAAATTGATAATACCTTGACTATTAAATGCCTGAATACTTCCTCCACTGGTTTTTCCGGTAATGTCACCTTTTATATTTTCAATTTTCAAACTGCCACCGCTAGTTTTAAATGTTTGTTTTCCAGACAAATTTGCTAATTGAATGCTCCCGCCGCTGGTAGAAAGATCGGTTGTTAATTTATTACCGGTACGAATCTTAAAGGAAACACTTAATGCGTTCTCCCAGCTTAAGTTCGCTCTTCTTTTAACATGTGCTTGTAGTACACCATTTCTTTGCTCAATATTAACTTCATAGTCTCTGTCAAGAATTTTCTGAATCTCCTCTTTCGATAAACTACGGCTCTTGTTAGATTTCACATACATCTCAAGAACTGCTTCTTGCTCTGCATCACCTGTTACAGATATGGAACCGCCTGATGTAGTGACCTTAGCCTCTTTGACAGATGATATTGGGTAAGATTTCTTCGTTAATAAAACAGCATCACTATTATCGTCTGATTCAGTAACTTGATTGGCTATTGTACCAATAACACAAGAGCTATTGAGAACTACACAAAGCCCTAAGGCAAGTAAAATTTTAGGTGTCAGTTTCATAATGTATTTATTTTATAATAATATATATTTATTTCTTATTATTTGTTCAAATATAAATACCACACGCGGTGGTTTAAAATATTAATAGTTAAACGCCCTTATAAAGTCGGTGAATAAAGGTTTTCTATCGGTAAATATTTATGCATCTGCTCTTATTCATCCCTTAGCGAATTTACAGGGTTGGCCAATGCAGCTTTCACAGATTGAAATCCAATAAGCAGAGCCGCTATAATTCCTAAAAGCCCAATAGGGCCAATAAAGAATAAAATATGAAGATCAGTTTTTAAATAATAATTAGCAAGCCATTTATTCATTATTACGTATGCGAGCGGACAAGCAATTAATACTGCAACAAGAAATACAGCCATAAAATCATTTAAAAACAAAGATATGATCTTTGAGACAGAGGCACCTAATACCTTTCTGATACCTATTTCTTTAACCCGTTGTTGAATACTTAAAGAGACCAAACCAATAATTCCAAGAAATACAATAAAAGCGGCAAGAACCGTAGCAAGAGCTGATGCATGTTTAAGCTGAAGTTCTGTTTGATAAATCTTTTCCAGCGTTGAATCTAAAAACTTATATTCAAAAGGGGCGTCTGGCATAAGTGTCTTCCATTTTGTTTCTATTGCTCCTAATGAGGAAGAAATACTTCCTGGTTTTAAACGAATAGTAAAATAGCGATACTGATTGGAAAGCCTCACATTTAACCAAATAATCGGCATCATTTCTCCATGCATTGAGTTGAAATAAAAATCTTCGACAATACCTGCAACAACTGCATTATATGCACCATCATTCATACTTATTGATTCACCGACAGCAGATTCCGGTGAGTTAAATCCAAGTGCCCTTGCTGCTTTGGTGGTAATAACAACTTTTTGTATGCCGCTGGCTGAGCCTTTTGTTCTACTAAAAAAATCACCTGCAAGTAGAGGAATTCCATAAGTATCACTATAATACTCATCTGACATAATGGTTTGAACAGTTACTCCATTTCTAGTTTTATTGTTTTCCGTAAATATATTCTGGATTCCACTTCCAGGAGCTCCAGGTACATCATAGGAAATCGTAATATTTTCTACCGCCGGTATCGAGGAAAGCGACGAACGTATAGATTCCATATGATTTAATCCACTTTCAGTCCAATCACGCGGCACCTGGGCTGTAATTAAATAATCTTTATCATAACCAATATCTTTTCCAAAGAACATAGAGACTTGCTTTGAAATAATTACTGCAGATATCAATACCACCATTGCCACTATAAACTGAAAGCCAAGCAGCATTTTCCGAACTAAGGTTTTTTCATTACCCAAAAACCTGCCTTTTATAGAATATATGATTTTAACATTTGTCAAACGCAAAGCAGGATAGATCCCGGCTAAAATGCCAATAACGATTATACCCAGTATATAGTACAAGTAAAACACAAATGGCAGGTTATTAAAATCGAGCAGCTGCTTTCCTAAAACGACACTAAACAATGGGGCTAAAAGCGGATAGAGAAAAAGGGAGAAGAGACTAGCAATTAAAACCAGAATCAACGATTCTACTCCTAACTGAAAAATCAATTGACTTTTCTTACTACCCATTAACTTCCGCACCCCAATTTCCTTTAACCGGCCAGTGGCTTTACTGATAGTAATATTAACAAAATTGATGATCGCCATTAAAAGGATAAAGGCTGCAATCAAAGAAAGTGTCCAAAGCATTTTTCTTAGAGCTCCCCCATTATCATCAAGGTGATAGGTTTTAAGTGGTTTTAAAACAGGAATCAAATTAGCTGCTAATTGCGGATCTGCGTGTTTCTTTAGCAACTGATTAATAGGATCTTTCAGCATTTCCGGACCAACGCCAGGCTGCAGTTCAATAAATGAAGCAATGTAAACGTTATTCCAATTTTCTACCGATCTTCCAAAATATGCTGCACTGGACAAAGGAAGAAAAACCGAATTTTGAATATCTGCATTTAAATTAATAATTGAATTTTCACCTCTTGATTTCAGCACACCTGTTATTTTAAAGTCATGCCTTTCGCCTGAAAAATTACGAATAGTAAGTGAGTTATTCAGCACGCTATTGGTTCCAAAATATTTAATTGCTACTTCTTCAGTAATAACAACAGAAAATGGCTCTTCAAGTGCTTTAACAGGATCCCCTTCAATCAAATCGAATCCGTACATTGTCAATAATGTTGAATCCCCTAAGGCACCACTTTCCTCGAAAACCTTTTCATCTTTTGATACGATGCAGTTAATCCCATCAAAGCGATAATAATTAGCGACCAGGTGCGGGTATTCTTCCTTCAAGGCTTTTGGCAATGCACCTATGGTTGTTAATGGAATTCCATATCCAGGTTTCTTGTACTCGCTTCCAATTATATACTGTTTGTCGATATTTTTAAGCTCTGCATTAACCGCTTTCTCCTGCCAGATGTAAGCATAGATCAACAAAACGAAAATAAGCCCAATCGCTAATCCGATAATATTTATTAAGGAATGAAAAGTGTGTTTCCACAAATTCCGCCAGGCAACTTTAAAATAACTTTTTAGCATAAAATTAACTATCTTTTTATTCATCTCTCAAACTATCTACCGGATTAGCTGTCGCCGCTTTCACGGCCTGAAAGCTAACCGTTAATAAAGCGATAACAATTGCCAGTAAACCTGTTAATGCAAACATCCACCAATGAATCTCTATTCTATATGCAAAGTTTTCTAACCACTTGTTCATAATCCACCATGCTATAGGTGAAGCAATCAGAACAGCGATCAAAACAAGCTTTACAAAATCAGATGAGAGCAGACGGAAAATTGATGTGACCGACGCGCCTAAAACTTTACGGATACCTATCTCTTTTGTGCGTTTAAGCATCATGATAGATAACAAACCAAGTAAACCCATTGAACTGATGACAATGGCTATCCCTGCCCCCATCCAGATTAATTTTTGTTGTAAGATCTCCTTTTTGTATAAACTTGCAATCTGGTCATCAAAGAATTGATAATTAAAAATTTTATCCGGAAATAAGACCTGCCATTCACGTTGAAGATTTGAAATCACCTCTTTGGTAGTTCCCCCTGAAAGTTTAATGGCTAATAATTCCTGACGAGCTTTATTATACCCGATTACTGTAGGCTCAATCGCATGCAACAAAGATTTTGTATTAAAATCTTGGACTACTCCCACTATCGTCCCCCTACTTTCATCATTTAAACCACCGGCTAAAAGCTGTTTTCCCAAAACGTCGTCAGCACTTTTAAAACCAAGTTTAGAGAGCATTGTCTCATTAATTAAGTATTCTTGGATATTGCCTTCACTTTTAAAATTTCGTCCCGCGACCAAGCTAATGCCAAAGGTTTTTATATAAGCAGAATCCCCAATTGCGTATAATGGAGCCCATGTTTCCCAATCGGGTCGCTGATCAAACAAAATAGTTCCACCCCAGACCCGTTCATGCGCAGGAGATCGATAACAAAAGCTATACGATTTGACAAGAGGATCTTCATTTAAATATTGCTGTAAGCTTGTTTTATTTGCAGTCGCTTCTTTCGGCAAGGGAACCATGATTACAGATTCCCGATCAAAGCCTTTATCTGTATTTTGTAGAAACTGAACCTGTACTACCATAATTAAGCTGGCAATGATCAGGATTTGTGCGACAACATTCTGAACAACAACCAGTGACTTACGTCCAATTTCTTTCTCAAAAGAAACTTTGTTTTTTAAAGCATCATAAACTTTTAAGCGACCAAGAAAATACGCGGGATATAAGCCTGATCCTAAACAAACCAGTAACCAGATACCCATGAGTATTAAGAAAAATCTGGATAAAGAGACAATCTGTATAGGCTCATTCATTAAAATTGACTGGTTTGCCAAAGGCAATACTATCCAAACCAAGAGCAGAGCAAACAATGAAGCAATCAAAGAGATAAGCACTGATTCCGTCATAAACTGAGTAAATAACTGCAAGTGAGAACCTCCTAACACTTTCCGGGTACCGACTTCTATACTTCGGCGACTTTGCTGAGCAGTTACCATGTTTACATAGTTAATTGCAGCCACGAGCATAATGCCAAAACCTATAATTGCCAGTATGATCAACAGTGATTTTTGCATGGTTCCTCCATAGCGCGTATCAAAATGAATGTCTTGAAGCGGAAGAAGTTTGAATGTATAATAATCAGACACATCCGCACCCATGTGATCCTCTGCCATCCGCTTCATAACCCGCTCTACAGCAAAGGGATCTTTTTGACTTTCAAGCGAGATAAAAACATTATTTGTAGAGTTAAGGTAGCCCCAATTAGTGAAATAACCATCCCATATATCTGGTTGAATTATTTTCAAAGAAGAGATGGATAAATAAATGTCCGATTTCAGATCTGTGTTGGTTCTTGTATCATCTATAATTCCGATAACTTTAACGGGATATTTACTTTCTATAAGAAGCGTCTTTCCCATTGGATCTTTATCGCCAAAATACTTTTTCGCAAAGGATTGCGTCAATGCTACCGTATTAGGTTCATCCAATTGGTTTGGACTGCCTTGAAGCCAATGGTAATCAAAAAGGTGAAACCATTCTGAAGAAGTAAAGGCTCCCTTTTTATTGGATTGGAAAAGCTGATTATCAATGCGGATGGTAAAATCCTGATCGCTTATTATAATCGCAGCATCTTCTACTTGCGTACTTTCATTTTTGAGTGCCTCATACATAGCATACGAAGCACCTTTATCATAAGATGTTGCATCGAGGTGTAATTCATGAACTACACGATAGATTCTCTCTGCTTTCTTATGATACTTATCAAAACTAAGATGAAAATCAGCGAAAAGATAAATAAATAAACAGCAAGCAATTCCCAAACCTAAACCAAGAATATGAAGTAAAGAATAAAACCTATTCTTTACGATACTACGCCAGGCGATTTTCAAATAGCTTTGAATCATACCGGACCTCTACATAAACAAAACCAAAATAGCAATTAATTATATTCCAATTACTTACAAGAAGATTAAAAATATAAATGTTCGCTAACGGACAAAAAGTGTTCGAATATGAACATACATTGTTTACAAAGATTTTTTTTGAAAAAGAGCTATGCTATCTTTTTCTTCACAAATTAAAGTGGTGAATTACAATTTCAATGATTGAGGATCTTTTTTAACAATCCAAAAAAGCATAATCCTTATTGTTTTATTTTCAGGAACAACTTTATAAAACATTGTTGTATTCTTATGAAGCAAACCCTGCCTAATTGAAGGATCATTATTGTAAACTTTGAAAAGAAAAGGATGGGTAATTATTTGAGCTATTAAATCTTCCGTACGATTTATAAAATTTATTCCTTCACGTTCTGACCAGCGAAAAATGATATAGTCAACTATTTCAAGAAAACTTTTTTTCCGCTTCTTCTGACCAGATAACCTTATAAACCATACTTATTTTTTGCCCGTTCCATTACTTCCTGATGTGTTGAAAAAAGACCATCTTGGAAATTCTTTTCGCTGCGCTCTAATGCTTCGGCAATTGAGCTTTCATCCTCGGTTGTATATTGAGGTTCATAATCATAATTTAAACTATCAAGAATACTTATTAATACTTTTTCTTCCTGCTCATTATGAAACTTAACTTTTATTGCTCCCATATTATCAAATTTAGATATAATAAATTCAATTAGCAATTGAGGCACGATGCTCTAATCATATTAAGCGTATTATACTTAGATAATTACCTAATTTTAAGTTCGACAATTACACAGTATTTATATTTGCTTATTATTGTTTTACAAAACGCATCATCTCAATATCGTCTTTGTAAAAACTTAAGGTATCGCCTGTTACTTTATAGCTTTCAATATTCATAAGCATATTTAAAAAAACAGATTCACCGCTCCCTTCACAAGCCATCATTGTAGAATGTGGTTGTTCGAGCTTAATTTTATCTTTCTTAAGCTCTATTGTACTGCCGTAAGAGTTGCAACTGGTATTTCCTCCAATTTTATTGTTTTCAAGATCAAACACCATTGTTGGCTTTTTATCAGGATATAAACCTTCAAAAGTGATTCTTGGACCTGTTATATAAGTAAGAACCCATGTACCATCCAGATTTTGAGCATTATTATTTTGAGTTGCGTTCTTTTTGAAGATGCTGCAAGAACTAAGCACGATAACTGCTAATACTGTTATTAAAATTGATTTTTTCATTTGTCTAGTTTTGAATTAATTTGTGGACACTTCTATCTGTAAACGGAATCAACAATACTTTTGCTACTTTATTGAAGATGACAATTTACTCACTCCTCCTAGAATCAAAAAACCGTCCACTTTTCAACTAATCTAAAAAAGCTTTATCCCTACTCTTATTGTATTCGTTTTATTCAATAAAGGCTGGTCGCTTATTGACCGCCCGTACATAACCCGTAGCATTTTCCATTGAAGGCCCAAATGCAATTCCCCATACTGCTTAAGTTCGGGAGTATGTAAATAATGCAAACCGATAATCTCATCTAACTTAAGCTTTCTTAGAAGAGGGACTTTGCTGGTTAATATTCCTGACAGATTATATTCTGTATGAGCTTCAATAAAGCTGGTTTTCGTACTATACTGGTAATAATCTAAATTCAGGAACGAACTTAGTTTCTGATCTACAAATAGAATCTGATTTCCATTGAAATGCCTGGAATCAGGATAGAATAACTTATTGTTATTTATGAATTTTCCTGCATACAAAGCGTATGAAATTTTACCATACAAGCCCAATCCAACCTCATTTTTATAGATGCTTGCGGTAATAAGATCATAGTCCACGTCGGAACCCAATACATTATTCAACCCTTTTGTATAACGTAGGCTAAGCGTTGGATATTCTGAATAGAGGTATCTTCTTCCTGAAGGATAGGTTTCATACCGGTTAGAGAAATCATAGCTTAGCCCTAAACTAACTTTAGATGATTTATTATCCTCAAAAAGCGGAATGTCCTCATTGGGGTTGAAAGGATTATTAGACGTTAATTTATGTTGGTTTTTATCCCAGAAGGTATAACTTGTTGCGTTTGGCAACCAATGCCTTTTAGCCCACTCAAAATCTGCATCAATGTTTATATTTCCAGGCAACGTATGTCTCCAGCGAGCAGAGCCATAGGTTTTTTCATAAAGTTTCTGATAATTTTCTCCGGCAAACAATGTTGTAATACTATTAAAGAGTACCGGTAATGAACCTCGGTTATTGAGATCTACCACATCTGACCCCCCTGATAAATAAAAGGTATGGTCTTTTATCGGGATAACAGCATGAATATTGGCATTTAAACGTTCATTGGCAAAACCATAACGTACATGTCCATTTAATCTAAAATACTGATTGAAGGTACTGTCTATCTGTTTAGAATATCCAAAACTATAATTAGTGGTCACTCCTTCAACACTGTTAAATAAAAGAGAAGTGAGTGGCGATCCTAAATAAAAATATTCTTTCTTGTATCGATTTCGATATCCGTAGCCCCCGGTAAGAAAACCAAGAGGTTTAAACTTATTGGCTTTTCGATCTACCGAATCAAGATAAACCTTCGATTCATTCCGTCTGCGGATACTGTCTTTAAACACATAGTCTCTATTTTCCTCCTCTGTTAAGGGTATGGGTCTGTTTCTTGTCCAGTATTCCGTGTCCTTTTTATTTACATCTTTTTCTATCCGGAGAACTTCTTTAAAAGATTCTTTGTCGGTCAAACCACCCAATGCATAATTTTGATAAATGGCGGAGAAGTACCCACCTACCTGAAAACCCAACAAGCCTATTTTAAACTCTAATTGTATATTTGAAGGCATCCATACTTCCTGTGTAATGGGTGTAAAAAGCTGTTTAATATTCAAAGAATCAACAAAGTTAATACTTGATTCTTTATCCAATACCAAATTAACACTATGGATCCGCCAATCATCTTCAACAAGATAAATATCACCTTTATACAAAGGTTCAGCCTTCCGTTTTGGGATCACTCGTATTTTGACAATTGCAGATCCATTATCTTCTGTTGTACCCAAATATTGATATTTGTAATAAGAGAGCGCATTGTCTGCAATAGGTGAAACGAAAGGTCTGCTGCTTAAGCCCTCGATAACTTCCTGATAATTCTCATAAAAGTTTAACTGTAACTCAGATGCACGATTAAAGCTGAACGCCCGATTATTTCCCGAAACGTTGGAACTTATCATTTCTTCTTTAAAATCTTTTGGCGGATTAACCGTTATGCTAGATTCAGATTCCGACAGGTAAACAATTCCGGTCCTGTTTGAATCAAGTCCCATTTCTTTACTTACCTCGTCAATATTTACACCAAAAAACTTTTTTGGTGCTTTCAACAAACGCTGCAAACCTTTGATATAAACATTAGCTGTATAAGGGCCCGATTGCTTAAGATAAAAGGAGCGTTTTTTAATCGCTTTCCGAATCATAGCATATGCCGGATCTTCATTATTACCGATTACTACTTCCTGTAAAGCATAAGCCTCTTCTTCAAGTTGGATAGTGACCGAGTCGTTGCGATTCAGCGTAATTTGTACAGTAGTTGGCTTGAATCCAACTGCCGATGCAATGAGTTGATGCTCACCAGTAGACAATGACAGCTTAAACAATCCTTCACTATTGGCAGAAGTTCCCAGATTTGTATTTGCCTTGAAGATGCTTGCAAAAGGAATAGGATTGCCTTGTTTATCAGTTACCACACCTGTAAGCTGATGATTCTGAGCAATTAATGAGCTGTAAAATAAAGTAGTTAAGAAGACAAGTATAATTCGTTTCATATCCGGGTAGAAGGCTTTGGTTAATACCCGCTAATATGATAAAATACGAATTGGGTTTACAGCATGTCACTGTTAAAGTTTGTTAATTTTCTATTGTATCCATTAAGCTTTACAAAACTTACTGCTTCACAAAACGCATTATCTCAATGCCGTCTCTTTAAAGTATCTTGTTTTTATTGTCCTATAAATTAATTTTTACAACAAATTTGCAACGCGACACGTTATATGTTACATTTGTAATCATGATTGTCACCTTTAAACATAAGGGTCTGAAATTATTTTATGAAAAAGGTGATGCGTCAAAACTAAAACCGCAACATATAAATAAAATCAGATTGATTCTAACGAGGCTTGATACTGCAAGAACGCCGGGAGAACTAAATATTCCTGGCTATGGTCTTCACCAGTTAAAAGGAGATTTAAAGCACTTTTGGTCTGTAAAGGTTGATAAAAATTATCGGATCATCTTTAAAATTGAAAACGAAAACACACAAGACGTAGATTATATTGATTATCATTAAAAAATAAATTATGGCAATGTTTAATCCTGCACACCCCGGAGAATTAATTAGGGAAACGATTGACGGAATCATTGAAGAAACGGGGAAAAAGCTTAGCATAGAAGAAGTAGCACAAGGCTTAGGAACCACTCGGAAAACTTTATCTGCAATCATAAATGGCAAACAAGGCGTTTCACCTGAAATGGCAATTAAACTGGCTACAGCTTTCAGCAACACAACACCAGAATTTTGGTTACAAGTTCAGGACAACTATAATCTGTTTAATGCAAAAAAGAAAGTAGACACTAAAAATATAAGAGTCTTTTGGCGAGCTGCTGTATTATAAAATAGCCTATCTCGCGATTT
>Ga0160433_100709_pt1 | contig 12716 bp, 8 predicted proteins | sample HID1972K_E0MG_FD_108235 | JGI IMG/M metagenome (GOLD analysis project Ga0160433, IMG submission 108235) | Enriched pill bug-associated microbial communities from UW Madison campus, WI, USA - HID1972K_E0 MG | ecosystem: Host-associated > Arthropoda: Insects > Digestive system > Unclassified ... | reverse complement strand
CGATGTCCAGAACTGCGCCCGTGATCGCGCTGACGATGCCGATAAGGCATGCCGCGGTCACAATGAGGCTGCGAGCCGATCGTGTCAGTCTCGCCAGGAGGCGCAATCGCAACATTGGTCCAAACTCGGGCGGTGCAGTCGCCAGAGATGAGCCTTCGCAGGAAACTGTGAACAAGTTCTTCACAACGGATGGAAATCATGATCCGGTCCCGTGAGGAGGAAACCTCACGTGCGAGCGACGATGATGATGATATCCGGAGGTCGCGCCAGGCTGCTCGCTAGGCGGGCAGGGGAGATCCGGGTTCAGCGGATCGTCAAGTTTCTGAAAGCTAAGGACACAGGCAGAACGAGGGCGAAGCATGGCCTTGCCATTGTTCCGCTTTCAGTCCGTGCTGATCTGGCCCTTCTCCAGCCGGACAACACGTTCTGCCGCGGCGATCGTCTCGGGCCGGTGAGCGATGACGATGCGCGTAATGCCCAGTGCGCTCACCGCTTCGTTAACCATGGCCTCATGCTTGAGGTCGAGATGTGCCGTTCCCTCATCGAGAAGCAGCACGGCCGGCTGACGATAAAGGGCGCGCGCCAGCAGGATCCGCTGGCGCTGCCCTCCTGACAATGTCGACCCCATGTCGCCTACGAGCGTCTCGTGGCGCATCGGCATGCCTTCGACATCGTCCCGGATAGCGGCTGCACGCAGGCAATCGCGCAGCCGGTCCATGTCCACTTCCTCGAAGGATGCGATGTTGGCCGCGATCGAGCCGGCATAAAGCACATCGTCCTGCAAGACAGCCGCGACATGCTGGCGGAATGCGCGGCGGCCGAACTGGGGGAGAGGCCGGCCATCTACCAACATCTCGCCCTCGGTGGGATCGACGAGGCCAAGGATGATCTTGGCGAGGGTCGTCTTGCCGCTGCCCGAGGGACCGGTGATGGCGACATGTTCGCCTGGCGCGATCGTCAGATCGATGCCGCTCAGCACAGAAGGGTCATGCGGACCGTACGAGAAGTGGACGCCGCGAAGCTCGATCCGCCCCGTGAAGTCCGGTTGTTCGAGTGGTTCGGCAAAACCGCGATCCTCTTTGCTCAGCGCGATATCCGCCAGTTGATCGAGATGCAGTTCGAGCAACCGAAGCTTAACGCCCTCGTCGAGCAGGGATTGCCCGGCCAGCACGAATTGCTGCCGGAATGCGAGATAAGCGAACAGCGTGCCCAGTGTCAGCGCGCCATCCATGTTGGCTCGGACTGCGAGGAAGATCACCGCCACCAGCTCTAGGGCGGGGACGAGCGTTCGGCCCGTTTCATGCCAGGCTCTCACCCGCTCATGCTGGTAGCGCGCGCCCAGTGCCTCGGTCAGGCGATTTTGCCAGAAGGCATGCCGCATGGCCTCGCGTCCGGCGAGCCGCAGCGTGACCATGCCCCGCAGCGTTTCGATGAGCGCGCCCTGCTCGCGGCCGAGTGCCTTCACATATTCCGCCTCGCGCTGCATCTCACGACCAAGAAGGGCGATCCGTATCGCGGAGTAGACCAGCAGGCCGGTCAGGGTAAGGATAGCGAGCTGCGGTGCGATGAGCATCATCATCACCAGCGTCAGCAGGGAAAGCGTCCCGTCGATAAGGGCGAGGGGCGCACTTTCGATCAGGAAGCGCTGGATCGGAAACACCGACTGCACGCGCGTGATGATGTCTCCCACCTTGCGCTTCTCGAACCAGCTCACCGGCAGGCGGAAGAGGTGGCGCGCGAGATTGGACGTGATGCCGAAAGACAGCATCGCGCCGGAGGAGAGCAGCACATATTTGCGCAGCAAGGCCGCGCCCGCGCCGATCAGCGCAAGGACGCCGAAGCCGAGCGCCAGGGAGAGCAGAAGCTGTCCATCCCCCGCCGGCAGGGCCTCGTCCACGGCAGCGCGAAGATAGAAGGGCGTGGCGAGGATGTAGACCTGGATTGCCACTGAAAGAATGATGGTCTGAATGACGGCGCGGCGGGCGCCTGTCATCCCGCTCCAGAGGTCCGTGAAACGCAGGCGCTGCCTTGTCGCCAGTGGCTGGAAGTCGCGGGACGGGCGGAGTTCCAGCGCCACGCCGCTGAAATGACGGCCGAGTTCTGCAAAGTCGTACCAGCGCACGATGCCCCCCGGGTCCACGACGTACGCGCGGTTGCCCTCGATCCGCTCCAACACCACGAAGTGATTGAGATCCCAGTGAAGGATCGCTGGCAGATGCAGCATGTGCAGCGCCCCCAAATCCAGCTTCAGAGGCCGGGTGAGCAACTGCATGTCATCGGCTGTCTGCATGAGCTGGCGCAGCGTCACGCCGCGCGCGCTGGTGCCGAAGCGCTGACGCAGCATGTTGAGATCGACGTCATGGCCATGCCAGTTGGCGATCATCGCCAGTGAGGCGAGGCCGCATTCCGCCGCCTCCGTCTGGCGGATCGGGATGATGCGCTTGCGGCCGAAAAGGGCATGTGGAAAGCGGATCATGCTATCGTCACCGCGCGTTCGCAAAGAGTGGCTCGAACAGCCAACGCAGCAGCGACACCCGGCCGACGACGATCGATGCCTCGACCCGCATATCGGTCCGCAGCATGAGTCCGCGCGCGGCCTGTTGTGGCCCGGGCGCTTCCAATCGCGCCGTCACCGGCACATAGGGCGCGTCGCTTCCGGTCACAGGTGCGCCGGTGGCTATGACGCGACCTTGAAGGGTGCCGAATTCCTGCGCCGGATAGCCTGCCACGGCCAGAGTGACAGGCTGGCCGGGATCAATTTGCGCGCCGCGTGCCAGGGGGATGAGCAACTCGGCGATCCACCCTGTTTCCTTAGGGTAGGCGGGAGCAGATCTATGAATGCCGTCGGATGCCTTGACCATCACAGCACGGATCGTCCCGGTCGCGCTCACCGCTTGGTTGTATGATGTCATGGCCAGGAACAGAGCGCAGGCGATGACAAGAACCAGCAGCAACCAGCCGATGGCCTGCCAGCGCAGGGGCGGGGCCAGGAATATCTCACCGTGAAGCCGGTTCTGATGGTCCAGCGCCTGTTGTCTGAAGAGTTGCATCCTGTCTCCCCCGGGAGGACGTTCTAGGACGCTATGCCATGGGAGAGCGACTGCAAATTGCGACTTCTTCCCGTGAGGCAAAAGAAAACCGGGCGGACGTTAGCGCAAAGGCGCTCGCCCACCCGGCCATTGTTCTTTTCTGATCGTAGATGATCGTTCGGGGTTTGGCGTTCAGCCGCGCACGCCCGCGTTCGATTCATCATTCGGGCGGCCACCGCGCACACCCGCATTCGACTCATCGTTCGGCTGACCGCCAGCAACGAGATCGATTTCCTGCTCGTTGAGAACTTCAACGTTCATTTCGTTTACCATCGACGACTCCTGTAATTTGTCGGACGACCCGACGTTCCACTGGATAAACTAAGGTTAACATTGCGTAAACCATGTTTATAGGTAACCGTCCGAAAGGGTCCCTTTGTGAGGGGTCAATGAAGAAACGGCTGGAAATTCAACTGGTTTCCGGGTTTCTCGGTGCAATGAGCTTGTGGTCTGCGAGCCGGGAATTGTCCGAAAATTGAAGCGGCTGTGCCAGCTTGAGCGAATCACCCCTCAGGCTGAGCGCCTCATCAGGGGCACTCGGGCTGCCATGACGTCAGCCGCTCGTTCCGGAGCAGCGCGCCTTCCGAAAATCAGAGGCTTCTACCGTGGATTGGCGGGGTAGTTTTGCCGATTTGTCGCATAGTTGCGCTTCGGAGGCGCTGATAGAGTGACCGTGGGGCTCGGCGCCCCGGATCGGGTCGTCTGGCGGCAAGCGAGCGTCCCTGTAAAAATCTGAGGAGGGGAATCATGAAGGGCTTGATCAAGGCGCGTTTATTGGGCGCTGTCTCTGCATTGCTCATGGGAAGCGCCATGCTGGCGCCGGCGCCGGCCATGGCGCAGACGGGGCAGGCGCTGCCTCCCAATGTCGGTACGGCCGATTGCGACCGTGCGTGTCTGGAAGGCTTTGCCGAACTCTTCGTCAAGGCGGTCATCGCGCACGATCCCACAATGCTGCCATTGGCCAAGGGCGTGCGCTATTCGGAAAATGGCGTTGAGCTGCCGATTCCGGATGGCTTCTTCAGGAACGCCACTGGTGCGGGTCCCTATCGTCTCCATGTGGCCGATCCGGAATGGGGTACGATCACGTTCTTCGCCCGCATGCAGGAGAATGGTGCGCCAGTGCTGGTGAGCACGCGGCTCAAGCTCTTCGCAAAGAAGATCACCGAGATCGAGGTGATCGTGGCGCAGGAGCGCTGGGCGCGCTGGCCGGCGGATATGGAGATTCCCGAGCATCTGGGCGACAAGCCGCGGCCGGAATTCACCACCATCGTGCCCGAGAAGGACCGCCGCAGCCGCGAAGATCTCATGAAGATCGTGAACACCTATTTCACTGGCATCGAGAATAACGAGGGCAAGCGCATCCCGATCTTCTCCAGCAAATGCCACCGGATCGAAGTCGGCCAGCCGACCTCCAATGTGCCACTGGAATCGGGCCGTGAGCCGAGCAGTCACAACTACACCTGCCGTGAAGGCATTGCCTTGGGCTATCATCGCAATGACAACCGGCTGCGTAATCGTCGTGTCATCGCGGTCGATGTCGAGCGGCAGGTCGTGGTGGCGGGCGTCTATTTCGACCATGTGAACTCGGACTATATCCGCAGCTACAAGACCAATGACGGCCGCACCGTGAAGGTGAACGACACGATGCCGACCACGCTCAACATCCATGAGGCCTTCTCGATCGACAAGGAGGGGATCAGTCAGGTCGAGGCGGTGTTCACCTCCGTGCCTTATGGTGTGCGGCCCTATTTCAGCACGGGCTTCCGCATGGACAGTGAAGGTGCGGTGGAGGAAGGTTTCGTCGAGTGGCCCTAAGATCGTAGGGCACTTGCCAGCATATATAAGGAAGGCCGGCGAAGCAGGGGATACTTCGCCGGCCTTTCCTGTTCCCGCTCCCGGTCAGCGGGCGTTGATGACGCTCGGCGCGATCGGGTAATTGCCTTCATAGGGCGCCCAGTTCGGCATGGGCAGATGCGGATGGGCATAGACCATCGCGGCATAGACGCCGCTGATCTTGCCGCCGTCCATGTAGAAGACCTCCATGAAGCTGTTGCGCCGCTTGTGATTGAGCGGCTCGCGGATGAAGGTGGCCGAGGCGACCACCACCTGCGCTTCCTCATCCACCATCAGATAGCGGCGGGCCTGCACGTTGACGATGTTGAGGCCCTTATAGCCAGAGCGGCAGTCCGATGCGGTCTGGAAATCCTGGTCTTCCTCAGCGACGCCGCGCAGTGCCCATTCCGGCGCACCCTGGCCGTTCTCGAGGCGCAGGCAGCCCGGATTGGCTTGCACCCAACGGCCGGTGCCAGCGACGATGCCGTCGAAATAGCTGTTTACCGCCGCGACAAGCTCCTCGCGCGGGCGACGCTGCGCTACCGGCACTGTGCGGGCGGCGGGCGGATTCTTGATGAGGTTGTCGACATTGAACATCGAGTTCGAGTTCTTGTCGCCGGTGATGCCCGGATCGCCATCGCGCGCGATGTGCCATTCGGCTTCCGTCACCTGACCATATTGCACTTTCATGCGGAGCGAGACGACGGCTTGCTTGTCGCCCTCGCGCATGGTGCCGAAGAATTCGGCCTGGCTGGTCTGCGGGTCGTAATAGCGCCGGTCAAGGGAGCCCATGCCGGTATTGGTTTCCCAGATGCCGCCGCCCGGCGGGGACAGCTCCGCATTCTGGGTCTGGCGGAATCCCACCCACAGGCCCGCCTGCGCAGGGTCCTTGGCGATGACAGCCTTCAGGAACTGGTCGAGCTTGCCGGTCAGGCACGCCCGGTCGCAATTCTGCTCCCTGCTCGATTGCGCGGCGGCGGGACTGACCGCGAAGCCGGTCATGGCGCCAGTCGCGGCAAGCGCGATAGCGGCCGATAGCATAGTGGCTTTCATGTGAACCTCTCCTCCTCGGGCCGCCTATGTGTCGTGACCCGACAACAAATTCTGGGTTGGGAGGCCGGCGGGGTGCGCCGAGCCTCCAGGTAATTATAATCTACTATCAATCAGTTATAGCTGATTCTTCTCAAGCTCTTCCTGGTAGGAGGGCATCTTCCAGCCGTTATCCCAGCCCGATTTCATGCCATAAGGCACGCTCAGCAGCACGGCCTCGACTTTCCAGATCTTGCCGTTGCGGATCTTGAAGACCTCGGAGATCATCCAGGTCCATGGCGCGGTCCGGCTGACGTTGACGGTGCGCCCGTCATTGAGCTTGTAGCTGCGCAGCGCCGCGTCATGATCGAAGAAGCCGTTCACGAACACCAGCCCGCGTTCCTCGTCCACCGCCAGGAAGCGCATGCCGCGCAGGCGCGTATCTTCGCGATAATAGCCAAGGCCGAAGGCTTCCTTGCACGAGAAGTTGGCCGGACCGGGCGAGCCGTCGGCGGGAATGGCGCGGTCGGTCGTCTGCATGCCGTTCTCGATGCGGTGGCATTCATCGTCGAACGGCGGCACATGATCGGTGCCGTTGTTGTTCTCCAGCGCGCGGAAATAGGTGTCGGCGATCTGGATCATCTTCCAGCGCGGCAGCCGTTCGGCGGGCGCGAGCACCTGATCGAACTCGGGACGCACCTTCAGTTCCAGCGCGCGCGGCGACATGGCGGCGCTGGTGCCGGCGCTGATGTTGCTGTCTGGCCGTGCCACGGTCGTCTCGATCTCGGTCACGGCGCGATTGACGACCTTGATGCGCGTGGCGAGGATGATCGGGGCGCCATTTTCTTCCACGGTTGAGAAGATGCCGATGTTGCCGGTGCTCGGATCCACCGTGCGGAGCCGGTAGGGCAGCGCCTTGGTCAGCGTGCGCCACAGGCCGTCGGGCGCTTTCAACTCCTGCCCGTTCTCGGTGTAGCGCATGTCCGGGCTGATCGGATCGACCTTGGGATTGCCGGCCACCATGGCATCGAGCGTCGCCTCGCCGATATCGATCAGGCATTGGCGATTGCAATCGCGATGCTGGCCGCTCCCCTGCGCGCCGAGCGGCGTGGCGGCGCCGATCGCCAGAGCGCTTGCGAGCAGAACAGCCCTCGTCACATGCTTCATGTCATTTCCTCCCCGTTTTGAGGCCCGGATAGTGCCGGGCGGAATCCCTTGCCTGCTTTCTCATTTTTGCTCGCGCGGATGGCGCAGGAATGCAGCCTTCCGTGTGCGCAGGAAATCGTGTGGAATATGGATAGGGGTGCAAGCAACGGATGAGGCGGAAACGCCGTCGCACGACCTGTCATGATGCCGTGAAGCACCGTTCACCCTCCCCGAAATCAGGCCTGATGGCTCGAATTGGACCTATGCTGATTGTTGCCCGTCAAGGTGACAAGGGCCCGCGCTTGCAAAGCACTTATGCTTGTGTGGAGGGGACCAGTCGGCGTGTCGGGCGCCGGCTGTCTCAGGCTCGTTGAGTGCTTTGATGTGTTGCCCGCCGCCTGCGGTCAGCCGGCGACCCGTTCGGCCGGCCGGCATTGCGTATCGCTCTCGTCCAGTCCCTGGTCCCAATAGGGCTGCGGCCCGAACAACTCGGTCAGATAGTCCACAAAGGCGCGGACCTTGGGCGGAACCAGCCGCCGGCTGGGATAGATGGCGTGGATCGCGACCTTGTGGGAGCCGCAATAGCCTGGGAGGATATGCTTGAGCGTGCCATTGCGCAGCTCGTTGCTCACGTCCCATGTCGAGCGCAGGCCGATGCCGAGGCCGCTCACCACCGCCTCGCGCACGACTTCGCTGGAATTGGTCTCCAATATGCCGCGCGGATGAAAGACGACAGGCCCTTCCGGCCCATCGAGCTGCCATTCGATGACGGCCGAGGCCGTGAGCAGCCGATGATCGACCAGATCCTCCACGGTGCTGGGGACGCCGTGCGTTTCGAGATATTCGGGCGTGGCGCAGAAGATTCGGCGGTTTGGCGCGAGCTTGCGCGCCACCATGCTGGAATCATCCAGATTGCCGATGCGCACCACCACGTCGAAGCCGCCGCCCACCAGATCGACATAATGATCGCTCAGGTCCAGCTCCAGCCGGATGTCAGGAAAGCGTTCGAAGAAATATCGCAGTTTGGGCGCGATGTGCATGCGGCTGAAGGCGGTGGGCGCCGAGACGCGCAGCGTGCCGCGTGGCGCGCCGGTGCCGGAGACGAAGGTTTCGGATTCTTCCAGCGCTTCAAGCACGCGCAGCACGCGCTCGTGATAGCCTTCGCCCATTTCCGTGAGCGTGAGCTGGCGCGTCGTGCGCTGGAGCAGTCGCACACCCAGATGCTCCTCCAGCCGCGTCAGCCGCTTGGAGATGACGGTGGGCGAGATGTGCAGCTCCCGCCCGGCAGCGGAAAGGCTACCGGCTTCGACGACACGAGCGAAAATCTTCAAATCAAGAAAATCGGGCATTGTTTCCGAACCAGGTAAAAACCTTTGTCTATCTTGTGGACTGCCGATCCTAGACCAGGAGCATCTATAAGCAACCTAAGTTCGTCAAGCCTCCTCTCCGCCGAACAAGTGTTGCGTTCATGCGAACAGCGGGTCGGTCGAGTGATCCTGTGGAATCAAGCGTGGTATCGCCGCCACACAGGCCGAACAACACGCTTTCCTTGCGTCCATCACGCAGCAGGAAGCGAGATTTCCCTGGTGATCGCCACGCGCAAACAGCGGAAATATCAATTTTTTCCCAGATTATATCGCAATCGGCACAAGTGCAATGACCGGAAACGGGCTCAAACCCAAGCCGTCGAGCGGGTATTAGAATCGCAAGCCGCATCAAATGATAACTGGCGGCGAAGTGCAGCCCGGGGAGGGCGGCATAGAAACATTAGGAGGGGGTCTCCCATGATCTTGAGGCGTCATTTCATGTCCGGTGCCAGCGGCATCGCATTCGTAGCCGGCGCCCTGTTCGCCGCCGTGCCTGCTCTCGCGCAGGACGAGACCGCGCCGCAGGCCGGGAACACCAATGAAGCCATCGTCGTAACCGGATCGCGCATTCAGGCGAGCGGCTTCGAGGCGCCGACCCCGGTGACGGTGGTGACGACCGAGCAGCTTCAGGTCGCCGCACCGAACTCGCTGGGTGACTCGCTCAATCAGCTTCCGATCTTTCGCAACAGCCAGCAGCCCTCCAGCACGGGTGTCGGCACCACCGGCAATGTCGGCCAGAGCTTCCTGAACCTGCGCGGACTTGGGCCGCAGCGCACGCTGATCCTACTCGACGGGCGGCGCATCGTGCCCTCTACCTCGGCGGGCACAACCGACATCTCGATCCTGCCGGAATCGATCGTCAGCCGCGTGGATGTGGTGACGGGCGGCGCATCGGCCGCTTATGGCTCGGACGCGGTGGCGGGCGTGGTGAACTTCGTACTCGATACGAACTTCACCGGGCTCAAGATCAACGCTTCCGCCGGCACAGCCGAGGAAGGCGATCATAATAGCCGCAGATTGGGCATCGCCGGCGGCGCCTCGCTGTTCGGCGGTCGCGGGCATGTCATTGCCAGCGCCAACTACTTCAAGAATTCGGGCATCGCCGCGTGGAAGGATCGCGACTGGTACAATAGCTGTGCGCGCATCAACAATCCGCTCGGCGGCAACGGAAACCCGAGCAGCATCATCGAATGCGGCGTGCATTCGGCCGGCTTCACGTCGGGCGGCATGATTGCTTCGGGTCCGCTGGCTGGCATCGAGTTCGGGCCGGGCGGCGTGCCGCAGGAGTTTACCTACGGCTCGCAGCAGACCGCCCTTTCGATGGTCGGTGGCAGCGGCGAGGATCACGGTGCCAACTTCCCGGTCATTCCGCAGATCGAGCGCCAGTCCTTCTTCGGCTATTTCGGCTATGACCTCACCGATAATGTGACCTGGTATGTCGATGGCCTCTATGCCGTCGCCAAGGCGCATTATGCCTCGACCGCGCCGTGGGAAGGGCAAAGCTCGGCCTATTCGATCCAGCGAGACAATGCCTATTTGGACCCCAGCATCGGCGCGATGATGGATGAGGCAGGCGTCGACGCCTTCCCGATGTGGCGCTACAATTATGATTTCGGCCTGCTGACGGCGGATAGCCGCAACCGTACATGGCGCGTCTCCACGGGCCTCAAGGCCGAGTTCGGCGACTGGTCACTCCATGCCTATTACACGCATGGCAACAACAACTACTATCAGACCACGCTGAACAACCCCATCGTCAACCGTCTCTACAATGCCGCCGATGCGGTGGACGACGGCACGGGCAACATTGTTTGCCGCTCGACGCTGACGCAGCCGGGCAATGGCTGCGTGCCGATCAATCTCTTCGGTCGCGGTTCGCCCTCCGCGGAGGCGCTGGCCTACGTGAAGGGCACGACATGGCAGCAGCAGGTCGTCAAGCAGGATGTGGCGGAAGTCAGCGTGTCCGGCAGTCCCTTCGAGCTGTGGGCCGGCCCGCTCAGCGTTGCGTTCGGTGCTGGTTACCGCCGCGAGGAGAGCGTCCAGACGGTCGATCCCATCTCGCAGTCGGTGCGCCAGTTCACCGGCGGCTTCCTGGGGTGGCCAACCGCGTTCGAGGGCCAGCTTGGCGGTTGGGAACGCACCAATCCCCAGCCGCTCTCCGGCTCCTATGACGTGCGCGAAGTGTTCGGCGAGGTCCTTGTGCCGCTCCTGCGGGATTCCGCGCTGGGCCAGAGCCTCGATCTGAACGCGGCGATCCGCTACACGGATTACAGTACCAGCGGCGGCGTCACCACCTGGAAGGTGGGCGCGACCTACGAGCCGATTTCTGACATCCGCCTGCGCGGCACGCTCTCTCGCGACATTCGCGCCGCGAATATCAACGAGCTATACACTGGCGCCACGCAGGGTCAGGGCAACTTGCGAGATCCGGCCTTCGAGGTGGGTGATCCAAGGCGCACACCGGTCGTCTATGTTCGCACCTTTGGCAATCCCGTGCTGAAGCCGGAAATTGCCGATACGCTCACGCTTGGCGCGGTGCTGCAACCCAGCTTCCTGCCGGGTTTCAGCTTCTCGGTCGATTATTTCGACATCAAGATCAAGGATGCCATCGGCACGCTGGGCGCGCAGACGACAATCGACGAGTGCGTTGCGGGCGCGACACAATTGTGCTCGCTCCTCCATCGCGATCCCAATGACGGCAATGTGCTGGTTTCGGTCGACACGCCCTATCTCAACATTGCCGAGCGCACGACGCGTGGTATCGATTTCGAGGCGCAGTATCGCACGCGGTTCAACAATGGCAACACGCTCGGCGTCCGCGCGCTCGCCACTTATGTCAGCAAGCTGACCACGAAGAATCCTGGCGCCCCGGAAGTCGATAGGGCGGGCCAGACAGGCTTTGATGGCGGTGGGCTCGCCGTGCCGCATTGGGTAGCCAACGGATCGATCTCGTTCAACACGGCCGGCGGCTTTGGCCTCTTCTTGCAGGAGCGCTATATCGGTCCAGGCGTGCTCGATGTGACGCTGCCCGCCTCGATCCTCGACCCCGCCCTGAACCATGTGGATAGCGTATTCTACACGGATATGACGCTCACGCAGAAGGTCTCCATGGGCTTTGGAGAGGGCAGTGAGGCCGAGCTGTTCCTGACGGTGAACAATCTGTTCGATCAGGACCCGCCGCTCGGCCCGCAGAACTTCTTCGTCTTCGGCGTGGCGCATGGCGGCACTAATCCCGCATTGTTCGATCTTGTGGGCCGGCAATATACCGCTGGCATCCGCATGAAGTTCTGACGCCATACCGGCGGGGCGGGCGGTCTGCTGCCCTTCGCCCCGCCGGAACCACCGGGCCATCAAGGGACGCACCAGACATGACCGAAGCTTCCATTCCGGCGGCGGCGCCGGCCCGCCCCGGTATTTCGCGCTCCGAATGGCGCGTTATTCTGCTTTCCAGCTTCGGCGGTGCGCTCGAATTCTACGACTTCGTCATCTATTCGATGTTCGCGCAATATATTGCGATGAACTTCTTCCCGGCGGAAAACCCGCTGATTTCCCTCATGATGTCCTTCGCCGTGTTCGCCGTGGGCTATCTCGCCCGGCCGATCGGCGGCGTCATCCTCAGCCATTTCGGGGACAAGTTCGGCCGGCGGCCCGTGTTCATCGGCACTATGCTCACCATGTCGGCCAGCACGGTACTGATGGGTCTGCTGCCCACCTTCGCGCAGGTCGGCATTCTCGCCAGCATCCTGATGATCCTGCTGCGGCTCGTGCAGGGCGTCTGCCTGGGCGGGGAGCTGCCGGGCGCGATCACCTACGTCACCGAGACGACGCCCCGCCATGCCGGCTTCGCGGCGGGGATGATCTTCTTCTGCGTCAATTCCGGTGTCGGCCTCGCCTCCGTGCTCAGCCTCGTCATCCATGAATCGCTCACGCCCGATCAGGTGGCCGCGTGGGGCTGGCGCATCGGCTTCCTGTTCGGCGGTATCCTGGGCCTCGGCGCTTTCTGGTTGCGCCTCTCCATGTCGGAGACGGCGGAGTTCTCCAAGATCAAGCATGCCGCGTCCAAGGCGCCATTTGCCGAACTGATCAAGGGCCATCGCGGCGCGCTGCTGGCCGGCATCGCCTGCCTCGCGGCCACAGGCGGTTTCAACGGCCTGCTCTTCGCTTTGCCCGCGCTGCTCCCCAGCACCATGGGCTACAGCCCCGTGGAAGCCATTCAGGCGCAGACCATGCTGCTGGTGGTGCTCTCGGCGGG
>Ga0160433_100708_pt1 | contig 12726 bp, 14 predicted proteins | sample HID1972K_E0MG_FD_108235 | JGI IMG/M metagenome (GOLD analysis project Ga0160433, IMG submission 108235) | Enriched pill bug-associated microbial communities from UW Madison campus, WI, USA - HID1972K_E0 MG | ecosystem: Host-associated > Arthropoda: Insects > Digestive system > Unclassified ... | reverse complement strand
CTGGCCGAAACCCGTAAGCGCGAGTTCTACGAAAAGCCGACCCAGGAGCGCAAGCGCAAGGCTGCTGCTGCCGTGAAGCGTCAGCTGCGCCGTTCGTCGCGCGACGTCACCAAGCGTCAGCGCCTGTACTGATCGGATGCACTCATGGCGACAGGCCCTGCCTGTCGCGGTGAGGTCGAAGCCGGCACGCGCGAGCGTCGCCGGCTTTTTGCGTTCCCGGGCTTCGGCCCGTCCTTTTGCCCCGTCCATCGACACACGAGGTGTCCCATGAGCCTGAAGCTGCAGCTCACCGAAGACATGAAGGCCGCCATGAAGAGCGGCGACAAGCACAGCCTGGGGGTGATCCGCCTGATCAACGCCGCCATCAAGCAGAAGGAAGTGGACGAGCGCATCGAGGTGGATGATGCCGCCGTCATCGCCGTGCTGGACAAGATGGTCAAGCAGCGCAAGGACTCGGTAAGCCAGTTCGAAGCCGCCAACCGTGAAGACCTGGCGGAAATCGAGCGCGCCGAGATGGTCGTGATCGACCGCTACCTGCCCGCCAAGATGGGCGAGGCCGAGATCGTCGCCGCCATCCAGGCGGCCATCGCCGAGACCGGCGCGGCCTCCCCGGCCGACATGGGCAAGCTGATGGGCGCGCTGAAGCCGAAGCTGGCCGGCCAGGCCGACATGGGCCTGGTGTCGAAGCTGGTGAAGCAGCAGCTCGCCGGCTGATCCTGCCTGGCAAGGGGCCTGCCCTGCCCTGGTGGGACCTGAGCCTGCCCTGGTGGGATCCGACCGTTGGTCGGGTCGCTGCTCTCCCCTGTCGCGACCGACACAGGTGACGACCAACGGTCGTCACCCACCAGGTACCTGTCGCGACTGAGGGGCACCGCTTCACCCCTTCTTCGGCCCGCGCCTGTTAAAAACGCGCCCATGGTCGAATCGAACCCCCGCCCCGCTCCCGACACCGCTGACACTGATGTTGCCCCGCACAAGGGCGTGCCAACGTCCATGCGCAAGTACGTGGACCGGTTGCAGCGCAGCTTTCCAATGGCGGTGATCAGCCGCTTCCTCGAAGTGGACGTACTGAGCCAGGCCGCTGCAGTGTCGTTCTATGCCCTGCTGTCGATGGCACCGCTGCTGGTGCTGCTGCTGTGGCTGACCGCGTCACTGTATCCGCCCGCGCAGCAGGCCCTGGTCGATCAGATCGCCGCCACGGCGGGCAGCAGCGTGGCAACCGTGGCCGAGACCGTACTGCAGAACGCCGACGACCAGCCCGACATCGGCTCGCTGGCCGGCATCTGGAGCACCCTGTTGCTGTTCATCGGTGCCACGGCGGTGTTCGCCCAGCTGCAGAACGCGTTGAACCTGATCTTCCGTACCAGCGGCGAGCGCCTGGACGGCCTGGCGGCCTGGCTGCGCAAGCGCGTGTTCTCCTTCGGCGTGGTGCTGGCACTGGGCTTCCTGCTGGTGGTGTCGATGACCGCCACCACCATCCTCCAGGTCGCCTTCGCCCAGCTGCCTTCCCTGTTGCCCGCCCTCGGCTACCTCAGCACCCTGCTGCTGTACACGGTGGCGTTCGCCTTCATGTACCACTACCTGCCGGACCGGCGGGTGGAGTGGCGGCAGGCCTTCATCGGCGGCGCCATCACCTCGGCGCTGTTCGCACTCGGACGCTATGCGATCGGCGTGTACATCGCGCAGGTCGCGCCGGGCAGTGCCTACGGCTCCATGGGGGCGCTGGTGATCTCGCTGGTCTGGATCTACTACGCCATGGTGGTGTTTTTCGTCGGTGCGCTGATGACCTCGGTGATCGACGAGCGGCTGCGCGCGCATCGCCGGCTGAGCGACGCCGGGATCGCCCCGCCGCAGCCGGGCGAGGCGGCCGGCAACGGGTAAACTAGGCCCCCGTTACGTTCGCCCGCGCCGCTTCCCGCGGCGCCTTGCTGGTGGCCATGGCCCGCATTCCCGACGCTTTCATCGACGACCTGCTTGCCCGCTCCGACATCGTCGAAGTGGTGGGCAGCCGCGTGCCGCTGAAGCGCCAGGGCAAGGAATACGCAGCGCGTTGCCCGTTCCACGACGAGCGCTCGGCATCGTTCACGGTGTCCCCGACCAAGCAGTTCTACCACTGCTTCGGTTGTGGCGCGCATGGCACCGCGATCAGCTTCCTGATGAACTACGACCGCCTGGAGTTCCTCGACGCCGTCGACGAACTGGCCAAGCGCGTGGGCATGGAAGTGCCGCGCAGCGAGAATCCACGCAGCGCGCAGCAGCAGGATGACGGCCGCGAGCTGTACTCGGCGCTGGAGGCGGCGACACGCTTCTTCCAGAAGCACCTGCAGGACAGCGACAAGGCGCGTGCCTACCTGGACGGGCGTGGCGTGGACGAAACGAACCGCGCGCGCTTCCAGATAGGCTATGCGCCGGATGGATACAGCGGCCTGCGCGACGCGCTGGGCAAGGACGAGCGGCGGATGAAGCTGCTCGACCGTGCGGGCCTGTTCTCGAAGAACGACCGCGGACATGTCTACGACAAATTCCGCGACCGGGTGATGTTCCCGATCTTCGACCGGCGTGGCCGGGTGATCGCCTTCGGTGGGCGGGTCATGGACAAGGACGACGGCCCAAAGTACCTCAATTCGCCGGAAACCGCGCTGTTCCACAAGGGCCGCGAACTTTACGGCCTGTGGCAGGTACGCCAGGCCAACCAGAAGATCGAACGCCTGATCGTGGTCGAAGGCTACATGGACGTGGTCTCGCTGTTCCAGTTCGGGGTCACCCAGGCGGTGGCGACGCTGGGCACGGCGACCACGCCGGAACATGCCGAGCTGCTGTTCCGCAACGCACCGGATGTGTTCTTCTGCTTCGATGGCGATGCCGCGGGCCGCCGTGCCGGCTGGAAAGCGCTGGAATCGGTACTGCCGCGGATGAAGGATGGGCGCCAGGCGTTCTTCCTGTTCCTGCCCGATGGCGAGGACCCGGACACCATCGTGCGCAAGGAAGGCGCCGAGGCATTCGATGCGCGCCTGAAGCAGGCGACGCCGCTGTCGCAGTTCTTCTTCGACGAGCTCACCCGCGAGATCAACCTGACCACGCTGGATGGCAAGGCGCGCCTGGCCGAGCGGGCCAGGCCGATGCTGGCGCAGATTCCCGATGGCGCGTTCGGCGACCTGATGAAGCAGCAGCTGGCACAGCTGACCGGCCTGGGCGGCAACGCGACGCAGCGCGCGGCAGCTCCAGCGCGCACGGGCCGCACCATCACCCCGGTGGCGAAACGCAGCCTGGTGCGCGCGGCGATCGCGATCCTGCTGCAGCAGCCCTCGCTGGCGATGACGCTGGGAGGGCAGCATCACTTCCACGGCCTGCGCCTGCCCGGCATCGACCTGCTGCTGGAACTGCTGTCGCTGGTGGAACAACGCCCCGACATCAGCACCGGTGCGCTGCTGCAGCACTTCGATGGCCGCGAGGAACTGGCCGCGCTGCACACGCTGGCCGCACGGACGCTGCCTGGCGACGAAGCGAGCTGGGCCCAGGAGCTGCACGACGCGGTGGCACAGCTGGAGAAGCAGCTCCTGCAGCAACGCCTGGAAGAGCTGCTGGCCAAGCAGCGTGCGCAGGGCCTGGACGACACCGACAAGTACGAACTGCGCGAGCTGCTCAAGGCCCGCGCAGGCGTGCGCCTGTGACGCAGAAAAAGGGGACGGAGGGAATTAACTACAATTAATTCCCTCCGTCCCCTTTTTTTCCTGGAGCCTGCCCACCATGACCCGCTGGTGGTCGCGACTGCGACCGGACAACTTCACCCTGGCCCTGCTGGGCACCATCCTGCTGGCTTCCCTGTTGCCGACGACCGGCGCTGCGGCCCTGGTACTCGACGACCTCACCAACGTCGCCATCGCGCTGCTGTTCTTCCTGCACGGTGCGCGGCTGCCGCGTGAAGCGGTGGTCGGCGGCCTGCTGCACTGGCGCCTGCACCTGGTGATCCTGGCCTGCACGTTCGTGTTGTTCCCCTTGCTGGGATTGCTGTTCCACCCGTTGTCGGGCTGGCTGCTGACCCCGGAGCTGTACCTGGGCGTGCTGTTCCTGTGCGCGCTGCCCTCGACCGTGCAGTCGTCGATCGCGTTCACTTCGATGGCGCATGGCAATGTCCCCGCCGCCGTGTGCAGCGCATCGTTGTCGAGCATCCTGGGCGTGTTCCTGACCCCCCTGCTGCTGACCGTGCTGGCTGGCACCCAGGGCGGCCTGCACAACCCGTTGCAGGCCATCGGCAGCATCATGCTGCAGCTGCTGGTACCGTTCGTGGCCGGCCACCTGCTGCGGCCATGGATCGCCCAGTGGGTCGAACGCCAGCGCCCACTGCTGCGCTACACCGACCAGGGCACCATCCTGCTGGTGGTGTACTCCGCGTTCGGCGCGGCGGTGACCGAAGGCCTGTGGTCGCAGACGCCGCTGCTGTCGCTGCTCACGGTCGCGGTGATTGCCGCGATACTGCTCGGCATCGCGATGCCACTGATCACCCTGATCGCGCGCCAGCTGCATTTCAACCGCGAAGACGAGATCGCCATCGTGTTCTGCGGCTCGAAGAAGAGCCTGGCCACGGGCGTGCCGATCGCCAAGGTGCTGTTCGCCGGCGGCAGCCTCGGCGCGATCGTGCTGCCGGTGATGATCTACCATCAGATCCAGCTGATCGTCTGCGGCATCATCGCGCAGCGCTACGCGCGCCGCCGCGTGCTTCCGTAGAGCCGGACCGGCACCGCGTAGAGCCGACCGTTGGTCGGCAGTCGAGCAACGCTCGACTCTACGATAGACCACCCGGATTTTTCCACGCGCCCGGCGGCTGCATCCTGCAGATCAGTCGACGATTCCCGATGCGATGCTGCGCAATGCCTCGCCTTTCCGCGCCGCATCGCCGTCACCCGTTACGGTCAATCTCAGCGCCTTGCCACCCAACGCCCATGCCAGCGTCGCCTGTGCACGCCCATGACCATCTTCGTGCAGTTCGAGCTGAGCGGGTGTGTCGTTGACCGTTGTGTTCAGCGATTCTGCGAACACTTCGATCGTCATTCCCGACGCTCGGAAGTTCTCCTCATTGAGTGCAACGACGCCGAGTTCGTCGACCCGAAAATAGCGGGTCAAGCCGGACGACTTGACGCCATCCAGTGCGCCGCTGGACTCCATGCCAATGACCTCCGCGCCAGCGAGCAAGGTGCCGCGCAAGGTGACCGGTGGGCTGGGCAGTCGTTCACGAAGAACTGCGGCTGACCGTTGTGCGGTGGGAAGAACAGCCAGCAGTTCGGCGATGGAAGGGATCGTGCCCTTTGGGACACGTATCACGCCCTGACCTTTGTTTCCCATTTGGCTCCTGAAGTGCGCTTTCACCTCTTCGGGCGCATCAAGATTGTCGATGGTCACAATGCGATAGGCGCCTTCCTTGATCTCAGGCATCGCTCCTGGCCCGTCATCAGCCAAAGCAGCGCTCATCGTCCGCTCGCTCAGCCACTTTCCCACGGCGTCCACGGCTTGCTGTTGCGCATGAGCGCACGAGACCGACGCAACCAGTGCGATGAAAGGGATTCTGAAGTGATATTTCATGAGAGTCACCATTCTGAAAGGTTGCCGTCAGTGGCTGCCGTAGCTTGCGTGTAGACTTTCCTGCCAAGGGAGTGCCATCGCACTCAGCACGGTGCCTTTCGTAATGCCGTGCTCGCTCATGAGGGAAATCCTGCTTGCCGCACGGACATCCACTGTTATTGCCTCGAGCGGAAGCAACAGGCCATCGCAGTCGGCCGAAATGCAGGCGCGCGTCACGCGGCGCAGGTGCCCGCGCGGGGTTTTCTGCAGGCGTTTAGCTCTTCATCCGACGCACGGGACGTCGATCACTGGCCCGATGCGACAGGCTGTGCCGGCCACCGGGCGTGCCTGCGGATCAGCAATGCTCGACTCTCGGGACGAGTGGACGTGCGGCGCCGAGGCCAGGTCAATCCGGTGGGGACGGGCCATGCCCGTCAACGAACGCCAGCGGGCCATGGCCCGCTCTACGAAACCCAGGGCAGGATCCAGTGGTCGACCAGCAGGAAGGCGAACAGCGCCATCAGGTAGACCACCGACCAGTTGAACATCTTCATCGAGAACAGTTCATCCGGTGGATCCTGCATGCGCCAGGCGTACCAGAGGAACACGGCGTTGAGCACGATCGCGCCACCGAGGTAGAACGGCCCGCTCATTCCCACCACGTAGGGCAGCACGCAGATCAGCGCGAGGATGATCGAGTACGCCAGGATCTGCCTGCGCGTATGCACCACTCCATGGGTCACCGGCAGCATCGGGATCTTCGCCTTGGCGTAATCCTCGCGCCGGAAGATCGCCAGCGCCCAGAAATGCGGCGGCGTCCAGATGAAGATGATCAGCACCAGCAGCGCCGAATACCACCAGTCGGAGGCCGTCTGCATGCCGGTGACCGCGGCCCAGCCGAGCATCGGCGGCATCGCGCCGGCCAGTCCGCCGATGACGATGTTCTGCGAGGTCGCACGCTTGAGGTAAACGGTGTAGATCACCGCGTAGCCGATCAGCGACGCGAAGGTCAGCACCGCGGTGATGACATTGACCCACACCACCAGCAGGGTCATCGACAGGGCGATCAGGATGCCGGCGAACACCAGTACCTGCCACGGCTTGACCTTGCCGACCACCAGCGGGCGCCATGAGGTGCGCGCCATCTGCGCATCGATCTGGGCGTCCAGCAGCTGGTTGATGGCCGCTGCCGCCGACGCCGCCAGCCAGATGCCGAGGAAGCCCAGCACGCCCAGCCGCACCTGCTCCCAGCTCGGCGCGCCGGGCACGGCCAGCACCATGCCGACCAGCGCGGTGAACACGATGAGGGCGACGACCTTGGGCTTGGTCAGGTCCCAGTATTGACGGTAGCTGGCCATGGCGTCAGTCCGGCGCGCGCAGTCGGGCCAGCAGGCTGACCATCACGAACAGCAGCAGCACGGCGCCACCGTTGTGCATCACCGCCACCGCCAGTGGCAGGGCGAGCTTGACGTTGAGGATGCCCAGGGTGACCTGCGCGACCAGTCCGACGATCAGCACGGTCGCCCAGCCGCGCATGCTCGGCACGCGGAACAGGCGCAGCGCCAGCCACAGCAGGTAGGCCGCGACCACGATCGCGAACATGCGATGGCCCATCTGGATCGCGATCCGCGACGCGCCATCGAGAATGCCGCCTTCGTAATCCACGCCGATGCCACGCCACAGGGTGAAGCCTTCGGCATAGTTCTGCTGCGGCCACCACTGGTTCGCGCAACGCGGGAAGTTGTCCAGCGAGGGGCTGCCACCGCCGCAGGCCAGCGCGGCGTAGTTGGCGCTGACCCAGCCGCCCAGCGCGATCTGGGCCACCAGGACCGCCACGCCGATGCGCAGCAGCCATTTCAGTTTCGGCGCTTCGGCCAGGGTGATCGGCAGGTGCGTGGCACGCCAGGCCATCCACACCAGCATGCCGAACATCAACATGCCACCCAGCAGGTGGCCCATCACCACGATCGGCTTCAGCAGCAGGGTCACCGTCCACATGCCGAGCAGCGCCTGGAAGATCACCACCGCCAGGGTCAGCAATGCCGCGCGTGCCAGGTCGATGTTGTTCCACCTCAGCGCGGCGACCAGCAGTATCGCTTCGCCAAGGATGGCCAGGACGCTGGCGGCAACGTGCCAGCCCATCATGTACAAGGGGATGCCGGTCGCCACCAGCACGCACGCCGCGACCACCGCGGTACTGCCGAAACGGCGGCGCCGCGTGGCCAGCAGGGCAAGGGTGAGGATCTCGATGCCCAGCGCGCCGGCGAGGAAACGGTGTACCTGTTCGCGCCATGCCTTGTGGGTTTCCAGCGGACGGATCTCCACCGCCGGATGGCCGATGGTTTCATCCACGTGTGCAGGCCAGGTCGCCTGCCCATAGCAGGTCGGCCAGTCCGGACAGCTGAGGCCGGCATCGGACAGGCGCACGAACGCACCGAACATGATGGTACTCGCGGTCATGATCATCGCGAACCACGCCAGGCGATGGAAATTGCGGTGCAGCGCCGGACGCGCGGAAAGGCTCATCAAACGGGACTCACTTCAGTTTCAGCAACGTGGACAGGTCCTTGCGCAGGCCACCCAGGTCGGCGCCCGGCGCATGGCGCAGGATCACGAAGCCATTCGGATCGACCACGTAGACCGGGGTTCCGGCCGGATCATCGACACCCGGCAGGGCCGCGCGCAGGACCGGCGAAGGTGCCAGCTCGCGCAGCGCCGGCGAACCGGCCAGCGGTTCCGGTGCCGGCCCCAGCCACAGGATTTCCACATTATCGGCGTTATGACCGAACAGCTGCCACACCTTGTGCAGTCCCTGCGACAAAGTGACGCACGGATCGCCGCACTGCGGGGCCGGCGCGACCAGGATCCGCCAGGTCTTCTCCTCGCGCTTCCACGCATAGGACGTGCCATCGGCAAGCCGTGGTGGCTGCGCGCGCAGGTCTACCGGCGGTTGCAGCAGCTGGCCGACGTTGCGATGGCCGGCGGGTTGCCAGCCGGAAAAGCGCAGCACGCCCGCCAGTGCCATCGCGCCGAAGAACACGGCGAACAGCAACACCAGGGTGCGACGGCCGTTGCCGCGGGCGGCGGATTGTGGGGGCGAAGCAGCATTCATGGCGGGCATTTTCTCATGTTGGGGCAGGCAGTGCCGGCGGCTTTGGTGGGTGACGACCGGCCTCTGGTGGGTGACGACCGTTGGTCGTCACGCTCTTGATCAGATGAAAAGCGTGACGACCAACGGTCGTCACCCACCAAAACCGGGCAGTCACCCACCCCAAGCACGCGGGTCATCCGCCAGCCGCTCGGCGTCGCCGCCATTCCAGTACCAGCGCCACGATCAGCACGGTGAGGGCAAGGCCGAACCATTGCACCGCATAGCCGAGATGGCGCTGCGGCGGCAGGGTGTTGGGCAGCAGGTCGAGATCGCGTTCATCGCCGAACGGCAACGCCGGATCCAGCCGCAGCACGCGTGCAGGCAACGCGGGGACGCCCAGCACCGGCGCCAGTGCCGCTGGCTGCAGGCGTGCGGCCAGCCAGCGCCCGCTGCCTGCCTCCACGTGTGGCGGGCCCAGCGCCAGCCCGGCCGCCGGCGGCGGTGCCAGCAGCCCCCGCAGCGCCACCGGTGATGGCGGCGTCGGCACCTCGGGCAGCGCGCGGTCGGCCGGCAGCGCACGCCAGCCCAGATCCACCAGCACCATGGCTCCAGCATCACTGCGAAACGGACGGTACAGCTTCACCCCGGCACGGCCATGGCGCATCTGGTTGTCCAGCAGCACCAGCCCGGGCAGGAAACGGCCATGATCGGCTACCCCCTGCACGGCATCGGGCGCGGCCAGCGCGCGCGCAAGCGGTACGGGCGCGCGCGCGGCGGCCTGCTGCTGGGCAACGAGCAGCGTCTCCTTCTGCTGCATGCGCTGCAGCTGCCAGTGGCCCAGCAGGCAGAACACGACGATCGCCCCCCATGCCGCCGACCATCCCAGCACGCGCGTGTGCTGCCGCATCATGACAAGCGCGCGCAAACGCGGTCAGATAGGCGCATCCGCCCCGCCATCGAGCCGCGCATGAACGATTCGTTGAAGACCCTGCTGGTGATCGCGTTCCTCATCGTCATCGTCTGGAACCTGGGAGCCGGCCTGTACTACCTGCTGGTGGACCGCGGCCAGACCAAGCGCACGGTCAATGCACTGACCCGGCGCATCGCCGTGTCGGTGGCGCTGATCCTGCTGGTGGTGATCGGCATCTACAGCGGCTGGATCACGCCGCACGGCATCGGCCAGTAAGCGCATGCCCCGGCTCAGAGCACGTAGACGAACAGGAACAGCATCAGCCACACCACGTCGACGAAGTGCCAGTACCACGCGGCGGCTTCGAAACCGAAATGGTTGTCGCGGGTGAAATGTCCCTTCGCCGAACGCAGCCACATCACCGCCAGCATGATGGTGCCGAGCAGCACGTGCGCGCCGTGGAAGCCGGTGAGCATGAAGAACGTCGAGCCGTAGATGCCCGAGCCGAGGGTGAGGTTGAGCTCGGTGTAGGCGTGGATGTATTCCTCGGCCTGCAGGACCAGGAATACCAGGCCCAGCACCACGGTGAGGCCGAGCCAGGTCAGCAGTTGCCGACGATGGCCGGCCTTCAGCGCATGGTGGGCGATGGTCAGGGTGACGCCGGAGGTCAGCAGGATCAGCGTGTTGATCAGCGGCAGGCCCCACGCCGGGATGGTCTGGAACTGTCCACCGATCGCGCCCGGTCCGTTGGTCGGCCAGCCGGCCGAATACCCCTGCCACAGCAGCTCGTTGGTCATCACCCCGTCGCCTTCGCCGCCCAGCCACGCCAGGCCCAGCGTGCGCGTATAGAACAGGGCACCGAAGAACGCGCCGAAGAACATCACTTCGGAGAAGATGAACCACACCATCCCCATCCGGAACGAGCCATCCACCTGCCGGTTGTAGTGGCCGGCCTGCGATTCGCGGACGACGTCGCTGAACCACCAGAACAGGGTCAGCACCAGCATCGCCAGCCCGACGAAGAAGGTCCATCGGCCCCAGTTGGCGTCGTTGAGCCAGCTGGCCACGCCCACCATGGTCACCATCATCGCGATGGAGCCTACGAACGGCCACTTGCTCTGGGCCGGGACGAAATACACGTTGGCGTCGGTAGGAGGCTGGGCCATGGTCATGGGTCCGTGTCAGGGCGCGGCGTGCGCGTTGGCTGTCGCCGCGGCCGGAGCCAGGCGGGCGGACAGCGCGTCGTTCTTGTAGAAGGTGTAGGACAGCGTGATGGTGCGGATTTCCGGCGGCAGGTCCGGATCGACGATGAAACGTACCGGCATGTCGCGTTTCTCGCCGGCCTGCAGGGTCTGTGCGGTGAAGCAGAAGCATTCGGTCTTGCTGAAGTAGCCCGATGCGCGTGCCGGTGCCACCGAGGGCACGGCGCTGCCGACCACCGCCACGTTGCCGTCGTTGCGGGCGAAGTACAGCGCCTCGTTCAACTCGCCGGGCACCACGTCCATCGTCAGCTGCTCGGGATGGAACGACCACGGCAGCTTGGAGTTCACGCCGCCATCGAATTCCACGCGCACGGTGCGCTTGCCTGCCGCGGCACCCACGCTGGCCTGCGCGCCCGGCCCGCGCTCCAGGCGCACGCCGAACACTTTCTCGCAGGCGATGCGGTACAGCGGCACCAGCGAGAAGGTCAGCAGGAACACCGCCACCGCCACCCCGATCAGGCGTGGCAGCCCGGCATGCCGGGACGGAGTGGCGGCCTGCGGGGCGCTCATCGCCCGATCACCCCGCTGAGGATGAAGCCGGCATACACCAGCACCGCGATGCCACCGACCCACCATGCGGTGCGGCGTGCACGCTGGCGCTGCTGATGGAGCCGGGCCGTGGACGGCTGCTGTCCATCAGCCGACCATGGGTCGGCTCTACCGGGATCTGTCCGCGGGGTGGTTGGCCACGCGTCGGCCCTGCCGTGCGATTGGTCGGGCATGTGCACCTCAGTGGACGATGTCGTCATGGGCCAGGTCGCCCGGACGGAGCGTCGGCGGCGTGGTGAAGGTATGCGCCGGCGCCGGTGACGGCACCGTCCATTCCAGTCCGCGCGCGCCTTCCCACGAGCGATCGGCGGCCTTCTCGCCGCTGCGCAGCGAGGACAGCAGGATCGCGGCCATCATGAACGGGGTGGCGAACATGCCGAACGCGCCGATCGAGCTGATCAGGTTCCAGTCCGCGAAGGCGACACTGTAATCCGGGATGCGTCGCGGCATGCCGGCCAGGCCGAGGAAATGCTGCGGGAAGAACAGCAGGTTGACGAACACGATCGACCACCAGAAGTGCACCTTCGCCCACTTCTCGTTGTACATGCGCCCGGTCCACTTCGGCCACCAGTAGTACACCGCGGCGATCAGCGCGAACACGGCGCCGGTGACCAGTACGTAATGGAAATGCGCCACCACGAAGTAGGTGTCGTGGTACTGGAAGTCGGCCGCCACGATCGCCAGCATCAGCCCGGAGAAGCCGCCGATGGTGAACAGGATGACGAACGCCACCGACCACAGCATCGGCGCTTCGAAGCTCAGCGAGCCACGCCACATCGTGCTGATCCAGTTGAACACCTTCACCCCGGTCGGGATGGAGATCAGCATGGTGGCGAACATGAAGTAGATCTCGCCGCCCAGCGGCATGCCCACGGTGAACATGTGGTGGGCCCAGACGATGAACGACAGGAAGGCAATGGCCGCGGTGGCGTAGACCATCGCCTGGTAACCGAACAGCGGCTTGCGGCTGAAGGTGGGGATGATCTCGCTGACCACGCCGAACGCCGGCAGGATCATGATGTACACCTCCGGGTGCCCGAAGAACCAGAAGATGTGCTGGTACATCACCGGGTCGCCACCGCCGGCGGCGTTGAAGAAACTGGTGCCGAAGAACTTGTCGGTCAGCAGCATGGTCACCGCGCCGGCCAGCACCGGCATCACCGCGATCAGCAGGAACGCGGTGATCAGCCAGGCCCAGCAGAAGATCGGCATCTTCAGCAGGTCCACGCCCGGCGCGCGCATGTTGAGGATGGTCGCGATGACGTTGATCGCGCCCATGATCGAGCTGATGCCCATCATGTGGATGGCGAAGATCGTCAGCGACACGCTGCTGCCACCCTGCAGCGACAGCGGCGGAT
>Ga0160433_100704_pt1 | contig 12803 bp, 8 predicted proteins | sample HID1972K_E0MG_FD_108235 | JGI IMG/M metagenome (GOLD analysis project Ga0160433, IMG submission 108235) | Enriched pill bug-associated microbial communities from UW Madison campus, WI, USA - HID1972K_E0 MG | ecosystem: Host-associated > Arthropoda: Insects > Digestive system > Unclassified ... | reverse complement strand
CTTAGTATTAGACTTAACTATTATGATTGAGGGATCATTGTATAATTCTTCGTCAGTAACCCCTGCAAAAATAGAAGGGTTCGTAATCTCTCTAACAAGTAATCTCTCCCCTTTAAAAAAAACAGGGTTTCTGGGATTAGCTATTCCATCACAATAATCTATGTATTCTTTCCCATTCCAGTTTACTTTAAACTTAGTAACATCTGCACCCCAAAGCCATTTCTTCAAGCTGTCTTTTTCAAATGAGCTATAATGATAGACTCTATTTTCAATTATATCCTGTGATTGACCTTGGTATTTATCATAGGCAATAAGCCCTTGACTAATTTCTGGATAGTAATTGTTGAGTTGTTTTCTATTGTCTCTAATTCTCGAAATTATTTCTATGGTCAAATGGTCAAGCATAAAAGCAAGTCCCCAGTTTTGGTTCACCAATAGCAATTCATCGAAATCTATGGATAAACGAGGTTTAAGAATTAGATCTTTAAATGATTTTATATTTTTAGTCTTTCTATATCCGACTTTTAAAGAATTTCGTTGCTCATCTTTACTCCATAGATTTATTGTGTTTCTCACAGTTGCAGACTGAAATATCGTAAATTTTGTGCAATCTAAAATTTCGTCTATATTCCATTTATTTACAATCTGTTGTCTATAATCTGTTGCATAGGTATTAAAAAGATAGGTGTTGGGAATTATATAACTTAAAATTCCGTTATCTTTTAAAACAAGATGTGCCTTTTCAATGAAATAATAATAAATTTCAAAATCTGGTACTTTCCCAAGTTGTTCAATAATATTTTTTCTATATTCTCCTTTAATTGATACTCCATAGGGAGGATTGCCAATTACAATATCAAATTCATCAAATCCAAACATCCATTTTGGATCGAACCAATCAGCTTTAGTATTACTAAATGGATCCCAATTGCTAATCTTATGAGAGCGACTATTTTCTAATTCTCCAAATAATCCCTGTTGATCAAATAATTGTTTTCGGGTATCTATAAATTTTTGTTTTAGTGTTTTTTTGTTCTCACCGAAACTCTGAATATATTCCTGTCGCAAATCATTCAACTCATGTTCTAATTCAGCAGATGATTTCTTACCTCTTTTGTTAAGTTCAGATTGTCCTTTTTTCTTAGGTAACCCAATTAAACTATCCGCAGTAACAAATTTAAATTCCAAATTAGGTAGTGGCTCTATACCACGATTAGGCTTACCGTCATCAATGTTTTCATCAACTACAAGAGACAAAAAGCAACGCAATTTAGAAATTTCAGCAGCTACAGGCTGAATGTCAACACCGTATATTGATTTCTGTATAATCCCAAATTTTCTTGCATATTCAGGACTATCAGATAACTTATCCCTTACAGCCTGCCTTGCACTTGGATGTGTATTATAATTGACCTGCCTATTTATCCACCAATCTGCTTTTGGATCTAGTTTTTGTAATGCTAGTACAATCTTTTGCAATACCCCCATAGGAAACGCTCCCGAACCACACGCTGGGTCAAGTATTTTTATTTTATCTAAAGCATCTAGAATACTGCTTTTTTCAATTTCTGTAAATTCAGGATCTGTAGCATTCAACAATTTAAAAACAGGACGAAGTTTGTCTTGTTCAATACCTGTTTTGTTATGCAGGTATTGTATTAAGCTTTCAGTAGCCATATAATCTACAATCTCCCGAGGCGTGTAAAAACTACCTGTTGCTTTTCGTGCCGTTTCTCTACTATCCGGGTCAATTTCAGCCAATAGGTTTTCAAAAATACGTCCTAACATTTCGGGGTCAACACTCACTTCAATTTCGGTAACTGAGTTTTCGTCAATGGTAAAGTTGTACTTCTCCAATTCTCCAAAGAATCTCAAAAACCAATCGTCACTTATACCAAAATTGTTTTGATTGTTTCCTTGGCTATCTGATTTATAATAATCCTCTATATTGGGTTCAAATAAACCACCGTTCAGGAAAGGAATTGTGTCTGTCCCTTCTGGCAAGTTGTTTAAGCGTTCTTCCATTGGCGTATTCAGCGTTTGGAAAAACAAGCGTTCTAAAATGTTATGGTAATAATTGTTGTAGTGTTTTACTGCATCTGATGAAAGCAAATTTTCGGGTAACAATGCAATATCATCATCCGATTTTTTCATTTTTAAAAACCAACAAAATACAGTACGCCCTATCAAACGAACGGCAAATTCCTGTCGAACATTCCGGTCAGTATGGGGCAATTGTAAAATGCCATTTTTGTAATCTGTAACCTTTTTGCCTTTGCCTATTTTTCCTCCTACCAGTTCATAGAAAAACGACTGAACAATCTTATAAAACTCTTCGTTCAGAGCCTCTACACTAAAGGCGTTCAGCATGTCTTGTAAGGATATGGCTTTGCCTGTCAGCTTACTTAAGCGATCAGATGGCGTTCTTACTTTTTCGTCTTTACCTAATAGATAGGTGTATCTCTTTGGCTCTGTTGCCTGTTTGATAATTTCGCCCTCATCGTTCAGTACTTTGATCTCCGAAATGAATGACAGCCTACACTTTTCGTCCTGAACAAAAACAACAATAGCACCGTCCACATCATAATCGTAAACTTTGCGAAGTAATTCCCTAAGACTGACTTTATTACGTTCCAACCATACATCAGGTTTAACGTTGATACGATATAAACCGATAATCCGATCGTCAGAGGTGGTAAAACTTCCCAATTCAAAAGCTTCTGTCGCACGCTCATTATTGGGTAGTAGAATAGGTTTGGGTTGTGCATACAATTGTCTTGCTCCAAAAACAGATTGTAGCACTTCTATCCAATCTTGGTGATTATATGCATTTTCAAATATCTTATGTAAGGTTGCTCTGTCCATTAGTCAATAAATGTTTCAGTGATTACTATTTCAGGAGTGATATTCAAATCTATATCGTTAGTTGAAGATTGATCCTCTTCGCCATCATTAAATACATCATATTTTTTTGCAAGGGCAATAATTAAATTGTCGGCTTGTCCGTATGATATTTCCTTCTTGTCTAATCTTCGTTTCAATTTTCTTATTTCATTAGGTAAAGGGGTAAACGTTCCTTTATCTATTAAATCGGCTAATAATTCACAAGCTTTTTTAGTATCAGCTTTTCTTGTAATTGATTTAAAATCACGCAAAAACTTCTTTGCCTGTGCTGATATTGCATCAGCTTTATCCGTTGTGGTAACTGTATCTGTTGCGGCTCCTAAAAAATCCTTATCAAATTCTTCTAATGCTGCTTGTACGTTATCATAGTGACTTGCAGGAACACTGTAACCTTGTTCGTTTGCTTTTGCCTCGAACCTTTCGGCAGCTTCCAAAAAGGTCAAAGGCGTTACCTCATTGTCTTTAGTAACAGCATAAAATTCCATTTTATATGGAGATTTTAGGAAAATCATGGTAGCATCTTTTGTTTCTTCTGCTATGGTATTTTCGTGTTTTCGGGCAGTACGTGCTTTTAGCGGAAAGTTTTTTATACGCTTAAATTCTCTCGGATTAGCGTCTTTAAACTCCCTGATAAATCTTAAGTATAGTAATCGTTTATCCTCTTCGTCTGGCATCCCTTCTTTGAAAAGTTCAAATTGTTCAACCAACTCTTCGTGTGTAAACACCTGTGCATCCTCGCCAAAAGCTGAATGAAATCCCTGTAGTTTTAATAATGCATTTTTATACAGCTTAATCTCCTCGTCTCCTTGCTGTGAAGGATAAAATATATAGTTATATACCACGCCAGCAACACTTCCGATTCGGTTAATTCTTCCGATTCGTTGCATCAATCTTGTTGCATTCCAAGGGGTATCGTAATTAACCAAAACATTGGCTCGATGTAAATTTACACCTTCTGCTAAAACATCAGTTGTTATCAGAATTTGATAGTCGTCCTTTCTTTTGCCTATGTAATTCGCATCAAAATTCTCCTGAATGGTTTCGAATATTTTATTTCTGTTAGCCGAAGAAACCTTTAATATTCCTTTCCCGATACGGTATTCTAATTTTTCTGCTAAATAATCTGCCGTATCATTACTTTCTGTAAATAAGATCAGTTGTCCTGTCGGATTTCTATCTCTGTTTAATAACTCGTTTTCAAGTGCATGGAATAGTTCTTCAATCTTTGGATCTTCCTCTACTTTAGCCCATTCATTACTAAGTTCTTTTAATAAGATTTCGTCTTTTCTTAAACCAGCTAATAATTCGGGCTCGAAATCTTCTGCTTTGAAAATGTTATTCTTTGGTTTTTCTGTGCTTAACTCCATAATGAGGCTTTCTATATCTTCCATAGAAAAGCCTTTTTCTATCAATTCATTAATATTAAGGTCGGGAGCAATCAAGACCTTATCACTCTCAAACATTTTAATCATTCTTTGAGTAGATACTAAAAGATTGTTGAGCGTGATTTGGAATGCATGGAAACTACTTTCCAATCGCTTAACCATTAATGTTTTCATGATTCCAGCCAAGGATTTAGAAATCAATACAGCTTGATCATAATAAGCGTCTTGTAAATCTTCTCTCAAAAAACGAATAGCCTGATAGCGATAATAATTAATCTTATCATCATCAGTCAAATAGAATATGGTGTGATAAAAAAGCTTACTCAGCTTAGCGTTTAGACTATAACCTACAGTACGCAAAGGTGCTATTTCAGGAAAAACAATACCTTGTTCTTTTAAATCGTCAAGATATTTTGGGTAATTTGCTAAATCTCTTCTTGTTCTTCTAACCGTAATTTGAGAAATGACTTTTTCTCGAATTGTATTGTACAGCTCACGAATTTTTTCCACATTGGGCTCGTCCTCTCGCATCACATCTTTATATTCTCGAATGATAGGACCAAAGAACGATTGGAGATTAGTAACGGGAAGCGTACTTCTTCTTGCATCCTGGAACAATAATAATTGATAATAGAGATCCTGTGGTCTATTGTTAAGCGGAGTAGCTGAAATTAATATAACCTTTTTATTTTTTCCTGTCACTAATCCTTCGCCATTTCTTGGAGCTTTGCAAATACGTTGCAACAGTCCAAAAGCTTGCGAAGTATGATTTCTATATTTGTGTGCCTCATCAACCAATATCAAATCATAGTCCTCTTTAGCCCAATAATTCATATCCTCTCCATTGACTATTTTCTCCAAACGCCCATTAGTAACGAATTTGGTATGTCTGTCAATTCCAAACATTCTAAATGTGGATTTCCAGTTTTTTTCCAATGCAGGTGGATAAACCACCAATATTTTGGTGTTTAAAGACCCGTTAGCAACCAGAAACCGCTTAGCAATCATAGAAGCGATAATTGTCTTCCCTAAACCAACAACATCTGCTAAAAAGAAACCATTATGATCCATTAACATCTGAAATCCCTGATTAACGGCATCTACCTGATAACTTAGTTTTTTATAACTCTTGGGCAAATCCCCAACTGTGTCAGGGTCATAATCAATGTTGTTACCAAAATATTCGATTAATAATTTAAGATAAATTTCAAATGGAGTAAAGACTTGTCCGATATGAGTTTTTTTCTTATACTCTAAAATATCAGCAGGCAAAATAGTTGTTGATTGTTGCCAAAGCTTTTGAAACTCTATTTTGGTAAATTCAACATCATCAAAATCCTTTAGCGCAATATTCAATTCGTAGTTCGGGGATTTTTTAATACCCAAACCTGCTTCTGTAAGATTAGAAGATCCCATAATCACCCAACCGTCTGAATGTTGGGAATGCAGTTCGGGTAAAAAAAGATAAAATTTGGCATGAATTGCCTTTGAGTTGTGTGCTCGTACTTCTATTCTACCATCAATAATATCTTGGATAAACTGTAAAATACCTTCTTCTACTTCTTTGGAATATTTAGCTTCCTTCAAATCCTGTATAAACCAGTTTAAAAATTCTTCTTTCGTTTTTTGTTCATCTCCAAAGTATAACAGACCTTTTTTCTGAGCATCTGCAAACATTTGATCTACATTTATACCAACCAGTATTTTTATATCCTTGATATTATTTAAATAAGGCTGTAATGCAAAATATCCTGAAGAACGAAAATAACCTACCACAGCATGAAAGGCAAATACATCTTTCATATTTTCAAGTATGCCTTTGAATTTATGGAAAACTGTGTTTTCTTCTGTATTTGTGAAAAACTTTGTACTCATCAATCAATTATTTTCGTCTTTAATTTCAATCAACAATTCTTTTACTGGGACATCCAATATTTTTGCAATGTCATATAGTACTTCTAAACGAGGTTGCTGTCTATTCTGTACATAGCCGTTAACAATGTTATAGCTCTTTCCGAGTTGCTCTGCAAGCCACGTTTGTTTAATACCCTTTTGTTCCAATATCTCTTTGATTCTATTCATACTTAAGTCATTACAAATAGTTCACATCTTTGTAAAATAAAAGTTGTAGAGGTTGCAATATACTGTATTTCGGTGTAATAAAACACTGTTTTTGTGTATAAATTTAGCTTGGGAGCGTTTTTAAAGTACACATTGGGTCAAGGAATCAAAGAATGGTTACAGCCTTCTTCCTTTCTTCTTTTTCTTCGTCACTCGGTTAGCAAACTGTTCTTCTTCGTAATCTTCACCGTGTATATCGGGCGAGAGACTGAACAATTCTATATTGGTATTAGGCGAATGTTCCTGTGGGATAAACTTTTACTATTTCTTTAGATAATTTCTGTCAAATTCTTCTGTTATCTCAACAACTTTTTTGAACAATACTACCATTTCAGTCGTTTGTTTTTCCAATTTGTATAGAAAAGCTGCGGCTTTTCTCTCTGAAAAATGACGATACAACAGCTTTACAATTTGATTATAATTTACACCCATCGAACGATATTGGCTGTGAAAGGAAGTCAATCGCATATAAAAATCAACTGTTCCTTTGTCGATTTTAACCGTTTTCATTTCCTTTCCGAATAATAATGAAACAATAAACTTAGCCTTATTGTCCATTCCTGATTGGTCAAAAAGTGATAAAAATTTTGCATTTTCTTCATCGGTAAGCCTGAACATATACCTGTTTTGTGCAGGGTTCAGCTTTGGTTTTCTACCGCCTTTGTTCTTCTTTTTGTTCATTTTTTCCATAATAATTCCATTTTAAATTTTTCAACCATTCGACTTCGGAGAAATGGTTTAGTTCCCTGCGTAAGGGCAAGTGGTTTTGAGCAGCGGAATTTATTTCAAGCAGCTCAAAACACAACTTGCCGTGTTCCGGTGAACACAAGAATCCACTCTTTGAGATGGATTAGAGTTAGCAGAGAAAATGCTTATCTCCTGTACCAAATTTCGGAAAGAATAATAGATACATTATAAGCCAATGAACGCCAAATAGTGCCACCCTAATTTTCTCTCTTTTTCTTTGGGCAACAAAAGAATATAAGTATGTAGATAGCTATGCAAGTAACAACCTAAGTACATCGGTACATCGGTGGGTAGGTAAGTAAATAGAAATATACCTATTCAGCTGCTTATGTAGTTTAGCACACTCCTCTTCCAAAATTATTTTCCAAAAGAAAAAAACAGAAAAAAAAGAAAGCCATTCAATTAAGGCGGACAAGCGGAAAAACCAAAAGGAAACGGAATAAGTCCCGAAGGGTGGCAGGGCAACAACACCTCGGCGAAGCCACCTTATTTGCCCTGCCATTATGCCGTAGTCTTTTGGTTGGGCGGGGCGGTGGGTGTCCGCCTTATCTTTGCTACCTTTTTGTTCTTTTTTGGGTACATTTTAAATATACAATTTAGCCTCTGAACGCCAAATGCGACCTCTGACTGCAACATTGGGAGCCCGACGTACTTACCCAACTAATTTAGTTGGAACAAAAAAGTTAGGCGATGCAGGAGAGAAAGGAAATAGAGAAAATACCTATCGAAGAAGCAATGGAGCTTCTCCGTGAGGTCGGTATTGATGTGGAACAGGAAAAAGCCGAACTGATTATGGAGTTTCTGTACAACCTCACAATGATAATTATTCGTGAATGCTTTGATGCCGAATGATTTATTTTGTATTTTAGCTAATCCCACAAAATCAATACCCACTTAAAAAAGATTAGCTATGAAAAGAGCCGATTTATACATACGTGTTTCCACAGATGAACAGGCGGACAAGGGATATTCACAGCGTGACCAAGAGGAACGTCTGAAAAGATACTGTGCGAACAATAAGATTGCTGTCGGACAGGTTATTTACGAAGACCATTCCGCCAAGACCTTTAACCGCCCCGAATGGACAAGGCTATTGAACAGTCTTAAAAAGAGAAGTTCAAAGACCGACCTTATCCTGTTTACCAAATGGGACAGGTTCAGCCGTAATGCGGGTGATGCTTATCAGATGATTAGCACACTCAACAAACTTGGTATAGAACCACAGGCGGTGGAACAGCCGTTAGACCTTTCCATTCCCGAAAACAAGATGATGCTTGCGATATATCTGTCCGCTCCCGAAGTGGAAAACGACCGCAGGGCATTGAATACATTCTATGGTATGCGGAGAGCAAGGAAAGAAGGACGTTTAATGGGTAGAGCTCCTTTCGGATATATCAACAGAAGCAAAGAGGACGGACGAAAATACATTGCTCCAAAAGAACCTGAAGCAACCGCTATGCATTGGGCTTTCAACGAAATAGCAAAAGGCGTGTTTGCCTGTGACCAAGTACGGCAGAATATGAATACGTTACACAAGACAACTATAAGTCGAAGTGCTTTCCACATAGCTGTCCGCAATCCTCTGTACTATGGTGAGATATTCATTGCCAAATTCAAGGACGAAGAAGCACATTTGGTACAGGGACAGCACGAACCACTTATATCCAAAGAACTTTTTGACAGGGTACAACTGATATTGGACGGAAACAAAAGGGTAGAACGTCCCAATACCAAAATACTTTCAGATGAAAACCTGCCCCTGCGTGGTTTCTTGGTATGTCCCGAATGTGGTCGCAATCTAACAGGAAGTGCTTCCAAAGGAAGAACAAGCCGTTATTACTACTATCATTGTGTTTCCTCTTGTGGCTTCCGTCAAAAAGCCGAATTAGCAAACGATATTTTTGAAAAGAGTATGCGACAGTTTGCGTTAAACGGTACTTCTCAAATAGTAAAAAGACTGCTGTTGGACAACTACAAGAAATTCGTTAAAAATCCATTTGACGAAAAGAAACAGATTGCACAGGAGATAGACAAACTGAATGCAAGATTATCAGTAGCACGCAACAAACTGCTGTCTGAAATCATTGATGATGAGGAATACCTTGAAATCAAAGATGAGTGCAAGAAACGAATTGAAAGTTTGGAAGAACAGTTGAGCAAGGACGGTTCAGATGCCAAGAAAATCAATATAGAAAAGTCTTTGGACAGGGCTTTAAAGTACATAGAAAATATTCCCAAAATGTACAGCGAGGGTGAAATCAACACGAGGAGAGGTATAATTGGTTCGATATTCCCTGAAAAATTGAAGTTTGACGGAAAAACTTATCGAACCACCCGAATGAACGTAATCGCAAACTATATCTTTCAGATAACCAACGGATTACCCCAAAATAAAAACAGGAAAAACGATTGTAATAATCACTTCTCCTGTTTAGTAGCCCGTAGGGGAATCGAACCCCTGTTTCTAGAATGAAAATCTAACGTCCTAACCCCTAGACGAACGGGCCAATTTTACTTATTCCGGAACAAGGTTCCTTGTTTTCGGAATGCAAAGATAACCCTTTAAGCCATAAATCAAAAAATAAAATTATTTTTTTTGATTTAATTAATAACTTCGTTTAAAAGTAAGGCAATACATACATCAAAAAACCGATTATGAAAATTACTGTCTCGGGTATTCTGCCAATTTTGGCATTTATAACGCTCTTTAGCCTAAGCTTTTGTGGCAATACTTCCATTAAAAACAGTAAAAAAGAAATCGATTCAATTCAGGCTGAAAAAATTTGGGACAAAACAATCCCCGGAAATTTTAGTGAACAAAAAATAATCAAATTTGATAGTATGCGAATTGACTCCTTTCTTCAGGAATACCCTCTTTTTAAATCACTTGACAGCAATCTCCGTTTATTCTATCAAAAACGTGAATATAATTATGCCTGGTTTGATCAGAATGGGCTCATAGAACAAGCAGGTAATCTGGTAGCTCGTGTTTCCAATATTAAAGATGAAGGTTTATTCATGAAGCCTCCATATAAGGAAGAGCTTGATTCACTTCTGTTAGAGGGAAGAGTGGACAAAAATGAACCGGATGTGCAGCTTGAGTTGATGCTTACAGCGCAGTACTTTAATTTTGCACACGCTGCCTGGGAGGGAGCCGACAAGTCTGTAAGTGAATCATTAAAATGGTATGTGCCGCGTAAGAAAGTATCCTATGATCAGTATTTAGATACATTACTAGCCTCAAATCCCAAACAGTTAAAGACAATTGAGGAGCCGGTATACCGTCAGTATGAATTGCTAAAAGTGTTTCTTGCCAAATTCCGAAAGCTGGATGAGGAAGAAGGTGCTTGGCCGGAAATTACAGTAGATAAGCCTGCTTTTAAAAAGTTGGATTCATCCGCAACAATCGCTCAAATAAAGAAGCGCTTATTCTTATTGGATGATTTTAAAGGAGATACCAGCTCTCAGATATTCGATCAGGAATTAGAGACGGCGGTAAAAGCATATCAGGCCCGTTTGGGTTTAACTGCTGATGGCGCGATTGGTAAAGCTACAGTGAGCACCTTGAATATTAGTCCAAAAGAACGTATCAAACAACTATTAGTCAATATGGAACGCTGCCGTTGGCTGCCTTTAAGTCTACAGGAACATTATTTGGCGGTTAATATTCCTGAATTCAAATTGCATGTCTATCATAAAGACAGTTTGCTTTGGAGTTGCAATGTCGTTGTTGGGAAGGATTTGCATCAAACAGTAACTTTTTCGGGAGAATTAAAATATGTGGTTTTTAGCCCCTATTGGAATGTACCGCCTAGTATTGTCAGAAATGAGATTGTGCCTGCTATGAATAGAAGCAGCAATTATATAAGCAGGAACAATATGGAAATCACGGGCTATAGCGGCGGTTTACCGGTTGTTCGTCAGAAACCGGGTCCAAATAATTCATTAGGATTGGTAAAGTTCCTGTTTCCCAATTCCTACAATATCTATTTACATGATTCACCGGCCAAATCACTTTTTAATGAAAGTTCAAGGGCTTTCAGCCATGGCTGCGTGCGAGTGGCAGAGCCGGAAAAGTTAGCTCAGTTTTTACTTCAGGGAGATTCTATATGGACAGAAGATGCCATTTTTAAAGCAATGCATTCCGGAAAAGAAAAATACGTGACCTTGCAAAAGACGGTTCCTGTGTTTATTACCTATTTTACTGCTTTTGTAGACAGAAACGGAAAAATAAATTTTCGGAAAGATATTTACGACCGGGATGAAAGGTTAGCAAAAATGATATTTGGGTATTAATTGGTGGGTAAGTGACTTTACATGTCTTCACACTCACTCCACATTCACTCCACATTTTCGATCCAAAATGTGGAGTGAATGTGGAACAGATCTTAAAAAAGTTTGCTTCAATGTAAAGTCAGTTAGGTCGCATTCACCTATATGGTCTGCGCTTCTCTCTGGTTCTTTTAATAATTATTGATCATAACCGAAACAATTATTGATCATAACCAAAACGCTTTAGGTAGTTCTTTTTGCTGCGCCAGTCCGGGATTACCTTTACAAAAAGTTCCAAAAATACTTTCTTTTGCAAAAATTCTTCAATGTCTTGACGAGCATAAGTACCCACTTTTTTAATCATACTGCCGCCGGTGCCAATAATGATATTCTTTTGGGAATCGCGTTCAACAATGATTTCTGCCGCAATGCGGATTATTCGCTCTTCTTCTTTAAAAGAATTTACAATCACCTCGGTACTATAAGGTATTTCTTGTTCGTAAAGTTTGAATACTTTTTCCCGGATAATCTCTGAAACAAAAAAACGCTCTGATTTATCTGTTAACGTGTCTTTTTCATAATAGGGCGGATGTTCCGGCAGATTATCCATTATGAATTGGCTCACCGCCTCAACATTATGTTCTAATTTTGCAGAAATCGCAAATATGGCGGTTGGCTGCAAAGCCTCTTGCCAAAATTCGATCTTCTTATTAACCCATTCTTCTGAGGACTTGTCAATTTTGTTAATCAGTACTGCAACCGGTGAATTTGTTTTTTTTATACGCTCAATCATTTCTGTCTCATCGTATTTTTCATTTATGTCGGTTACGAGTAAGATTAAATCCGCATCAACCAACGATCCCTGAACAAAATTCATCATCGATTCCTGTAAATCATAGACTGGTTTTATCATACCTGGCGTGTCTGAAAATACGATCTGATGATCAGGGCCATTCACAACACCCAGGATCCGGTGACGTGTAGTTTGTGCTTTCGCAGTAACGATAGACATCTTTTCGCCAACGAGGGCATTCATTAATGTTGATTTTCCTGCATTTGGTTTTCCTACAAGACTAACAAATCCGGCTTTATGTGACATATTTCAATGAGTTTTATTCAATACAAAGAAACAAAATAAAATTCGTGCTGTTATAATATTAATATTTTACTTTTTTATTTGGCATATGTGAAAAGTATTTCTATCTTTGCAGTCCAATAAAACGAACAACATTTCACTTTTCTGCGAGAGAAAAGCTTAATATAAAAATACAGTGCGGGGTGGAGCAGTTGGTAGCTCGTCGGGCTCATAACCCGAAGGTCATTGGTTCGAGTCCAATCCCCGCTACCTAAGCCGAAGGAAACTTCGGCTTTTTT
>Ga0160433_100701_pt1 | contig 12841 bp, 12 predicted proteins | sample HID1972K_E0MG_FD_108235 | JGI IMG/M metagenome (GOLD analysis project Ga0160433, IMG submission 108235) | Enriched pill bug-associated microbial communities from UW Madison campus, WI, USA - HID1972K_E0 MG | ecosystem: Host-associated > Arthropoda: Insects > Digestive system > Unclassified ... | reverse complement strand
TCGATGGGATAAGAACGTGGCAAAAACTCTATTACGCAGCGGCAGTCTGGACGATTTCCAGTCCGTGGGCGGCGGCGGCCAGGCCGTATTTGCATCAGCATTACAGATTCGTGAGACGCTGCGTCTGCGCAAACAGCAGACGCTGGTTGAGTGTCTGGCTATCCCGCAGGTCAACGATGACGGTGATCGCGTGGACTGGTATTCGCCGGTAGAAGGCGATGTGTTGGCGTGGAAAGCGGCCGATGAAGATTTGCGTGAGCGTGCGCTGAATCAGCTGGAAACGATGGCCGACGGCGCCCTGAGCCTGGCGCGCAAATGCCATCAGTCCGACAAAACCGCGCAGCAGCTGTTTGGCGCGCTGCTGGAAAAAGCGCTGCAGTTTCCCGGCGAAAACCACGTTTTCCTGGTCGGCGGCAAACCGGTTATCACTTTCTGGGGCTTTGTGAATCTGAACGAAAGCGCCCGCGAAGCGTTGTTTGGCTGCCTGCATTTGGCCCCCGTGCCTGAACCCGTTATCGACCTTTATGAAGACATCCCGGATGAAGACGCGCTGAAAGTGACCTTCAGCCAGGCCGATGAGCCGCTGCTGGCCGCACCGCTGGCGATAACCGTTGCCGCAGAGCCACAAGCGCTTCCCGAACCGGCACACATTGAAGAAAGCATCGAACCCGAGGTTCCGGCGGTTATCGTTGCTGAGAAAAAATCCCGTCGCATTCCGCTGTGGAGCCTACCGGTGGCTACCGTGTTCGTCGCAGCCATTGCCGGACCGCTGATGTGGCCACGCGCCACGACCTCCGCCGAACCGACCCTGGCCCCTGTCGAACCTATTGCGCTGACAAAACCAACGGCCCCGCCGCTGCCAGAGCTGACGCATACGCTGCCGCTGCACCTTGCGAGCGTCAACGAGCCGGTTAAAGAAGAAAAGCCGGAAGCAAAACCGGTGGTTATCGCTGCTATTCCGAAAGATGCGCTGGTGATGGAGGCCGATCAGATGCGCGCTGGCACCACGAAATTCCTCAACGGCACCTGGCGGGTGATGATCGATGTGAAAGATCCGGTCACCGGTAAAGCCCCTTCACTGCGCTATCAAATTCTCAACAATAAAGGCAACGCGCGCCTGGTGCAGGGTGACAACGTGGTCTGTAAAGCTGAAATTTTCTCTGGCCTGCATCAGAACGGCGAGCTGCTGGTGAAAAGCCGCGGCAACGCGCGTTGTAGCGATGGCTCACGCTATCCGGTACCGGAAATTACCTGTAAAGCCGGCGTCAGCGATGTGGCCGAATGCACCGGACGCTACGATGCCAACACCGTCGTACCGCTGACATTCCGTAAAGTGGGGGCGCGCTAATGCTGGTCACTCTTTGCGATTATCAACAAAGCGTTACACTGATTGCCAACAGCGGTGTGCAGTTTCTTGATTTTGGTCTGACGCCGCAGGATTCCTTAAGCAATGGTCGCTTCGTGCGCAAAACCGCCAATGGCCCACTGCTGCGTTTGAATTACGACATCGTCAACAGCCGCTATACGCTGCCAGCCATTGACGGCCAGCAGGCGGAAGTGGTGAAACCTGAAAGCACCCTGCCGCTCGAGCAATCTCTGGCGATGCTCGACGGCGTCTGGCTCCCGCTGCCATTCCTGCGTTTTAATCCGCCACGCACCTTTGTCGAAGGCCCGGACAACTGGGCACGGGTGCAAATACGCAAATTGCCGGAACCGGACAGCGCCGGAAACACCCACCGCGTCACACTCGCGCTCGATAGCCAAATTCGTGATGACGCCCCTTCTGCGCTGGCCCCGGTCGGCAATGACTTGCTGAACGGCACCCGTTTTGCACTGGCCTGGCGTGATGAAGAAGTGGCTGATTTCCTCGATCAGACCTGGATTGACGGCTGGCTACGCGAAGTCTTCAGCCACTATGCCAGCGTGGAAGAGAACCGCAGCGAGCGCGATATTGCCCAGGCGATGCGCGGTTTTGAATATCAGGGCCACTGGCTGAATCTGCTGGCGCTGCTGGGTGAACAGCTCCGCGTGCCGGAAGTGAAAATCGCCACTGCCACTGTCAGCACACCGGCGATCCCGGTGGACCTAATTCTGGACGTCGGCAACAGCCATACGTGCGGCGTGATCATCGAAGATCATGGCGATGCTAACGATGGCCTGCGCCAGACCGCTGAACTACAGGTACGGTCGCTCAGCGAGCCGCAATTCCTCAACGCCCCGCTGTTCACCAGCCGCCTGGAGTTCTCCGAAGCGCGTTTTGGCAAACAGCATTTCTCTGTGGAAAGCGGGCGCGAAGATGCGTTCGTCTGGCCGTCAATCGTTCGCGTGGGCGATGAAGCTCGCAAGCTGGCGATGCAGCGTCTGGGCACCGAAGGCAACAGTGGGATCTCCAGCCCACGCCGCTATTTATGGGATGAAACCCCGACAGTCCAGGACTGGCGTTTCAGCCAGATAAACAGCCGCACGCAACGCGAGCCGCGGGCGGCCGCTTTCCCGCTGGCCTATCTGATGAATGACGACGGACAGCCGCTGTTTACGCTGCCGCAGGATGAGCGGATGCCGGTCTTTTCGCCACAGTACAGCCGCAGCACGTTGATGACGCACATGCTCTGCGAAATTCTGTCGCAGGCGCTGGGGCAAATTAACAGTGTGGCGACCCGTCAGCGTCTCGGTTTCCCGTCTTCACCGCGCCAGTTGCGTACCCTGATTTTGACCCTGCCGTCGGCGATGCCGAAACAGGAACGCGAGATTTTCCGTCGCCGTATGTTTGAAGCCATTGCCCTGGTGTGGAAAGCGGTGGGCTGGCACCCGCAGGACGACGATTTTGTGACGCAAAAACAGCAGGATAAGAGCGTCGTTCCGGTACCGAAAATCCACATGGAGTGGGATGAGGCCAGCTGTGGGCAGTTAGTGTGGTTGTACAACGAGGCCATGTCGCATTTCGGCGGGCAGACGGAAGCGTTCTTCGCCGCCCTTGCTCGGCCGGATCGTGAGCCGGAACCCGGTAGCCGTCCGGGTCGTGCCCTGCGCGTCGCGGCCATCGATTTAGGCGGCGGCACCACCGATATGGCGATCACCCATTATCGCCTGGATGAAGGCACCGGCAGCAACGTCAAAATCACGCCGCAGTTGCTGTTCCGTGAAGGTTTTAAGGTGGCGGGCGACGACATTCTACTCGACATTATTCAGCGCTGCGTACTGCCCGCGCTGCAAACTCAGCTGCAAAAATCCGGCATTGCCGATGCGCCTGCCCTGATGGCGACACTGTTTGGCGATTCTGGGCGCATTGATACGCAGGCCGTGTTGCGCCAACAAACCGCACTGCAGCTGTTTATGCCTATCGGTCACGCCATTCTTGGCGCATGGGAAGAGAGCGACATTAACGATCCGTTGGCGGGCCTGCATGCCACCTTTGGTGAACTGTTACCGCAAATGCCCACCCGCAACGTGATGAACTACGTCGGCCAGGCCATCAGCCACGCGCAGCCAGCCGGTTCAGATCCTTTCGATTTATTCGCGACACCGATGCAGGTCAGTTTCCGCGATTTACATGACGCGATGCTGGCGGGTGAGTTTACCATCGCCGCCCCGCTGCATGCGGTGTGCGAAGCGATTTCACATTATGCCTGCGACGTACTGCTGGTGACCGGTCGTCCGGGTTGCCTGCCGGGCGTACAGGCGCTGATCCGCTATTTACAGCCGGTGCCGGTGAATCGCATGGTGTGGATGGACAGCTATCACGTTCACGAATGGTATCCGTTTAGCCAACAGGGACGCATCGGCAACCCGAAATCCACCGCGGCCGTCGGCGCGATGCTGTGCAGCCTGGCGCTGGATTTGCGTCTGCCGCGCTTTAATTTCAAGGCGGCAGATATCGGCGCCTACTCTACCGTGCGCTATCTCGGCGTGCTGGACAGCACCGTTAACACGCTGCGCGAAGAAAACATTTGGTATTCAGAACTCGATTTGGACAAACCGGGAGCGAAGGTCGATACCCGGGTGCATTTCCCGTTGCGCGGCAATGTCACACTCGGTTTCCGTCAACTCGCCAATGCTCGCTGGCCCGCGACGCCGCTGTATACCCTGAGCATCAACTCCCCGGAAGTGGCAAAAGCCATCGCCGGAGATGGCGTATTGCAGGTTCGCTTGCAACTCAGCGGCGGCAATAAAGCGGAAGGTCCGGAAGCGTTTGTGCTGGCGGACGCCTGGCTTCAGGACGGCACGCCGGTAGCGCCGGACGCCCTGACGCTGAAACTGAATACTCTGGCCGACCGCCGCCACAGCGGAAGCCACTACTGGATCGACAGCGGGAGCGTGTATCTGAAATGAGCCGACTGCAAACTATCATCGACTGGTCCCACGCGAGCCGTCGGACCTCCCCACTTTTCGATACCGATGCCGACGCGTTGCTCACGCGTCTGTATCAGCTGAAAGCGCAGGAAACGGCGCTGCAAAATGCGCAATCTGCCCCGGCAAGTATTGCGCTATACGGTCATTCTCAGGCAGCGAAAGCACACCTGCTTGGCACACTGTGCAGCAGCGGAAACGGCCGTTTGTTGGTGCACACGGGCAGTAAAACGCTCGATTACTTTACGCACCTTAACCCGGGCCATGCCGTGACGCGGATGGCGCTACGATTTAGCCACAGCGCACAAACGCCGGACGACGCCTTCCCGTTACGCTTGCGCATTATGCGTGAGGCAGAACTGGTGCAGGTGTTTCTCGCCCATGCGTTGCAGCAAGGCGCAGTGCGTCAGGTAGAAAAATCGGTGGTGGCCGCGCGGTTGAATGCCTGGCAATCGCTTCGCCAGACGCAACCGGTGCCGGGAATGAATAAAGAAGATGTGGCGGCGATCGCCCACTTCTGGCAATCAAATGTGCCTGCCCATCAACAGCAGATTGACGACAGCCTGTGGCAGAAGTTTATCCAGCTGTTGCCGTGTCTCGACCTGAGTGCTCGAGCCAGCGCCTGGGCGTTGCTGTGGGGTGAGCAGCAGGAACTGACCCGCCAGTGGCTGGCGCTCGCGCATGTGCTCCAGCAATGCGGAAACGCGCGCGAACTCGCCGCACCACTTAGTCTGCTGGTCGACAGTTTCACCTTGCCCGCCGAGGGTTTTCTGACGCCTGAGAGCGAACCGGAAGGCGAAACGGTAGTGCATCCACTGATCGATGAACAGTTACACAATGCCGTCAGCCTGCCATTGAACGCACTGGCTTTGCTGACCGTTGAGCTGGTTCTGCCAACTGAAAATGGGGTGCTGGATAACGTCGACCTGATTGATATCCCGCTGCCCGCTCAGGCAACTGACGATGCGCTGTGGGCCAGTAAATGCCGCTGGCTGCTCGAACATTATCGCCAGCAGATGCAGCCCGACCTGCTGCTTATTTGCAATGCGGCGGCCGCACGCGCGCAGATCCCCACCCGCGCCCGGGCGCTGACGCGCTGGGTCAGCGACACCCAACCACAGCACGAAGGCGCATTGCCAGGTCTTGTGTGGGCTATTACGCCGCAGGACGACCGATTCGTTCGTAAGCTGAATCTCGACGAAGCCGTTCAACAGTTGATTGAGAAGCCCGGCCAGCGTTGGGGTACGTTACAGGCGCTGGATGGTAGCAGTTTGCAACGGCTGATCGAATGGCTGTCGCAGGCCACGGTCCCTGCGTTGCGCGAGGCGCGTTTCGACCGCCTGAGTGAACGTCAGCATCAGGCCGTGCGCCAGATGATGTCCTGTTGGCAGCGCGCGCCGCAGCCTGATGCCGCCAGCGTGCGTCGCCAGGCTGAAAATGTCGTACGTGAATTACAGAGCCATGCGGCAACGCTCGGCGAACTGCTGGAAGGCTTGCTGCCCCCGCTTTCCACCTTCGAACAGCTCAGCCAGGTGCAGCAGCCACGTGAAGAAAAAGTCAGTGAATTGTTTAGCGATAATGTGGATCTGTTTGCCTTGCCGGATGATCCACAGCTCAGCGGCGGTGTGCGTCAGGACAGCGGTTTTCAGGCCCACGCGCTGTGGGTGAATTACCTGCGCCAGTGGAGCCGCAGTGAATCCAACGCCCGGCGCTATGGCATTACCCCGGCGGTGCTTCAACAGCTGGCAGATTGTCTGATTGTCACCAGCTACCGGCTGGATTTGCCGAAACAGCTTCAGGCGGTGATTCCGGATGAACGTGCCAGCGCGGCACGTCTGCGGGCCACTATCAGCAATTATCTGGCGTGGCTAGGCTACGCGGATATGCCCGTCGATTCTCGCCCGGCGAGTCGTGTGATGAAAGGCTGCACGTTATTTGCTCCAACGGCGAGTAATACCGAGCGTCTGACGCAACTGGGTGAGCGCCCTGCCCACGCCGCCACGCGCTACGTCTATGACTGGCTGGTCGCGTTGTTCACCCGCGCCACCGAAGCACCGGACTATCGCCATCCGTTGGATCTTTCCCCGGAAGCACGCGCTCAGTTGAGTACATTGCTGTAATTCGTTTATGGCTCACAGGGACGTGAGCCGGGCATATTCGCGGTCATTCATTAACCGCACGTGTTAAAAAATTATCACGCGCTTTTTTATATTTCTTTCTGCATAAAACGATTAACGCAGCCAGAAGCCTGTTTTCTGCGACAGCTGTTGTTTCATATGGCGAGCATAAAGGGGATGCATATTGATTCTTAATTTTTCAAGCTCATCATTTTCAGCCGCAACAAATTCCCGCCACTCCTCTGATGCAATGAGAATTGCGCCATTTCTTTCTGCTCACGCTCTTCTCTCGTGCGCCGGACCTGACGTTTTAGTCTTCTTTCGTCGTACGCTATCCAGAGCAATATGAGCACGATTAACCCTGCCCAGACAATCACAGCGCCCAAAATCATTTGCCACCTCAATAATAAACAAGATCCGCTGGCTAATGCCGCATTCCCTGATCGCTATTTTTAATTTTACGGACCGACCCCGATAACAAAACGCACGATGCATAAGGCATCGCGGGGTGATAAAAGGTCTTTTACTGCGGGTGTTAACTACAAATATACGGCGTGTTTTTTTCGAAAAGCACCGGTCTGTATCCTGCTTTTACCGCAAACAGCGCGTTAGATTCCCCGGAAGCCTGCTTATAGACGCCGACTTTAAAGTCGTCATTGGCATCACGTGTGGACTGCAGTTCTAGATAGGTGTTATTGACCCTTAGGGTCTTCGGGAAAAGCGTGACGTCGACCTGATAGGTCGTTCCATCATTTGAAGCACACGAAAGCACAGACCCGCTGGATTCAGCAAAAACGCCTGCGATACCCGACACTGGAATTCCTGCTGCCACTACGCCTAACACTAGCATTGCTTTAAATTTCACAAACCGCTCCTTAAAAGAAAACCGTGCAACTTACAGGGATTTATAGGCGGCTTATGTTCTATTAATGCTTATCCGTGTTTAATAATAAATTGGCGTTGAATGACCGGCTTCTGGCCTTCTATGCAAAAACTTGCCCCAGCACCGTTGCCAGCGCAGACGGATTTTCCCAGGACATGGAGTGTCCTGCGTCAGGCACGATGTGCAGAGGGATCCCAGCGTTTGCGACCGCAGACGCATCGTCATCCGGTAATGAACGTTCACCGAATATCAACGCCCGCTCGCAACCGAGGGCAAGAAAGCGTGTCATCCATGAGGGCGACACGCCATCGACCAGGCTTTTTGCTCCGCGCCACATGGCCCAGGGCGCAACATTCTGCAAACATCCCCTCCATGGCGTTTTGTCGGTGGCCAGTATCTTGCTGTAGCCGCGGGCAACAAATTCCGATTCGGGTTCAGCGACAACCATTCGGCTGTAAAATCCGCCGCCAGACTGAAAATTAGGCTCAGAGACGGCTAATATGCGCAGACGTTGCCCTAGCCTCTCCGCCACTTCAATCGCGATACTTCCGCCCATGCTGTGGCCGTAAAGATCGAGCTGGCTCAGACCGAGATAATCAATGACCTCCATCACCACCGCGGCTTGCTGCGTTGTGGAGAAATCGAAGTCATGGGGTTTATCGCTGTAGCCACTGCCGGGCAAATCAATAAGAATTGTGCGTCGGCCACGCAGTGCGGGTTCGGTAACGACGCGAGGATATTCATAGGAAGCGGCGCACCCTAAGCCGTGGATAACCACCACCGGGATGCCGTTGCCGGGGAAATCGTGCCAGCGCACGGTGGCGCCAGCAATGACAGAACTGAGACTGTGCATGGGGTGTTCCTTTCTTTGTTGACTGTGTTTTTATACAGTATCAAGAAGAAATTGGCGAGCCCCGGTCCGGATCAGAACATCGATAACAGCAGTGCGACCGGAAAACTAAACGGCCAGGTGGCACCAATCAGCACCGTGGCGATCAGGCGGATACGCTTGCTCTCTTTGGTGAGAAACCACGTAATGAAGGCGCTGATGGAAGCCATTACGGCGTAGAAAATCAGCATATGCTGGTAAAGCGTCATGGAAAAAACCCGATCCGTGTCAAAAAAATTCGCGCGCAATATGCCATTTTTTTTGACACGTATCAAATTTTTAGACTCTGCCTCTTCAGACAGGGCGGGTTATGTAAAAACTGACGTTGTCTGATTGCGAACCCTCTGGCTGGCGACTATATCAATAGAGGCCGATAAAAAGAGGAAGGCGTTATGGAAGTGTCGAGCAAAACCGTGTTCCTGATTAATCTCTTTGTAGCCATTGCCCTTATTAGCCTGTTGTCGATTCGCTTTGGCTGGATTTGAGACGAAAGCACACGACAAAAAAGCAGCCATCAGGCTGCTTTTTGTTTTTTTAATCAATTGGCTGGTGCCGATACCTTCGCCGCATTCACGTTGAACGCCGCCTGCAACGCCGCCGCGTTATCGTAGTTGCTTGGATCGTATTGCGGTAACGGATTCACCTTCTCGTAATCCCACTCCGCCGCGGTGCAGGCCGCTTCAGAACCGCCCTTCTTTTCGCACGCCGCGATGCGGTGCGCCGGTGAATTTGTACAACCACTCAAAAAAGCCAACGTAATAAAGGCGCAGATAAACAATTTCTTCATGACAACGTAAGATTTATAACCAGTGAGAAAGCTAACGATCCTCGCATACCTGTCTGAACGCTGTCAAAACCCGATTAATCTGGAAATATGCGGCCGAAGCATCTCCTGGCGGTTGCGCTGCCACTCTTCCGCTTTCAGCACGTAGAACAGACTCGGATCCGCATCGGCTACATCATTCACCTGCCCACGCAGCGCCAGTCCGGCTTTCATCAGCACCCGCTGAGAGGCCAGATGGTTGGCGCGCACCACCGCGGTGACTTTATCCAGCGCGCGTTCGTCAAACGCATAGTCGAGAATGCGGACACAAAACTCGGTCGCCAGCCCTTTCCCCCAGGCTTCGGTTGCAAAACGGTAGCCCAGATTGTAAGTCAGCGCATTGCCCAGCGGACGCACGCTGATCCCGCCGAAGCCAATCAGCTTCTGCGGCTGTAGACCGTCGTAAATAGCCATTTCACCGATATCATGTTTCTGCCAGCCGTCGAGCCACTGCGCGAGCCGCGTTCGGGCAAACGTCAGGTCGGGATAAGGGCCAGCAGGATTGAAGGTGTTGGTGGCGGGATCGCCGTAAATGCGAAAAAGGCAGTCGGCGTCATCAGGTCGCACCGGGCGCATGATCAGCCGCTCAGAAAAAAGAAATTGCGTGTCGATAATCTTACCGCTCCATGACAGGGACGCCAGCCGCGAAGAACAGCGGAATCTGACATTGGGTATCCTGAATTATGGACAGTTTTCGCCTTTTTGCCTGGCGTATATCGGAGGGATGGGCAAAAGAAAAGCCGCCCGTAGGCGACTTAACACAATTAAGCAGGCTTACTCAGCCCCTTCCAGCGCATCCTGGATGGCATCCGCTAAGGAAGCCACTTCCTGCGCCACGTTGCGCAAGTCCATCTGGCTACGAATACCTGAATTTGCGGTGGAAGCAGAAACCGATGCTTTCGAAATTTCTAACGCTGCCTGAACGGCCAGCAGGCGCTTTCTGTTTTCTGATGCATCCGGGCCGGTGGTGCCATCGAGATCAAAATAGCCTTCTAACATCGCTCTCTCCTTAAGGGTGTATGCATTGTGTTTTTGAATTGATTGTCAGGAGCAGGATACTGAAAACCCCGGCAGAAGCCAGAGTAAAAGGAAATTGGACCGCCACCGAGGCCTCGAACCTCGTACACTACAACATAAACTGTCATTTGCTCTTCCAGCTGAGCTAGTGGCGGTTTGGGCCGCAAATATTACGCCCTAATCGTTAGCATTACAATTATTAGGTCTAATATTACAGACATTTCGGGTCATTGATTGCCGGGACGGGCCGTGAAATATTCTCAATATCGAAGGCATGAAGCGGCGTGTAAGATGATGAAAAATCGATGGGAGAACGCAATGTCCGGCTCTGAATTAGCTTCACGTCATATCGGTGATTTTCAGGTAACCGCCCTGAGCGACGGCAATATGGCCGCCAGTCTGGAACTGCTGTCCGGCGTCGACAGCGCCGTTGCGGGCGACATTCAGCGCGAAGCCGGGATAACTGACGCCGGGAATATCCACATTCACGGCTACCTTATTCGCGGACACGGCCACATCGTGCTGGTGGATTCCGGCGCCGGCGGGCTTAACAACGCCGGAGGATTGCTGCAAAACTCGCTCGCCGCGGTTGGCGTCAGTCCTGAAGATATCGACACCGTGCTGCTAACGCATGGTCATCCCGACCACATCGGCGGCATGTTGGACGCGCAGGGGCTTCCGGTCTTCACCCAAGCCGAGATTTACCTTCATCCACTGGAAATCGAACACTGGCTTGATGATGGTAAATATCAGCAGGCCAGCGAACGTGCCCAGCGCAACTTTGCCCTGTTCCGCCGCACCCTGGATGCCTACGCGCAGCGGATAAATGTCCTCGGCGACGACACCGTCGTGCGCGGCATTACCCCCATCTGGCTGCCTGGCCATACGCCGGGTCACACCGGGTTCCGTATCGATTCACGTGAGAAAAGCCTGCTGATTTGGGGGGACATCGTGCATTTCCCGCATATTCAGACCGCTATCCCCGCCGTTTCCATTGCGTTCGATAGCGATCCCGCGCAAGCAGAAGCCACCCGCAAAAAGCTGTTCGAGCAGGTCGCCAGGGAAAATCTTCTGATTGCCGGAATGCATCTGGGCAAGCCCGGCTTTGCGCATCTGGTCGAGGCGAAGGATGGGTATCGGATTGTCTATCTGGAAGAGTAACGGTAAACGTGAGTTTGCCCGGCGGCGTTAACGCTTGCCGGGCCTACGGACTGTGACGTTGTTGGCCCGATAAGCGCCAGCGCCATCGGGCAAGGATTTAGTGTTTTATCATCACATGCCGTACCACGGTGTAATCTTCCAGCCCGTAAACCGACATATCTTTGCCGTAGCCGGACAATTTCTGCCCGCCGTGTGGCATTTCGCTGACCAACATAAAGTGGGTGTTGACCCAGGTGCAGCCGTATTGCAGGCGCGCGCTCATGCGGTGTGCGCGGCCCACGTCTTTGGTCCACACCGATGATGCAAGGCCGTATTGCGAATCGTTGGCCCAACCCAACACCTGTTCTTCGTCGTCAAACTGCGTGACGCTGACCACCGGGCCGAACACTTCGCGCTGCACAATATCGTCTTCCTGCTTCGCGCCTGCCAGCACGGTCGGCTGGAAATGATAGCCTTTGCCTGAGGCTTTTTCGCCGCCGGTGACGACCTTGATGTGGCTGAGGCTGCGGGCTTTTTCCACCGCCTGGCTGACGCGCTCCAGATGCGCTTTGGAGCTCAGCGGCCCGAGTTCAGTGGACTCATCGTTCGGACAGCCCATTTTCAGTGTGGCAACCGCCGCGCCGAGTTTTTCGACCAGTGCGGCATAAACGCCCTTCTGCACATACAGGCGACAGGCGGCGGTGCAATCCTGACCGGCGTTGTAGAAACCAAAGGTGCGCACGCCTTCCACTACAGCGTCCAGATCCGCATCGTCAAACACGATGACCGGCGCTTTGCCGCCCAGCTCCATGTGAGTACGTTTAATTGATGGCGCGGTGTGAGAAATGATGTGTTCGCCAGTGGCAATCGACCCGGTAAGCGACACCATGCGCACCTTTTCGTGCCCGGTCAGCGGGTCGCCGACGGTTTTTCCGCGCCCGAACAGCACGTTAATCACACCTGCCGGGAAGATATCTTTCGCCAGTTCCGCCAGTTTCAGCGCGGTCAGCGGTGTGATTTCGGACGGTTTGATCACCACGCAGTTGCCCGCCGCCAGCGCCGGGGCGAGTTTCCAGGCCGCCATCATTAGCGGATAGTTCCACGGCGCAATCGAGGCCACTACACCCACCGGATCACGGCGGATCATCGAGGTGTGCCCTTCCAGATATTCGCCCGCCGCCAGTCCGTTCAGGCAACGCGCCGCGCCCGCAAAGAAGCGGAACACGTCGACCACCGCAGGCAGTTCGTCATTGATGACGCAGTGCAGCGGTTTGCCGCAGTTAAGGGATTCGAGTTTCGCCAGATCTTCGGCGTTTTGTTCAATCACATCCGCCAGTTTCAGCAGGCATTCTGCGCGCGCTTTCGGCGTGGTTTGGCCCCATTGGGAAAACGCCCGATCGGCGGCCAGCACCGCGTCATTGACCTGCGCCGCCGTCGCTTCGGCAATTTCCAGAATGATTTCGCCCGTCGCCGGGTTATACACCGGCTGCATTTCCCCTGCGCCTGCGACCAGTTCACCGTTAATCAATAAGTTGTGTTGCATATCCCGCTCCGTACTTTTCAATTATTTACCGCTACCGGCGACCGTTTCGCCATCGCGGGTCAGCCACCAGGCACCCAAAATC
>Ga0160433_100700_pt1 | contig 12898 bp, 15 predicted proteins | sample HID1972K_E0MG_FD_108235 | JGI IMG/M metagenome (GOLD analysis project Ga0160433, IMG submission 108235) | Enriched pill bug-associated microbial communities from UW Madison campus, WI, USA - HID1972K_E0 MG | ecosystem: Host-associated > Arthropoda: Insects > Digestive system > Unclassified ... | reverse complement strand
TTTTTATGGAGTGGCTTTCCTGATCCGGTTCAGCCTTAAAAGATAACACGATAAGTATAATTTCACGACTTTCCTGTCAACGAACCGCAGGCTGGAAACGCCGTGCAGCACGGTTCCAGCCTCAGACGTCTTCGCTCGCCAAGGCACGGCCCTTGATGATATCGGCGGCTTTCTCCCCGATCATCATGGTGGGCACATTGGTGTTGCCGGAAGGATCATCCGGCATGATGGAGGCATCCGCCACCCGCAGATTGTCGATGCCGATGACACGGAGTTGCGCATCGACGACTGCGCGCCCATCGGTGCCCATGCGGCAAGTGCCGACAGCATGATGGCGATGTTCCACCTGCGCCCGGATGGCCCCGACCAGATCGTCATCGCTTTGCAGGCTCTCGCCCGGCAGGAGTTCTTCGGTGACCAGTTCGCGCATGGCAGGCTGGGCGAAGAGGTTGCGGCTCATCCTTACGGCCTGGACCATGCGGTCCATGTCCGCCTGCTCCGTCAGCATATTGAACCGGATACGCGGCGGATCGAGGGGATTGGAGGAGCGCAGCCGCACCCAGCCGCGCGACTGGGCATGCAGGATGCCGACCCGCGCCGTGAAGGCATGGATTGGAGGCTTGGTCAGTCCAGGGAACCAGAGTTCGGCATGTTGGTGGACCGGCATGGTGATGATCTGCACGTCCGGCCGCTCCAGGTCCGGGCGGGTGCGCATGAAGATATTGGCGGAGGTGCCGGCCATCGCGAACGGCCCCTTGCCGGTCAGCGCCCAACGCGCGGCCGCCAGAGTTGCGCGATCCAGTCGTAGATAAGGCGTCAGCCCGAGCTTCCCGTTGGCGCGATAGATATTGAGCAGGTTGGGATGCTCCTGCAGGTTCTCCCCAACGCCCGGAAGATCCTGAAGGACATCGATCCCCAGCGAGCGGAGCTGATCCGCCGGCCCGATGCCGGAAAGCATAAGAAGCTGCGGCGAGGCATATGTGCCCGCGCACAGGATGACTTCCCGCCCGGCGCTGACATGCTTAGCTTTGCCATGTCGAAGATACTCGACCCCGGTCGCGCGCTTCCCCTCGATCAGTATCCGGGTCGTCTGCGCCCTGGTCAGCACGGTGAGGTTGCGCCGTGTCTTCAGGGCAGGGTGAAGATAAGCGCGCGCCGAGCTGGCGCGACGGCCGGCATTGGTGGTGATCTCAAGGCGACTTATGCCATCTTGATCGGCGCCATTATGGTCCGCGCAGGTCGGCAAGCCTGCGCTTACGGCTGCGCGTTCAAGATGGGAGAAGAAGGTCTCCGGCCGGTCGACCGGTATATTGCCTACAGGTCCTTCCGCGCCGTGATAGGGGTCCGCCCCACGCCAACTGCGTTCCAGCTTCTTGAAATAGGGGAGCACGTCGCGATAGCTCCAGCTCTCCAATCCTTGCTCGTGCCACATGTCGTAATCGCGCCGATTGCCGCGCACATTGATCATGGCATTGATCGAGGAACAGCCGCCCAATGTCTTGCCTCGCCAGATGGGAAGCGTGCGATGGTTCAGGCCGGGTTCCGCGTCAGTCTCGTAGGGCCATATATAGGCGGGGTTGACCGCGACCTTCGGGAACGCGATCGGCATGGACATGAAGGGATGATCGTCACGCCGTCCCGCCTCCAGCAGAAGCACCGATACTGTCGGATCCTCGCTCAGGCGCGCTGCAATGATCGACCCGGCGGAACCGGACCCGATCACGATATAATCGAAAGCCTTCATCGAGACACCCCGCCGCCGTGCTGGCGAAGGCAAGGCGACCTGGTCTCCGGGGGATGGGCGGCAGCGATGCCTGCGACGCCCCGCGACAGGGTGCTTTGCACGCATTCATGCTCTGCCGATAAGTTGTTTGTCATTGCTTCCCCCGTTCACCCGATGCCGGAGTGCCTGTTCAGTCTTCCATCACATACGGCATTTTCAATAAACTTCACACGTTAATAATATGTAGTCCGGGCATGATCAAGAGCGTGCGCGTAGTCGATGAAAGTTGGCGGTTGGAAGATCGCTTACGTTGTCCCGGCGTGAACCGAAATTTCGAGAGGGATGCCTTCAAATCTCGATCAGATCTCCGGTCGTTTTCCCGGGGAGGAGCCAAAAATGCCGAATGCTTGAAATGGTTGCCGTCAAGGTACCGCCGGCATAAGCGGGCACACACCCTAGCTTAACAAGTTCAAATTTTGAGGGGCAGGGAGGGGCCGATCGAGGGTCTTCACTGAACGAGGCTGAGAGAGATGAACATGCTGGTCCGTGATTGCGGGGGGAGAAGATGAGCACAATTCGGAAGCTACCGCCATTCGAGCAATCGCTCGCGGCGATCATGTTGGGCGCGAAGGAGGCGGTGATCGCGCCGATGCGGCCCAAGCTGCGGGAATATAATATCACCGAGCCGCAATGGCGCGTCATGCGCGTGATCAATGATCGTGGCGCGACCGATGCGACGGGGCTTGCTGAAGTGGGCCTACTTCATGCGCCCAGCGTAACACGTATTCTCAAGGAGTTGGAGGCCCGCCAGCTCATCGATCGTCAGCCCGACCCGCATGATCGGCGCCGGACTCTGGTGGCTCTGTCCGCGGAAGGGCGTGAGATCGTGAAGACCGTGTCGCGCCACGTGCTGCATGTCATGCGTGAATATTCCGAACGCTTTGGAACGCAGCGGCTGGACCGGTTGGTCAATGAGCTGCGGGCGCTCTCTGCTGCCATCAAGAATGTGGAATAGGCAAATCCGGGTTGCCCTATAATATTTATCACGTTAATCAGTAGAGGGCGTGAGGATGATTTTCACTGATACTCTTACCATCGGCTCCGGGCGCAGGCCGGCAGGAGAAAATCCAAGGCGTCGTGAGCGTGCAAGTGTTCATCAAGCTCATGTTTTGCCAACTGAAACAGCGAAAGTGAGGGAATAGGCTATGCATAAGATCCTCGTTCTTTATCCGCCACAACCCAATCCGGAACGGTTCAAGGCCTATTATCTGGAGACCCATATTCCGCTCGCGCGCAAGCTGCCCGGCCTACAGGCGCTGCGCTATAGTTTCGATGTTCAGGGCGTCGGCGGGAACTCGCCTTATTTCTGCGTCTTTGAGGCCGAGTTTGCCGATGGCGCTGCGCTGGGTGCGGCGATGGGTTCGCCAGAAGGTCAGGCGGTTGCGGGTGATGTGCCTAATTTTGCGGAGGTGGCACCGACATTGATCCACTATCCAGCCGAAAGCGGCAAGTGATCGGAACGCCGCGTTCGATCGGGCCCCGATGCTGTGGGCACATGGTCGTCCCGGACGGCGCGGTTGTTCAGATCGAGAAGGCAACGGGCCTTCGCACGTTCACTGCCGGAGATGCGGTGAACTTTGGCGACGAGATCGCCAACAAGGGCGATGCGCTGCTGACAGGGACGCGGGATGATCGACTATTCGGCCCGCATACTCAGCGTTTAACCCCCCGCACCGCCAGAACATCGCAATCCGCCGTCTCAAGAAGGTGTTCGGCCTGGCTTCCGATGGCGCTATGAAAGAAGCCGCTGTGTCCGTTCGTCCCGACCACCAGCAGGTCGATCTGCCGCTCTCTTAACGTCTGCGCGACGACGCCACCGATTTCCCCCTCCGCAATCACTGCTTCGAAGCGGCCCCGATATTCTGGCGCGATGTCTGGATGCGCGAGGAATGTCTCCAGTTCGCGTTGCGCCTCGCTCCTTACATGCGTCTGCACGTCGTCGGACTTGAGCAGGCCCTCGAACGGCACATGATAGACATGCAGCAGGATGACATCAGCATCCGGAAACAGTTGGAGCGCCTTGAGCAAGGCTGCGCGCGAGCTATCAGAGAGATCGGTCGCCACCAGGAGGCGGCGATATGCACGGCCCGCGCGATGCTTCACCACGAGCACCGGCGCGGAGGCATTGCGGACGATATGGTCCACGGCCGTTCCCAGTACATAATCGCCGAGACTGTTGTAGCGGGCGATGCCGGTCACGAGCAGCGCGCTTTGCCGCTCCTCGGCAACCCGGGCTAGAATCTTAGGCACGGACCCGCGCTCGATGATGAGTTCGGCGTCGCTTCCGGACTCCGGCAACTCAGAACGCAGGCGCGCGATCATATCGTCGCCGATGTCGCCCTCGTCTTTTTCAAGGACATGGACAATGGCCAGATGCGCGCGCCATTGCGCAGCCAACTGCAGGGCTCGGTCCAGCGGGCGGTCCGAGCGTGCAGTGAAATCGCTTGCGAGCAGGATTTCGGAGAGTTGGACCATGTCCCGTTCCTTTCGTGATTGGGGTCAAGGCGTGCGCGGGGAGACGTCTTGGGAAAAGAAACGCAGCACGATCCAACCAAGCAACCCCGCCAGCACCGAGCCGCCGAGGATGCCGATCTTGACCTCCTCCTGAAGCAGTGGATTGCCGGCAAAGGCGAGCAGGCCGATGAACAGGCTCATCGTGAAACCGATGCCGCACAGCATCGCCACGCCAAGAAGCTGCCGGATATTCGCGCCTACAGGCATCTCGGCCCAGCCAAGCCGAATAGCAATCATGGCACTGCCGAATACGCCGATCAGCTTTCCGACGAGCAGGCCAAGAGCGACGCCCATGGTTAGATTATCGCTCAGAACCGACGGCGTGAGCCCGGAAAAGGAGACGCCCGCATTGGCGAAGCCGAAAATGGGGATGATCAGGAACGTCACCCAGCCGTGCAGGCCATGCTCGAGCCTGTGCAGAGGTGAATGGTGGGGCTCGTCGGGCCGCCCGATGCGGACGCGCAACGGAACGGTCAAAGCCAGCAACACACCGGCGATGGTGGCGTGGACGCCGGACCGAAGAACCAGATACCACAGGACGGCACCCACGATCAGATAGGGGGCAAGGCGCAGGACGCCCATGCGGTTCATCACGATGAGTACGGCCAGCGCGAGCGCCGAGAGGGCGAGATAGAGGAGGGACAGATTGCCCGTGTAGAACATGGCGATGATGACTACCGCGCCCAGATCATCGATGATTGCCAGCGCGGTGAGGAAGATCTTGAGCGAGATCGGCACGCGCTTGCCCAGCAGCGACAGCACGCCGAGCGCGAAAGCGATATCGGTCGCGGCGGGGATCGCCCAGCCACGGACGGTGACGGGATCGTGCCAGTTGAAAAGTATAAAGACGATGGCCGGCACCAACATGCCGCCGGCCGCCGCAACGCCGGGAAGAATGCGGCGATTCCAGGTGGAAAGCTGGCCATCCAGCATCTCGCGTTTGATCTCCAGCCCGACGAGCAGGAAGAAGCCCGCCATCAGCAGATCATTGATCCAATGAAGCACGCTCAACGGACCGAGGTAGCTGTTCAGGACACCGAAATAGGTGGAGGCGAGCGGGGAGTTGGCGATGATGAGCGCGAGCAGCGCCGTAGCCATGAGGATGAGCCCGCCGACAGCGGAACTGTCCAGAAAGCTGCGCAGTATCGAGGGACGTTTGCCTTCGACGGAGGTAAGTTCTGGCGATGACATGCGGTTACGTTCCTACAGAAAACGGGTTTCAATCGTTCTCCGTATTCGAGGCGCTTGCCCCGGGCGCACGCAGCACACGCCGCATTGTTTCATATTAGGCGACCATGTTTTCAGTCAAGATGGTCCAAGATCGCCCGTTGGACGGCGTAGTTCCTTGGGTCAGAACCTGAACTATTGCCGGAGAGAAGGCTCTGATTGCTATGCCTTTGAACTGCGAGCGGCCAGCGCGTGCTCAACCATGGCAAAGCCGTCCTCGCTCTTGATGGCAAGGTCGAGAGGGCGGCCGCCCAGCTCTTCGTCATGCGTGTTCAGGAAGGCGATGGCATCCGGCTGGCGAAGCGCAGCCAGCGCCAGTTTGGAAATGCGACCTTGCCGGTCTGCTTCGGCGGGCGAGAGGCGCGGCCCATCGTAGCGTCTCTTGAAATGATTATTCATCGGCAAGATCCGTGCGGGCCGTTTTATCGGCGGCCTGCCGCTCGCGCTCCATCTCGCTCCTCAAGAGCCGATCCGCCATTGCCCGCCAGGCAGCTTCCGAGCGCAGACAACGCTCCCGCACATTGGGGAGATCGGTTGCCTGCGCGTCACGGGCACTCTCCCCAGCACGGGCGAGATAGTAATCGCTAGTGGCGGACATGGGCTGCTCCTTGATTGGGCGGCTGGGCGCCTAGCTTGTCAACCGAGCATTTCGGCAACGATGCGCCGTATTTCCTGCCGGGACAGTATGCCGCCTTGTTGCGGCGGCTTCGGCCGGGAAAGGCCATGAAAAGAACGGAACGTGGATTCGATAGTCTGAGTTTTGAAGTACATGATATCCTTGGCGCGCGATCGATGCCGCGCGCTCTTTTCTTGATGACGGGAGCGCTAACGACGCGCTCCTCCACGCGGAGCGCCGCCCGGTGAGGGCGTGCGCTCGCGGAAGATGATACGTCCCTTCTCGAGATCGTAGGGCGTCATTTCGACCTGCACTTGGTCGCCCACCACCGACCGGATGCGATAACGACGCATCTTGCCGGCGGTATAGGCGATGATGTGATGATCGTTTTCGAGATGGACGCGGAAGCGCCCATCGGGAAGTATCTCTTCAATCTGGCCATCGAGGACTAGAAGTTCCTCTTTGGCCAAGGCGTCAAAGCGCCTCGAGGTTGACGGCGGATTCCTTGCCGCGACGGTCGATCTCGACCTCGTAGCTCACCCGCTGATCCTTCTGGAGGGTCGCCATGCCGGCGCGTTCGACGGCGCTGATATGAACGAAGCTGTCCTTGCTGCCATCTTCCGGCGCAATGAAGCCATAACCCTTGTCGCTATTGAAAAATTTTACGGTGCCGATGGGCATGGGAGTTTTCCTTTCCCGTGTAGAAAATGTCCGCCGGCAAAAGCACCGGCGGAGCTGGTAGCGCGAGACGAAAAAGGAAGATCAGCCCGAAGGCATCGAAATTCCGTCGCAAGCGACGTTAGCATTGGGAATGTACGCCTTGGGGCCTCGAAAGTCAAGGCCGCTCCCGCGCTCCTGCTTTTCTTGCTGGTGCTCTCTTTATCTGGCGTACTGTACGAGAGAGGATGATGTCATCATACAGTAGGCTTCCTCCCGCGCGAAGCTGGGGATGCGATGAACTCATGCGCCTGCCAGATCTTCACCATGTCCCTGACGGCCAGGCGCCTTACCGCAAGGACCGGCGTGCCCCGGTAGAGTCGGAGGCTGCACAGGGCGCGGCCCGGCTTCGCGAGCGCTTTCGCTGACGATTGGGGGGTGCCGAGGTTCAGATCAGCGGTGGCGTTTGTGCCAAGTGACTTGCCGCCAGATGTAGAACGCGATGACCAGGGCAATCACGGCGATGGATGCCGGGCCCATGATCTTCTCTATCGCGGCGAATTGTCGGCCGAGAGCCCAGCCGGCGATGGCAAGACCGGCGCTCCAGACGGTCGTGCCGATGGTCGACCAGATGAGAAAGCCGGCGAGCTTCATCCTGAGCATCCCTGCGGGGATGGAGATGACGGAACGAATGGTCGGGATCACGCGACCGACCATGACGATGATGCCGCCGAACCGGCCGAAGACCTGATGCGCCCGTTCCACCTCAGGCCAGTCGATGGTGAACCAGCGACCATAGCGTTCGATCAGCGGGCGAAACCGGTCGACGCCGATGATGCGCGCAACGGCATACCAGAATAGATTGCCGGCCATGGCCCCCGCCGTGCCGGCCACGATGACGGCTTCCAGGCTCATCGATCCCCTGGCCGCGATCATGCCAGCGACCGGCATGATGACTTCCGACGGAATTGGAGGGAAAACGGTCTCCAGCAGCATCAGCAGGAAGACGCCGATAGGGCCCATCCTTTCAACAAGGTCGAAAACCCAATCTTCCAACGATGCCTCCTCATAGCCGGCCATTCATCCGCCTGAGGGCGGCGGCGCCGTGATGCATGGCACATCGCGGATGTGCAACCCTTATGATCGCGCCATGTTTGGATGGCCGAGGCGGTCCGGATGAGTGAGGCGTATGTGAACAGAAGCGGATATTTAATCCTGCTCATGTCTTGTCATGCGGCCTAAATTGCGAATGAGTCGCAATATATATTGAGAATCGATCGCAATTGTGGCAGGAGGCTGGAAGCAAACGTTGGTGGCGGAAGAGGTATGATGAGGGCGCGGCAGGAAACGTCGACGGTATGTGGCGCCACCATCTTGGCGCCAATGTGGTCGGGTGCGTCCACGGGCGCGCGTGATCTTCTGACGGCGGTTGTTCGCTGCTGGCGTTCGGCGCGCGATGGGGGCGCACAGGTGCAGCAGAGTCTGCACCGGCTGCTGGCTCCTCATGGCTGCGAAATGCTGGCCCCGGTTTTCGATAGCCTGATGACGCTGTACGAGGACGCACTTGGCCGGCGGATCGTGCCGGGCGAGGGCAGGGCGCTGTCCTTGGATGAGCAGATATTGCTCGGCTTCCTCGATGGATCGAAGTCCCGCCGTGCCTGCATCGATTGCGCCGAAGGAGCGGCGTCCTCGCTGGATTGCGCGATTTGCTCGACGCGGATCATGATGGCCTTGGCGATTGAAGCGCCTGCGAGCACGGCGATGCAATGAACCCGCGGGGGTGGACAATCGCTATCAGGGGCGCTGCTTATCCGAGGCGGGTGTTCCCACGCGGCACTGGCGTAGATGGTAGGCCATCAAGACATCGCGTCCCGCTGACGCACTAGACGAGGTTAAGCCCAGATTTCCTTGCCGGCGTTGCCGAGGCGATCGAAGGCAGAACATTCGGCCCGAGGTTCAATAAGAACCTCGAACCTGTGTAAATGAAGGGTAACATGTTGAATTAATGGTCGGGGAGAGAGGATTCGAACCTCCGGCCCCTGCCTCCCGAAGACAAAGTATTACCTCCTAACGCGCGGAAATGGGCGCTTTTGCAATCCTAAACCGCAAGAACAGCGGGGGAACAAACCCGAGTCGAAGCTAGGTTTCACCGGGGAGGCGCCGGGGCCTATTTTCAAGGACTTGGGAAAATTGTCGGGATGGCGTTCGTGAGGCCGCTGTTCATCGACGGCTTCGCCGGCGGCGGCGGGGCCAGCACAGGCATTGCCCAGGCGATCGGCCGCGACGTGGATGCTGCCATCAATCACAACGAGGCGGCGCTCGCCATCCACAAGGCCAACCATCCCGGCACCGAGCACCACCGCTGCGATATCCGGACGCCGTTCCTGCCCCGAAGCGTGACGCGCAACCGGCGCGTTGCGGGGGCGTGGTTCTCGCCTGACTGCAAGGAGTTCTCGAAAGCGAAGGGCGGCTCGGTGAAGGAGCGCCATATCCGCATGCTGGCCATGGAGATCCCGCATTGGCTGGAGGAGACCCAGCCCGAGGTCGCCTATGTCGAGAATGTCGAAGAGTTCGAGGATTGGGGGCCGCTGGAGCAGGGCGAGGACGGCAAGTGGCGCGTGAACCTCGATCGCAAGGGCGAGGATTTCAAGAAGTGGCTCGGGCTATGCCGCCGGCAGGGCTATAGGGTCGATCACCGCCAGTTGCGCGCCTGCGATTACGGCGCGCCGACAAGCCGCAAGCGCCTCTACATCGTCATGCGGCGCGACAAGAAGCCGATCCGCTGGCCGAAACCAACGCATGGCCGACCGGATTCGCCCGCCGTTCTCAGCGGCAAGCTGCTGCCCTACCGCACGGCAGCCGAGTGCATCGACTGGTCGATCCCGTGCCCGTCGATCTTCGAGCGCAAGCGCCCGCTCAAGGATGCAACGCTGCGCCGGATCGCTCATGGTGTGATGCGCTATGTGGTGAACTCGGCCCGGCCGTTCATCGTGCCTGTCACGCACAGCGGCGATATCCGCGCCCACGACACGGCCGAGCCGCTGCGGACCATCACGACCGCCAATGGCGGGGAGTTCGCGCTGTCCGATGTGAAGCTCGCGCCCCACGTCACGAAGTTCCATGGCAACAGCGTCGGCTCTCCGATGGACAAGGAGATGCCCACCGTCACGGCCAACGGCAATCCAAAGAGGCCGGCCGGGGCGATGCCGCTGGGCATGGTGGGGGCTACGCTCGTGGGCGTTGGAGGCAGGCGCGGGCAGAGCGCGCCGCTGCCAATCGATGGCACCTATCCCACGACGACAGCCAAGGCGGATGCGGCGGTTGCGACCGCTGAGTTGGCCTTTCTGGATCGGCAGTTCGGCAATTCTAACGGTGCCGCGGCTGATGCGCCTGCGCCTGCCACGACAGCGGGCGGCGGCGGCAAGACAGCAGCCGTCACGGCGTTCATGTCCCGCTTCTACGGTAGCGACAAGACCAACGGCGGCGGCGATCCCACGATCCCGCTGGGCACCGTGCGCGCCGGCGGGCAGCATCATGGCGTGGTCTGTGCCCATATCGAGCAGGCCAATGGCGGGCCGCGCAATCGGAACAGCGCGGGCCATGATGTACGCAAGCCCCTGTCGACGGCCACCACAACAGGCTCCCAGCAACGCGTCGTCGAAACCACGCTGGTCGAAGAAGGGGCCTTGCCCCCGGAGATGATGGAACGCGCCGTGAAAGTCGCCGCCTTCCTCGTGAAATATTACGGCACGGGCGGCGAGAACGAAACGGCGCAGAGCCAGGCGGTGGATCGGCCGCTCGATGCGATCACGACCAAGGCGCGCTTCGCCGTGGTCACTGTCACGATCGACGCCGTCACCTATGTCATCGTCGATATCGGCCTGCGTATGCTCAAGCCGCGCGAACTGGCGCGGGCGCAGGGCTTCCCCGACGATTATGTGCTCGATCCCATCGTGCGCAAGTTCCTGCGCGGCAAGTGGGTAGAGCGCCCACTTACGATTGCCGAGCAGATCAGCGCGATCGGCAACAGCGTCTGCCCGCCCGTGGCGCGGGCGCTCGTCGCCGCCAATCAGCCCGAGCTGGTAGAGACGAGAATGGCAGCATGAGCGCTCCCGCCTGGCACCGCAACGCGGGCGAGCCGCCGATCTTCGAGCCGTCGGATGAGGGCGAGCATTGCCCCCCGAACCTGATCCACGTCGATGAGGCGGCCAACGCCTCGGTCTATGTCCGCCTGCGCAACGGTAGTGAGCCGGCGCGGCCTTGGCCGGTCTATGGGCGGCCAGCGCGCACGCGCTGGAGCATCGAGGGCTCGCCCTTCGACATCAAGGATTGGAGGCGGGCGTGACCTGCGAGCATGTATCACTCCCGGGCGGAGGCACGGCCATCGTTTGCTCGTCCGGTCGTGCCAAACGCTGCAAATGCGGCCGGCGCGCGACGTTGGCATGCGATTGGAAGGTGCCAGGCCGAAAGAGCGGGACATGCGACGCGCCGATCTGCGCGCGTTGCACAACGTCGCCGGCGCCGGGCAAGGACATCTGCCCGAGCCATGCGCCTGCGTATCGAGCGTGGAGGGCGGGGCGATGAGCGCCCGCATCATTCACGGTGATTGCATCAAGGTGCTTCGCGATCTCGCGCGAGAGGCACTGCTTGTCGATGCAGTCGTAACCGACCCACCATATCACTTGGCCAGTATCGTCTCGCGGCTTGGTGCGCCCGATGCCTCACCCATCCAGTCTGGAGCCACTGGAGTTTATGCCCGAGGGAGCAAAGGCTTCATGGGGCAGCAATGGGATGGCGGCGATGTTGCCTTCCGGCCCGAGACTTGGCGCCGTATCTTTGATGTGATGAAACCGGGAGCACATCTGATCGCCTTTTCTGCTACCAAAGGTTATCATCGCATGGTCTGTGCGATCGAGGATGCGGGCTTCGAGATCCGCGACATGGTCCCCTGGCTATACGGGACGGGCTTCCCAAAATCGCACAATCAGGCTGGGGAATGGGAAGGGTGGGGCACTGGCCTCAAGCCTGCCATTGAGCCCGTGGCGCTCGCCCAGAAACCGATCAGCGAAAGTAGCATCGAAGCGAATCTCGCTCGCTGGGGTGTGGGTGCGCTGCATATTGATGCCTGCCGAATCCATGCCGATGACGCAAATGGCGGCGCCTGTACTGTCAGGCGCTTTGCGCCGGGTGCCGATGTTAATCGCACCGGAGCGTGGAAGCAGGACGAAGTTTTTCAGGGCGAGATGAAGCCCGGCCGATGGCCCGCCAACATCTGTCACGATGGTAGCGACGAGGTGTTGGCCGCGTTTGCGGCTCATGGTGAACGTGGCGCCATCGCTCCGGTTCACAAGCGCTCGGCGGACAAGTTCCGAAGCGTCTATAATGGCTCATTTCGCGGCAATATCGATGAGGCTGGAGCCACGTTTCAAGGCGACAGCGGCACTGCCGCACGGTTCTTTTACTCAAGCAAAGCAACCCAGGGCGAGCGTATCTTCGAGTGCCGTGAATGCGGGGCACACACGATCGGGCGCCCGGCTTGTGGGCATGAAAACTTCCGCACACACCCTACCGTCAAGCCGATCTCGCTCATGCGTTGGTACGTCGAGATGGTCACGCCGCCCGGCGGTCTAGTGCTCGATCCATTTGCCGGCACTGGCACGACTGCCGCCGCTGCCAGTGAGGCGGGATTTCAATCTCTCTCGATCGAGGCGGATGAGAACCATGTTCGGGACATCGCTATAAGGTTAGGACAGCCGCTCGATGGGCTGCTGTCTGCAGAGGTCGCACCGATCCCGCGCAACACGACGAGCCAAGCTGATCTCTTCGGGTGAACCCCGCTCAGATGCAATTGAAGGTGGCCAGCAGCCGGTCGATCGGATTGGCGGCGGCCGGCTGCTGTGAGATCATCTGGGCGTTCTTGCCATATGCCTGACAGTGAGCCTGCGCCTGCGCGATAACGAAGCGCTGTTCTTCGGCGTTCCAGCGCGTGTATTCGAGCATGACGGTCGCCGGATTCGCGGCAAGCGTCTCGACTGTTGAGCCCGGCCCCATGCAGCCGGCGAGGGCGGCCAGGCCGACCATGTAGAAGCGCTTCATTGTTC
>Ga0160433_100687_pt1 | contig 13133 bp, 12 predicted proteins | sample HID1972K_E0MG_FD_108235 | JGI IMG/M metagenome (GOLD analysis project Ga0160433, IMG submission 108235) | Enriched pill bug-associated microbial communities from UW Madison campus, WI, USA - HID1972K_E0 MG | ecosystem: Host-associated > Arthropoda: Insects > Digestive system > Unclassified ... | reverse complement strand
GTTTCGAGGCTGATCGGCTCCTTGGCGATCTTCATCACCTTGCGCACCTTCTCCAAGGGCATGGAGAGGCGCTCGGCCATTTCCTCGGGCGTAGGCTCGCGGCCCTGCTCGTGGAGAAACTGACGGCTGGTGCGCACCAGCTTATTGATCGTCTCGATCATATGGACCGGGATGCGGATCGTGCGGGCCTGATCCGCGATGGAGCGCGTGATCGCCTGCCTGATCCACCAGGTCGCATAGGTGGAGAACTTGTAGCCGCGCCGATACTCGAACTTATCGACGGCCTTCATGAGGCCGATATTGCCTTCCTGGATAAGGTCCAGGAATTGCAGGCCGCGATTGGTGTATTTCTTGGCGATGGAGATGACGAGGCGCAAGTTGGCTTCCACCATCTCCTTCTTGGCGATGCGGGCTTCACGCTCGGCCTTTTGCACCATGTTCACGATGCGGCGGAACTCGGGCAGCGATGTGCCGGTCGACTGAGCGATCTCGGACACTTCGGTCCGGATGCGTTCGACAGCAGGCCCCTCACCGGCAGCGAAGGCAGCCCATTTCTTGTCTATTCCAGCGACTCTTTCCAGCCAGCCATCGTCGAGCTCATGGCCGACATACTGGTTCAGAAAGTCTCTGCGTGGCACCTTGTGGCGTTCGGCAAGACGGAGCATCTGGCCGCCCAGCGTCGTCAGGCGCCGGTTGAAGGCATAAAGCTGGTCGACGAGATATTCGATCTTCTGCTGGTGGAACTGGACGCTTTCCACTTCGGCCGTCAGATCCTCGCGTAGCTTCTGATAATTGGCCTCGTCCTTCGCGGGCAATTCCACGCCGTTTCCAAGCGCGACCAAACGCGCCTGCTGGATCTTGGAGAAGGCGGTGTAAAGTTCCGTGATACGCGCAAACTTGGCGAGCGCGTCAGGCTTGAGCAGTTCTTCCATCGCAGCGAGGGAGAGCGTGTTGTCATCCTCATCTTCGTCGTCCTGCCGGGGCGTGCGACGCTCGACCATCGACTCATCGTCTTCCTCCTCGGCCGACTCTTCCTCGACGTCTTCCTCTTCCTTGAAGGAGGGGCCAGCGGTCTTCTCGCTGATTTCGCCGTCGTCGTTGCCGTCCTCATCGGAAAGGCTTTCGGGAGCAGGGTCCTTGGAAAGCATGGCGTCGAGATCGAGGATCTCGCGCAGTTGCATCTCGCCATTGTTGAGCGCCGTCGACCATTCGATGATGGCATTGAAGGTCGTCGGGCTTTCGCACAGGCCCAGGATCATTGTGTCCCGGCCGGCCTCTATACGCTTGGCAATGGCGATCTCGCCCTCGCGGCTGAGCAGTTCGACCGCGCCCATCTCGCGCAGATACATGCGGACGGGGTCGTCAGTGCGATCCACGGTTTCCCGCTTCTTCTCGGCGACATTGCCCGAGCCGTCGTCTTCCTCGGCGCTGCTGTCCAGCGATTCGACCTCGGCCTCGGGCTGTTCGTCCGCGTCCTCGCCCTGTTCCTCGTTTTCAACGATGTTGACGCCCATGTCATTGAGCGCCGACATCACATCCTCGATCTGCTCGGAGGACATCTGGTCCTGGGGCAGGGCGCTGTTCAGCTCGTCATAGGTGATGTAGCCGCGCTTCTTGGCGCGGGCGATGAGCTTCTTGATGGATGCTTCGTTGAGATCGAGGAGGGGAGCGTCACCGCTTTCTTCCGCGCCTGCCTCAGGTTGATTGATCTTGCTCGCCATGCGTCGCCTTGCTCCGGGCCAGAGCGTCCGTAGCGCCGGCCTTATGTTCACTCTTCCTGGGGTTGGGTCAGCTCAGCGGCTCGCGCCGCCAGATCCGCTTTGAGCTTGCGCAAGGATTGCTGCCGGGCGAACGTCGCCTCGTCCAGATTCTCCGCCATCGCCCTCGTCGCCGCCGACAATTCCGCATCGATACGAGGCATTGCCACAATCACCGCTATGGCTTCGGCCAGATCGCGCTGCGCGCGCCTTCTGTCGGCCTCTGCCTGGGTGAAGGTGAAATGCAGCGCATCGGCGCGGAGCAACCCCTTCGCCATATTATACAGCTCAGTGCTGCCCAATATGGTAAGGAGGCTGTCTGTTTCAACAGTTTCTTCGCGGTCCGCGGCTTCGAGCAGCGCGTTGAGCAGATTGGCGAGGCGTATATCGGTCGGTGCGATGCTCGCCAAGGCTTCGCGATGGACGATGATTTCGCTCGGAAAGCGCAGTAATCCGGCAAGCACGGCTCGCAGCAACAGCGTGTCGGCGCCACCCTGACGAATGGCCTTGGCTTCCTCGGTCGCGGGTGGAGGAGGCAGGTTCCATCGGCCGCCCTGCATGGGTCTTCCCCGCCCGAACTGGTTCGAGGGCGAGCGCGACGGAGCGGCGCGCGGGGCAAAGAACAGCGCGTCATAGCGTTCCTTGAACAGCCGTCCGTAAAGGGCGCGGATGTCATTGTCGCTTATGGTCGCGGTAAGAGTGGAGAGGCGCTGCTTGAAGCCGGCGCGTTCCTCGGGTGTGCCAAGCGGGGCTGCATCATGCTCGCTGCGCCAGATAAGGTCGGCGAGCGGAATGGCCTTCTCCAGCACGGCCTCGAAGGCTTTCACGCCTTCCGCACCGATGAGGTCATCGGGGTCCTGCCCCGCCGGCAGGACGGCGAAGGCAAGGCTGTGGCCGGGGCGGAGCAGGGGGAGGCCGCGATGCGCCGCGCGCAGGGCGGCGCGCTGGCCGGCACTGTCCCCATCGAAGCAGAGGATCGGTGTTTCCACCATCGTCCAGAGCTTCTCGATCTGATGTTCGGTGAGCGCAGTGCCGAGCGGGGCGACTGCTTCCGCGATGCCCGCCTGCGCGATCGCGATCACGTCCATATAGCCCTCGACCACGACGACGCGCCCTGACTTGCGGGCGGCAGGCGCGGCCTTGTCGAGATTGAACAGCGTGCGCCCCTTGTCGAAAAGGGGCGTCTCCGGCGAATTCAGATATTTGGGTTCGCCTTGCCCCAATATCCGGCCGCCAAAGGCAATGATTCGTCCGCGCTGATCGCGGATCGGGATCATCAGCCGGCCGCGGAAACGATCGTAGCTCTCGCGCTGGCTGTCATCCGGCTGGATCAGCATGCCGGTCTCGACCAGCATGTCCTCGGGAAAGTCGCGCAAGGCCGCCTTGAGCTTGCCGCGATTATCGGGCGCAAAGCCGAGGCCAAAGGCGCGTTGCGTGGCATCGCTGAGGCCGCGTTTCCGGAGGTAGGCACGAGCTTCCGGGCCCTCCAGCCCGCTGAGCTGATCCTCGAACCAGCTTTGCGCCGCCGCCGTGACATCGTGAAGCGACCGTGCCTTTTCCGCCCGCTGCGCTGCGCGCGGATCGGGGGCGGGCACTTCCATGCCGGCGGCTACGGCGAGGTCCTTCACCGCGTCCATGAAGGGCAAGCCGCGCTGGTCGGTCATCCAGCGGATGGCATCGCCATGCGCGCCGCAACCGAAGCAATGATAGAAGCCCTTCTCGTCGTTGATCGTGAAGCTGGGCGTCTTCTCGTTATGGAAAGGGCAGCAGGCCTTATACTCGCGCCCGGCCTTCTGAACCTTGATGGTCTTGCCGATGAGCGTGGACAATGTGGTTCGCGCGCGCAGTTCGTCCAGCCATTGCGGGGTAAGAGTCATCGGGCTGAACCTGCACGGCGCACCCGGCCGCTCAACCTGCGAGCGCCGCCTTCACAAGCCCGCTGGCCTTGCTCATGTCCAGCACGGTGCCGTGGCGATCCTTGAGCGTGGCCATCACGCGGCCCATGTCCTTGACGGAGGAGGCATCCAGTTCGGTCTTGATCGCCTCGATTGCAGCCCTGGTTTCATCCTCGCTAAGTTGCTTCGGGAGAAAGCCCTCGATCACGTCCAGCTCGGCCTGTTCCTGAGCGGCCAGTTCCGCGCGGTCGCCCTGCTCGTACATCGTGATCGATTCGCGGCGCTGCTTCACCATCTTCTGGAGGACGTCCACCACGAGGCTGTCGTCGTCCGGCAGGCTGGCCGCTGTGCGAAGCTCGATATCGCGGTCCTTGATCTTGGCCAGAATGAGCCGCACGGCCGCCAGACGGCTTTTGTCGCCGGCTTTCATCGCCTCGATCTGGGCAGCCTTGATGCCGTCGCGAATCATCACGTCTCCTCCAATTTTCCTTGCTGGAAAGAAGCGACTATAAGGCCAGTCGCGAAATTTTAATAGATTGACCGTGCAGGTGCGAACACCTAGTGAGCCGGCCGTTTAGCCGGGCGCTCGGGCGCCTGCCAGAAAGCATAAAGCGAAGGATCAGACTGCCATGGCGAATGCCAGATACCCGACCGTGCCCAAAGGAGCGACGGGGGTATTGGTTCTTGCCGATGGCACCATCGTTTTCGGTCATGGTTTCGGCGCGGAAGGGGAAGCGGTCGGCGAGCTGTGCTTCCATACCGCAATGACCGGCTATCAGGAGATCATGACCGACCCCAGCTTCGCCGGGCAGATCATCACCTTCACTTTCCCACACATCGGCAATGTCGGCACCAATCCCGAGGATGTGGAAGGCGAGACGCCCTGGGCGCTGGGCTGCATCGTGCGTGAGGACGTGACGGCGCCTTCCAGTTTCCGCAATGTCCAGCCGTTCGATGAATGGCTCAAGGCGAATGGACGGATCGGTCTTGCCGGCGTGGATACGCGGGCGCTCACTCGCCGCATCCGCCAGAACGGCGCGCCCAATGTGGTGATCGCACATCACCCCGAAGGCCAGTTCGATCTGGCCGCACTGCATGAAAAAGCGCAAACCTGGCCCGGGCTGGAAGGCATGGACCTCGCCATCGAAGTGACCGGTGAGCAGCGCGACTGGACCGGCGGCCCTTGGCGGCTCGGCTTTGGCTATGAAGCGATGGGCGAGGGCGAGCGCCCCCATGTTGTCGCTATCGACTATGGCGCGAAGGACAATATCTTTCGCAATCTGGTGAAGGCCGGCGCGCGCGTGACCGTTCTGCCCGCGAGCGCGACTTATGAGCAGGTCATGGCGCTGAAGCCCGCCGGCGTGTTCCTCTCCAACGGCCCCGGCGATCCTGCCGCGACCGCCGAATATGCCGTCCCGGCGATCCGGCGCTTGCTGGACCAGAATATGCCCATCTTCGGCATATGCCTTGGCCACCAGCTTATCGCGCTGGCGGCGGGCGCCAAGACGGCGAAGATGCATCAGGGCCATCGCGGCGCCAATCATCCGGTCAAGCGGTTGGAGGATGGCGTGGTCGAGATCACCTCCATGAACCACGGCTTCGCGGTCGATACCACGACCCTGCCGGCCAATGTGGTGGAGACGCATGTGAGCCTGTTCGACGGCTCCAATTGCGGCATCGCTTTCACGGACAAGCCGGTCTTCGCCGTGCAATATCATCCGGAAGCCTCGCCGGGGCCGCAGGACAGCTTCTATCTGTTCAAGCGCTTCGTGGAGGGATTGGGGTGATCGGCCTCTTTCTATTGGGAATAAGCGCGGCGGCGGATACGCAACAGCTGCAAAGGCAACTGGATTTCATCGTGGCCTCTTGCAGGGCGGAAGACGTCGTCCGCCTTGTCGCGCACGGCACTGCGGATGTGGGGTTTGAGATGGTGCGGCCGGCTGTTTTGCCGACCGTCAGTGAGAATAATGCCCTCCAATGCGCGCTCGCCAAAGTGCGGGAGCGCGCGGATTTGCAACTCGGCTTTGCCGGGAATGAGGCTCGGAAGAAATAATGCCCAAAAGAACAGACATCTCCTCCATCCTCATCGTCGGTGCGGGACCGATCATCATCGGTCAGGCATGCGAGTTCGATTATTCCGGCACGCAGGCTTGCAAGGCGCTGAAGGAAGAGGGCTACCGCATCGTCCTGGTCAATTCCAATCCGGCCACGATCATGACGGATCCCGAGATGGCCGACGCGACCTATATCGAGCCGGTTACGCCGGAGATCGTCGCCAAGATCATCGAGAAAGAGCGGCCGGACGCTATTCTGCCGACCATGGGCGGGCAGACCGCGCTCAATACCGCGCTCGCGCTGTTCAATGACGGCACGCTGGAGAAATATGGCGTCAAGATGATCGGCGCGGATGCCGAGGCCATCGACAAGGCCGAGGACCGCCTGAAATTTCGTGACGCCATGGACAAGATCGGGCTGGAAAGTGCCCGCTCGCGTATCGCGCACAGCATGGCCGAGGCAGTGGAAGCGCTGGAATTTACCGGCCTTCCCGCGATCATCCGCCCCAGCTTCACCATGGGCGGCACCGGCGGCGGCGTGGCCTATAATCGCGAGGAGTTCGAGGCGATCGTGCGCTCGGGCCTCGATGCCTCCCCGACGACCGAGGTGTTGATCGAGGAATCGCTGCTCGGCTGGAAGGAATATGAGATGGAAGTGGTCCGCGACCGTGCGGACAACTGCATCATCATCTGCTCGATCGAGAATATCGATCCGATGGGCGTCCACACGGGCGACTCCATCACTGTCGCGCCGGCACTGACGCTGACGGACAAGGAATATCAGGTCATGCGTAACGCCAGCATCGCGGTGCTGCGCGAAATCGGCGTGGAAACAGGCGGTTCGAACGTGCAGTTCGCGGTCAATCCGAAGGACGGCCGCCTGATCGTGATCGAGATGAACCCGCGCGTCAGCCGCTCCTCGGCGCTGGCCTCCAAGGCGACGGGCTTCCCCATCGCCAAGGTCGCGGCCAAGCTGGCCGTGGGTTATACGCTCGACGAGATCCAGAACGACATTACCGGCGTCACGCCCGCCAGCTTCGAGCCTACGATAGATTATGTGGTGACGAAGATCCCGCGCTTCGCTTTCGAGAAGTTCAAGGGGGCCGAGCCGCTGCTTGGCACCGCCATGAAGTCCGTGGGCGAAGTGATGGCCATTGGCCGCAACATCCATGAGTCGATGCAGAAGGCCCTGCGCGGGCTGGAGACCGGCCTGTCCGGTTTCGATCATGTCGATCGTCTCGTCGGCGCGAGCAAGGAGGAGATCGTCTTTGCGCTGGGTCAGCCTACGCCCGACCGGCTGCTGATCGCGGCGCAGGCGTTGCGTGAGGGGCTGACGGTCGAGGAAATCAACGCCGTCGCCAAATTCGATCCCTGGTTCCTGGAGCGCCTTGCCGAGATCGTCCAAGCCGAGAAGGGCGTGCTGGAAAACGGCCTTCCGCGCGATGCCGAGGGTATGCGCAAGCTCAAGATGATGGGCTTTTCCGATAAGCGGCTCGCCTGGCTGGCGCTGCAATCCGCCAATATTCCCGGCGGTATGGACAAGGCCATCCGTCAGGGCTCGGGACTGGTGCGAGATGCCGTGGTCGCCATGACCGGCGGCGTCACCGAGGCGGAAGTGCGTGCGCTCCGTCACAAGCTGGGTGTTCGGCCTGTCTACAAGCGCATCGATACTTGCGCTGCGGAATTCGAGGCGAAAACGCCTTATATGTATTCGACTTACGAGGCGCCGAGCTTCGGTGAACCCGAGGACGAGAGCCAGCCTAGCGATCGGCGCAAGGTGGTCATCCTCGGCGGCGGACCCAACCGCATCGGGCAGGGCATCGAGTTCGATTATTGCTGCTGCCACGCCTGTTTCGCGCTGGAGGAAGCCGGATTCGAGACCATCATGGTCAATTGCAATCCGGAGACGGTCAGCACGGACTATGACACTTCGGATCGGCTCTATTTCGAACCGCTGACCGCCGAGGACGTGCTGGAGATCCTGCATGTCGAGCAATCGCGGGGCGAATTGGTCGGCGTTATCGTCCAGTTCGGTGGCCAGACGCCGCTCAAGCTGGCGCAGGCGCTGGAAGAGGCGGGCATTCCCATTCTCGGAACCTCGCCCGACGCCATCGATCTTGCCGAGGACCGCGAGCGCTTCGCCGCGCTGGTCGAGAAGCTGGACCTGCTCCAGCCCTCCAATGGCATTGCGCGGAGCAAGGAGGAGGCGATCGCCGTCGCCAATCGTATCGATTATCCGGTGCTCATGCGGCCATCCTATGTGCTTGGAGGCCGGGCGATGGAGATCGTCGACGGGCAGGCGCAGCTTGAGGAATATATCGCTACAGCCGTGCAGGTCTCAGGCGATTCTCCCGTGCTGATCGACCAGTATTTGCGCGATGCGATCGAAGTCGATGTCGATGCGCTGTGCGATGGTACGGATGTGGTCGTGGCTGGCGTGCTCCAGCATATCGAAGAAGCCGGCGTCCATTCCGGCGATAGCGCCTGCTCGTTGCCGCCCTACAGTCTGCCGGACACGGTCATTGCGGAAATCGAACAGCAGACCGAGAAGCTTGCTCGCGCGCTCAAGGTGCGCGGCCTTATGAACATCCAGTTCGCGGTGAAGGACGGAAAAGTCTACCTCATCGAGGTCAATCCGCGCGCCTCGCGCACGGTGCCGTTTGTCGCGAAGGCCATCGGGACTCCGATTGCCAAGATCGCCGCACGGGTGATGGCTGGGGAGAAGCTGGCCGACCTGCCGAAGATCGACCGCCATGCCATCCGCCATGTCGCCGTCAAGGAAGCTGTCTTCCCATTCAACCGCTTTCCTGGGGTTGATCCCGCGCTTTCACCGGAAATGAAGTCCACCGGCGAAGTCATGGGAATCGATAGCGATTTCGCGACCGCCTTCGCCAAGGCGCAGATCGGCGCGGGCACGCTCTTGCCCGATTCCGGCACCGTGTTCATTTCGGTGAAGGATAGCGACAAGGCCGTGATCCTGCAGGCCGCGAAGAAGATCGCCGAGCTGGGCTTCAGCATCATCGCGACCGGTGGCACCGCCGATTATCTGCGCGAGCAGGGGCTGGTCATCGAGACGGTCAACAAGGTCGCGCAGGGGCGTCCTCACATCGTCGACCGCATTGCCGATGGCGGCATCGATCTCATCTTCAATACCACGGAAGGGTGGCAGTCTCTCAAGGATAGCAAGGCGATCCGCACGAGTGCTCTGCGCGGCAAAGTGCCCAGCTTCACGACTGCTGCCGCGAGCCTGGCCGCGGTGGAAGCGATTGGCGCATTGCGCGCGCATGCCCTTGAAGTGAAGTCGCTCCAATCCTATTATCAATCGTCACGCGACTGATCTTTCAGACAGATAAGAAATCAGCTGCGGGCCGACCGGAGCCACCGTTCGGCAAGGGAGTTCGCGCTTTGATGTGCATGAAATTAGGGAGTCGAGATGGCGACCGTTGAGAAGATGCCAATGCTGCAGTCCGGGCACGATATGCTGAACCAGCATCTGCGTGCCCTCAAGGCGGAGCGGCCGCGCATCGTGGATGCGATCGAGGAAGCGCGCGCTCATGGCGATCTTTCCGAGAACGCGGAATATCATGCAGCCAAGGAGCGGCAGGGGCAGGTCGAAGCCACCATTGCCGATATCGAGGACAAACTGTCGCGTGCCCAGGTCATCGATCCTACCACGCTGTCGGGTGACAAGGTCGTCTTCGGCGCCACGGTCACGCTGAAGGATGAAGAGGACAAGCCGGTCCGCTATCAGATCGTCGGGCAGGCCGAGGCAGATGCCAAGCAGGGAATGATCAGCTATTCCAGCCCGCTGGGTCGTGCGCTCATCGGCCGACAGGTCAGTGATGAGGTGGAAGTGACGGTGCCGTCCGGCGACAGATTCTATCTGATCAACAAAATCGAATTCATCTGATCGGGGCCGGACTCGCATGATCGCGCGCAAGTGCGTCTTGCTCTCGCCCATGCGGGAGTCCGGCTCCGCTCATTCGCTGCCTCACGAGTTTTCGATGGGCGGGCGCTGAGATGGCGGTACAGCTTCCTCGCGGACCCGCCACCAACATCCTTGCGGCTATTATCTTCCTGGCTTTCCTGCCTGTGTATCTCACTGACAGGACCGGGCAGGCGGCATTGCTGGCCGGCTTCATCGCCGAGCGCGTCAACATGCTGGCGCAGGATATCTCGCTGCATGTCTCATGGCTTCCGCTCTGGATCACACCGCTCACGGCGACGCTGATTCATTCGGGCTGGCTTCATCTCGGCTTCAACCTGCTCATGCTGCTGTTCTGCGGCCGCTTCGTCGAGCATCTGCTGGGCCCCGGCCGCACCGTGCTCATCTTTCTGGTGGGCGCTTACGCGGCTGCCTTCGGGCAATGGATCATGACCTATTTCTCGCCGGAGGATGGGCTGGTGCCCATGATCGGGGCGAGCGGGGCCGTCTCCGCAGTGCTGGGCACCTATGCGTTCATATACAGCCAGCGCGGGGTCAAGGCGATCGGGCCGCTCCCCGCTTATGCCGTGCGGATTGTGTGGCTGGCGCTGGCCTGGACGGCACTGCAACTGCTCATTGCATTGGCTGGAGGCTTTGACAGCTTTTTCGGCGGCATTGCGATCGGGGCGCACATCGGCGGATTCATTGCCGGTCTGCTGCTTGCGCGCCCTCTGCTCAAGCGCCGTTTCGACGCCGTCTAGCTGCTATGCGTCGTCCGTTTCGTCGCTCGGATCGAGAAGGCGATGCAGATGAACGATCACATAGCGCATTTCCGCATCGTCCACGCTTCGCTGTGCAGCGCCCCGCCAGGCGGCCTCGGCGCTGGCATAATCAGGGAAAACGCCCACAACATCGATGGAAGAGAGATCCTCGAATTCCAGTTTCTGCGGGTTTTTGACGCGCCCGCCCATGACAAGGTGCAACAAGCTCAATGGAGTGGCTCCCATTTCGGCGTGAGCAAGGACGCACACGCCTTTGCCTGATCGCTAGCAGCGTCCCGGTCTGATGCCAAGGAGAGGAAGGTGCGTGCTGCGTCCTGTGCTCCGCAAGTGGTCCCGGCGCGGGAAGGATCAGGAGTCGTCGACGACGCCTTTCCTTGAGCGGCGAGCGCGCACCCGATCTCCAACCGCGATGGCCGCCTTGCCCACGGCGCGCCGGACCGTGGCTTTTTCTTTCCTGCCGAAGCCGGCAAGCACGACCTGCGCTGCTTCTCGGGCGGGCGCGCTCCGGACGGCCTTCCTCGCGACATCTCCCGCCTTGCCCGCCATGGCGCCAGCTTTGCCCATGACCGCAAGTTGCGGCACGAAGATGGCGATGACGGCCCCTGCTGCGGCGGCAGCGGCCACGGCAGCGATCGGATGCTCCTGAAACAGTCGATTGGTTTCAGCGGCGGCCCGATAAGTCTTCTCACGGGTGTTCTCGATGACCGCCTCGCCCTTTTCACGCACCGTTGCGATGACTTCGCCAGCCTGGCGCCCGACCTGGCGGAGACCTGCGCGTGTCGGGCGGGCTTCTATTTGTCCACCGCCAGAATGGTCGTGGGTGGAGCTTTTGCGCTTACTTGTCATGACGATTGCTCCAGAGCGCGCGGTTGAGCCAAACCATCCATGCACCACGCATGCCGTAAAGCAGGACCAGGCGGACGGGTCGCCAGAAGATCAGAACCAATCCACCTGCCGCCGCAGATGCCGTAAGAATAGGATGCTGCCGTATAGCCGTTCGGACGCCTTCCTTGGCGCTTTCTATCTGATCGCTGATCGCATCAATTGCGTCCGCCTTGAGGTGCACGGGCCGCAGTCGCTCCCGCACGCTATCCAACGCTCCAATGAACCGCATCCGCGCTGAATCAGCTCTGTGACGCGCCTCCGTAAGCCGCGTGCCGGAGTTCAACCCGTTCATCATCGTTCCGTTCTGAAAAGGGCATACACGATATGCCTCGCTGCGAATCCCAACAGCGCCGCCAGAAGAACGCAAGTACCCGCCACGATCAGCGTGGCCCCGACCCAGCCTACCAGCGGAGCTAGCGCCACCACGGAGGCCACGACGAAAAGCGCCAAGCCCACTCCCAGAAAAACGAGCGCCAACAAGCAGAGAAGCGCGGCGCGCGCCAATGCCGCAGCAACCACTTGCGCCTTCAGCCGTGCCCACGTCAGTTCCGCGTCAGCCATTTCCCGGCCGGACGAAATCAGCCGAGCAAAGCTCTCCCGAAGCGATTCCCGCTCAGACTCAGGGGGTGTCGCCGGCTTGCCAGTTTCCGTATCGCCTTCAGCCATCGCTCAGGATCGGGCCGTTCGCTCCGTTCTCAGCTCTCATTGGAAGACCCACGCATCATCCGCATAAGCACGAAACCCACCACGGCCGCTGCTCCGATGGCAACTGCGGGGCTCTTGCGGACGAAGTTGCGCGCTTCCTCGGTGAGTTGATCGATGTCCTTTGCGTCCAGCGAATCCGCTGCGCCGGCAACGGTCTCCGCCGCCCGACGCGCATAATCGCCATATTGCGGGCCCAGCTTGGCATCGACCGTCTCTGCCGTCTCCGTGATCAGCTTGGAGAGGCCGTGCAAAGCGTCGCCTGTCGTGTTCTTCGCGGTGGTAGCCGCGTCGCGTGCCGTGGTCTTTGCCTGCTGGGCGAAATCGCTTGCCTGTTCGCGCCAGTGGGCACCGCCTTCCGTGTCACTGCTCCGCGCCTCGGCAGCTTCCTCCAGTGCAGCCGATTTGGTGGCTGCGGTTGCCTTCGCGCTCTTGCGCGCGCTGGCCACCTTCGCGGTGCTGCTCTTGCGAGGGGATGATCCGGTGCTGCTCGTCTCAGCCATAAGTGGTTCCTTTCTGCCCACAGAGTGCTCCCTGCCCGGGATATAGCAAGGCTCATCTGGTTGAACAGACCTGACAGGCCAATTGTTCCCGCGACGGCGCCTGTGGGGAGACGTTGTGGTTTGTCCCCACCATTGCCTTCGCGGGATGCGCCCGCTAAGCGGCGGCGCAACTCCTGTAGCCGCAAGGGAAGGCATCGCCATGACCGCAATTCTCGACATTCACGCCCGCCAGATTCTCGATAGCCGCGGCAATCCGACGGTGGAGGTGGATGTGCTTCTGGAGGATGGCAGCATGGGCCGGGCAGCCGTGCCCTCCGGCGCCTCGACCGGTGCTTATGAGGCGGTTGAGAAGCGCGACGGTGACAAGTCGGTCTATCTCGGCAAAGGCGTGCTTCAGGCGATCGACGCGGTGAATGGCGAGATCGCGGACGCGCTCGACGGCATGGATGCCGAAGATCAGGGCGATATCGACGATACGATGATCGCGCTCGACGGTACCGAGAACAAGTCGCGTCTGGGTGCCAATGCCATTCTGGGCGTCTCCCTGGCCGTCGCCAAGGCCGCCGCCGATGCGCGCGGCTTGCCGCTGTATCGCTATGTCGGCGGCGTTTCGGCACATGTGCTGCCGGT
>Ga0160433_100683_pt1 | contig 13172 bp, 13 predicted proteins | sample HID1972K_E0MG_FD_108235 | JGI IMG/M metagenome (GOLD analysis project Ga0160433, IMG submission 108235) | Enriched pill bug-associated microbial communities from UW Madison campus, WI, USA - HID1972K_E0 MG | ecosystem: Host-associated > Arthropoda: Insects > Digestive system > Unclassified ... | reverse complement strand
CATAATGTACTCCGGATGTCCTTCCAGGTTCAAAAAGTTATTGATAGGCACCCTGAAAAAGGAAAAAAATGTGATAAGTCCGATAGTACTGATGAGTAGAGAGCCAAATGCAGTCTGGAAAAGTGAATTGCGGTCAATTCCTTCTTTATTTGAGAAACGAAAATAACCCGTCTCAAATCCATAGGTAAATACAATATTGGCCACCGCAATCCAGGAATAAAGCAAACTATAGTCCCCGTAATCACGTACACCCGACGTGTCTGACATCAGGTACGTAAGAAGAGGTGTGAGCAGATAGTTCAGGAACTTAGCACCTATATTACTAACACCATACCACAGTGTTTGACCCGCTAACTGTTTGATTGCCGCCAATAGAATAATTTGAACACGAATTTAATAATTAAAATGGATGGGATACTGCTATACATAATAGATTTGTTAATTGATTTCTCAAGTATAACTATATTAGAATTTAAACGTTGTTGAAATCAGAAATTGCCGTGGACGCAGTTCGTAGTACGTTTGCACCAATTGATAATCGCTTGAAAATTGCTGTATGTACCTGCTGTTATCCAAAAGATTCTGGGCGCTGAGTTCGATATCCGTTTTCCATTTTTTTAGCCGGTACCGATAGGTCGCATCCAAAAAATACTGATCTCCTTGCTCTTTGATATTGTTATGGTAATAGGAATTGTTGAACATCAGAGTGTGCCGATCCTTATAATAGAGACTCAAATTGAAATAATGGTTGTTGTAAAGTACCCTGTTTGATCGCCCTCCGGCTAAATTGCTTTTGGTCACTCCGAGATCGGTCTTGTAATCCGCCGATAGGACAGATGATAAATTATTGCTGATCTCAAGCTTTCCAGCTGTATTGTATACATTCTGTTTGCTCATTACATCGTTAAGCAGATAGTCCGATTGGCTCCAACGTGTATTGCCGTTCAATTTAATCACGGTTTTAATATCAGAAAAGAACCTTGAAACCCCGCCCGATATGCTATGGCTGAAGTTACGGCTCCAACGGTCAGCGATGCTGGTCGTACTTCTTCCCTGGGCATCGAGTTCAGTCTGGAAAACATAGTCACGATTGCCTTGCGAGTAAGAATAGCCCAGGTTGGCAAAGTTGGCCTTCACTGTATTTTTATAGTTGTAGTTCAAAGATGCATTTACGCTTTCAGATAATAATACCCGTGCGTTATAGCGTTGCATGCTACGGTACTGTCCAATAATATAACCGTTATAAAAGTTGTTGAGACCACCGAACTGTCTGCCGGCGGAGGCATTCATTGACATCTCACTTTTGCTGTTCATCAGGTAAGTCAGGTAAGTTGTGGGGTTATAGGTGCTTTTCATTGTGTTTTCCATGGTCTTCACCCCCTGCTGCTCCACATTAAAGTAATGCAGGCTGTAGGGCAGTCGCAGGCCGAACTTCCATTTTTGTTTTTCCCAGTTAAGATCCATGCGCATGTTGAGCTCCAACTGAGAATTGAGCATATCGTTCACGTAATCCTGACCGAGTTGCTGCTCCAAGCCATCCTGCTGTATCTTTACCGAGCTTTCCAGGGCATTGCGGTCATAATTAAGACCAACACTTGGAGACACGCGCCAGTTTTTTACCTTTCGGATAAAGCTCAATCCATTGTTCCAGCGTAGGTTTCTGTAAAGTACCTGCTGAGCCAGTTGCTCATACGGATCCCCACCGGTCAGGATGTCCTCAAATTGACCCGGCTGAACCGTTAGCCGTTGAGGGGTACTGTGATATTCCACAGTCGAACGGATATTGACCAACTGTTTGCCGATAAAGCGGGCCATGGAAAGCGAATTCAAAAAAGCCTCATCCGTGTACATCCGTTGCTGTGCGATCGGTTCCTGCTCATTGAAGAGCAGGTTGCCAAGATCGCTGTTCCATCGTTTATGATACTTAAGGCTGTTGCGCAGGTAGATCTGCTTTTCGTTCTTCTCAACCAGCACACCGAGATCCAGTACGTTCAAGCGGTAACGGTTGTCCACCAGTTCTGAATTCAGGATGACCTGATCTGAGGTAAAGTATTGGGTCGATGTAAAACCCTTTCGTTGCTGGGTATCGTCGTAGTAGGACACATTCCCTTTTAGCTCCAGGCCATTCTTTAATTTCTGGAGTACATTTGTGCTGAACATAAAGATTTTATTGTCAAGCCATTTTTTCTCATCAAAGCCGGGACTGCTTACATTGCGCAATGAAATATAACTTGGGCCGTCTTTTACGGCAGCATTATTGCCAAAATAATTGCCTCCTGTATAGAAAGGCCGCAATTGCTTGGCCACATCATCACCAACATTATTGGCCTGAAGGGAATTGAGCATCTGAAAGGTCTTGCCAAAAGTCATAGGCGTAAGGTTGGCCTTCCATAAGGCCGGCCGGGCTCCAACTGCAGCTTCTCCCGTTCCTGTGGAGGTGAATTTCTTAAGCTCCAGGTTCAATGATGTCCTATCAGAAAAAACGAGGGAATCTAAGATCTTAATGGGTTGATTGTTCTCTACCACTTGCACCTTTTTGACTGCATCGGCAGGCAAGTTCTTATTGATCATACTATAGCGGCCTTCCATCAGATCCAGGTTGTTGACCATGTATTTTTGTATGGGCTTGCCCTGATAGAGTATCTGATCACCATTCATCTCTATGCCGGGCAGCTTTTGGATGATATCGCCAATGACACGGTCCTGCTTGGAAGTAAAAGATGAGACGTTATAATTGATGGTGTCATTCCGTTTGAAAACAGGTACCTCGGATATCTTGACCTCCTTAAGGTGCCGCACACCCTCTTCCAGCGTATAGGTATAAGAGGCTGTTTCATTGACTACCACAACAGACTTCCGGGCATAGGCGAGATGATTAAAATCTAGCTGTAAGCTATCCAGGTCGGCAGACTTAATACTGAGCTTGAATTCTCCTTTCTCGTTGCTCTTTGCATAACCCAAAATAGCTGTTCCCTTCACTGTTTTATAGGATACGGAAACGTTGTCTATTGGTTTTCCGGCCAGATCGATAATTTTGCCAGTGATGACTTTCTGGGCAACACCTTCCAATGTAAGGGAACAGAGCAGGCATATGATTGCAAATCTTATCAACATGTTTACCCTAGGTATTATTAATATTTTTCGAGCCAATTATTGTTTTTTATAGCACTTTTCTTTGAAAACTCTCTGATTTTTTCATCGCCCTGTGGATAAACACCATGAGTTACTCCCAGTTCGTATGTATTGTCCTGATACTTTCTGCGATTACGAAAAAATTCCTTTTTATCGATCTTCTCAATTGTCTGGTCAGGTCTTATATTTACCCATACCGACCTGTTGACATTCTGTATCTGCATCAAGTCGAACTGGAAGTAATTGTCTTCGTCATGAATTTGAAATATCAGACCCGGAAGCCCACTGAAGGTATAAGGCCCATCTGATAAAGGGATTTCAGGACAAAACCAGGCGTACCACACCCTGCCACCATAATCTACTTTCGCCTTTTGACATAAATAGGAGGCTATACGCGTGGTGTCAGGCAAAATCTCCCAGTCAAAGTCTTCAGTGCTTTCATCATACTGGTTGATTACCTTATTTCCTGTGACACCCTTCCCGTTGATTGCATCAAGTGTTCTTATTTCATTTCCTGATTTGAATATTTGATAGTTAGTAGACGCGGTAACGCCATTATCTACCAAAACAACAGTGGTCAAGACCCATTCAACACCTTTTTTGTGACGATCGTAAGCACTGGAATCAGTCTGCAAACGCTTTTGCGATGCAAAAAGGGATAAGGAATCATTCAATAATAACACCATAACCTCTTCTTTGATATCATCCTTGTTGTTGGTGTCAATGATATACTTATAATTATAGGCTACTTGCTTGTCAAAATGGAGTTCTTTCGCATTCTGGCTATAAGTATAATTAGAAACTGACATCAGAACCATTAACAATAATAAATATCTTATCTCTTTTAATTTCATATCACATAATTTTGGTTTTATTAGTACGACCTCATTTAGAAAAGCAGTATTTTTTTATCAATATTTCTCGAGCCAATTATTGTTTGTTTTAGCACTCTTTTGAGCATACTCCTTAGCCTGTTGGTTGCTTGCCGGAAAAGCACCAAGTGTTACTCCTAGCTCGAATGAATTGTCCTGATACTTTCTGCGACTACGAAAAAATTCTTTTTTGTTAATCTTCTCAATTGTCTGGTCGGGTCTTATATTTACCCATACCGACCTGTTGACATTCTGTATCTGCATCAGATCGAACTGGAAGTAATTTTCTTCATCATGGATTTGGAATATCAAACCGGGGAGGCCACTGAACGTATAAGGCCCATCCGATAAAGGGATTTCAGGGCAAAACCAGGCGTACCACACCCTGCCACCGTAATCCACTTTCGCCTTTTGACATACATAGGAAGCTATCCGCATGGTGTCAGGCAGAATCTCCCAGTCAAAGTCATCGATGCTTTCATCATACTGGTTGATTACCTTATTCCCTACGATACCCTTTCCATTGACTGCATCAAGCGTCCTTATTTCATTTCCTGATTTGAATATTTGATAGTTAGTTGACGATATAATGCCATTGTGTACCAAAACAACACTGGTCAAGATATATGTAACACCTTTTTTGTACCGATCGAACGCACTCGAATCTGTCTGCAAGCGCTTTTGCGATGCAAAAAGGGATAAGGAATCATTCAATAATAACACCATAACCTCTTCTTTGATATCATCCTTGTTGTTGGTGTCAATGATAGATTTATAATTATAGGCTATTTGCTTGTCAAAATGGAGTTCTTTCGCATTCTGGCTATAAGCATAGCTTGAAGCTAGGGTCACTACTAGTATTAACAGGTATCTCGTGTTTTTTAATTTCATATCACGTAATTTGGTTTCTATTGGCACTCTATAGATGATATATCAAACATTCCACGTGAAGATACACCTATGCAACTAATTACTTAGTCTACATATCATCGGTAAACTGCCCCGAAATTAATAGTATGCAATTTTATTTTTCGTTATTTTCAGGTATTGGTCTATTTTAAATGTACTGAAATCTATATTAGGGTACAACTTTTTTATATCAAATGCACTGAAATCTATATCAGTGTATAGTTTCTTTATATTAAATGCAGAACTTCTATATGAAATACGGAATAAATTTGCCTGTTAAAGATCATGGCTGAGTATCATATAAGCCATAGCGTTAGCGAATATCGATATAGCCACCTTCCAAAAGAACCTCAGGATTCCTTATCGAGTGCAGGAAATTTGCAAAATGAACTGAAGCTAGTTGGAAATGGAACTAATTAATTAGTGAAGAAATTATATTTCTATTCGAATGACACCGGTTTCTATAGATTGTTTATAGGCGAAATTCTCTGCTGTGATGTTTACAGCAAAATAGTTTGTACAACAATTCGATTCTCCTTTACGGACATGTAGTTTAATAATAATAACCTGTGCTTTGCCCAGTTCCATTTTTAATTCTTTATCTCCTTCAACGCTTGGAAGAGCAACGTTAATGATATTGAAGTTGTTTTCTGAGATAAAATAGGTGGAAACAGTCTTCTGATTTTCGTCTTTTATCACGATATCTTTTGCATTATATTTTCCGGAAGTAAATACATTTTCTCCTGTCTCTTTATCTATTAGTTCTAAGCTAAAGCTTGGAGGACCAGTTGAACAGTCTAATTCTCCACACTTATCGCAGCTTCCCATTAAAAGTGTAAAACAAAGGCAGCATAGAATAAATAATTTATCTTTCATCTTCAATTGTGGATAGGTTTTAAAATGTAATTGGTCAAAAAATCTGCTTGTGCGATTAAAGATACGTTAATTCATTAAAAAAGGAAATTATTGTATTCCATCGTAATTAAATAATCATATTATTGATAGTTCAACAATACTATATGAAAGAATAATAAGAGGCCAGGAGAGGAGCAGTTAATTGTAGCAATATCCGGGATTTAAACGTTTTTAATTTAATTATAGCCGATTTTGAAAAGGAAAAGGTTAAAAAACTTTTTATTGTTTTTTATTCTTTTCGCAAGTTCTGTTCGATAGCGGTAGCATCGCGTTTTATAAAAAAGTATCCGATATTAATAAGTAGTCTATGAAGAGGAACAAACAAACAGTTTTATGCCTGGTAGGTGTATTCGTCATGATTATGTGGGGATGCGAAAAAGAGAAAAATGAAAATATGCTTACTGAAGAAGCTTATGTTATTGGCGTTCATCCCTGCACATTGGATTATCAATCAGCGGAAGGAAAAGGTTTTGTGTTATTTCTATCGAAAAGTAAAGATACCGTTCTTACTTTCAACTTACCTCCTGAATTTGCACGAAAGGTAGATGAAGAAAGGACAGGGCCACTTGACGGAGGATATTTGTTCCCACAGAAACACAATGGGGAGTTTAAGATCAAAGTGTCTTATCATTTTGCAAATGAAGAAGAATTTATATATCCGGTGTGTTTAGCTAATATATATACGGGCGGGATCTCAAAAATAGAAAAGCAAATAATTATAGATTGAACCCGTTGAGTTCCAATATTACTCAACTATAAATTTTGCTGTCAAAGCTATTTTTTCGTTCTTTTTTCCGACAGGCTCGACTTCTTTATAGATTCTATATTGGCCGGAGGCCAAATTTTTACTTTTTAAAATTCTGGAAAGCAATAAAGGATATTCTGCCGATGCACCAGATTGTAAGCCATGCATTATATCATTAAAACCTAGCGATTCAATAAAAGGTTCCGTTATCCATTCTTCATCGACTTTTCTTTCAATTATGAATTTATCACCGAAGTTTATTGAAATGTCAGAATTATTGAATACGCGATAAACACCACTAATTTCTTCCTCATTGGTGTTGAACACATGAGGGATAACAGTTATTTGTACATCCATAGCGTTTTGATGTATCTTATCTGGTTCTGCTTTTTCGATGTTTAATAGATCTGTATCCTCATTTACTGTATTCCTTTCATTTTTGTTAGAACTGTTTTGACAACCCATGCATACAATGCTTATTGTAATTACAATACAACCCATTGCATGGTTTTGAATTTCGCAAAGAAGAGAACGGCTATATTACAACAAGGTTTATTATAAATTCTAAGGCGAAACTGATAGATTTAGAGCATTTCAGGTTGATCAGGATATGAATGAATATAGCTTCGATGTAAACGGTGTAAAGAAAATAATTGAAATACTTAAAAAGACACAGGGATGGAAGCCGGGCACACTTTCAGAAAAGAAAGTTGATAGCTATTATCAATTAAATTTTAAGATTGCAGAAGGAAAGGTTATTGATATTTTTTAATTATGAAAGCCACTTAATTATATTTAATATTTTAATAATCTTGATTTCCAGCAGTACTATCGTCTATGTTTTATTTTTTCTCTTTTTTTCTGATCCAAATAGACGTTTTGAAATAGCGGAAAAGAGACAGGGGCAGCTTTATTCAGAACTTCTTTTTAATATACTTCTCAAACAAAACCCGAGCAATGCACATGTATGGATGGAAAAGTCAGTAGCTTATAATAAGAACGGTAATTACACCAAGGGGTTTAAGCTGTTGAATAAAGCAGTTGAACTAAGCCCGGAAGAAAATTTAGGATATCGGGGGTGGCTGCGACTGGTAAAACTAAAAGATTACCATGGGGCTATCAAAGATTTTGTTGAGTTGGATGGTTTAACTCCAGGATTTGTTGATTATCCGTGGGGCGAGAACTTTAACAATAAATTACACGATTTCTTCAACGTTATTTTGCCATTTTTAACACTCATTATTAAAAAAGCGGCCGTTTCTTAATAACGTAAAATTACGATGCACCTATCGACTGTGCTTCCTTTTTAATAAGGATTTTATCCAGTACCTTGACGACTGTTATAACTACAACTATTAAAAAGAAAACCTTAGTTTGGGTGGCGGCTGCGTCAACGATTGTTGCAATAAATCCAGGGTTTACGAACATAATGGACAAGCCGGTAAGTAAAAAAAAGAGGGCGCTAATTGTAAAAATAACGGAAGCATATTTGATAGATTCTGCTTTATGCTGTTTTCTGCTAATGTGCCGGACAATTTTGTCTGCTATATTGAAATTATCAGCGACATCGGTTTCAATAGAAAGTTCTCTGAACAGTAGTTCGTAAAGACCAACATCTTCCAAATTTTCCTGCGGATAGTCGATGGGTTTTATACCTTTTAGCTGATCTTCTATTAACTGCTGGATCAGCTCTTCATCTTTGTTTTTCATTATAGTGCCTTTAAATGTGTTGCCAGTTTATCTTTCAACAGTTTTCTTGCTCTGAACAAATAGCTTTTTACCGTACCGTCTGGCAGACCTGTAATCTCACCAATTTCAGTGTAGGATAATTCCTGCAAGTGATACAAAGTTAATATTGCCCGATATGGTATCGGAAGCTTCGCTACTTCTCCTTGTATAAATGCTGAGGTGCTCTTTTGTATTAATATGCTTTCAGGGTTATCACTTGTCTGGTAGTTGTTTTCAAATGCTTCCAGATTAACCGTTACATTTTTTTTTCCTGAAACCTTTTTAACATGATTAACAGCAGTGGTAAAAGCTATCTGTCCAATCCATGTAGAAAGTTTAGAGCGATGCTTGAAAGTGCGCAGACTTTTAAATACCTTAATAAATACTTCCTGACATAGATCATCAATATCATTTGGATCCTTAATTATCCTTCTAATCATACCAATCACCAACCTTTCATGTTGACTGATCAAGATCTTAAAAGAGTTTAAATCTCCGTTAAGTATCCGCTCAATGGTATCTTTTTCATTTTGCATTCGATGGTTAGACAACAAGTACCCTTTAAATGTTGCAGAAAAATAATTGCAACATTCATTTGCATATCCTTGTCTAACCAGATAAATATAAAAACCATAAAAATGGAACAGAATCTCGCAGTCGCACTTATGTTTATCACTTCCGTGATTGCACTTGCAATTATCATCATCGCTTTGTTAAATCACCGCTTAAAAAGTAGAATGGTCCGGTTGGGGGTAGCAGACGAAAGCGTAATTAAAGAACTAAATAGAATTAATTACGCGTTTAAATTAGATCCGCTAAAATGGGGGCTAATTTTACTCTTTGCAGGCTTAGGTCTAATTTTACTGAACTATATACCTTATCAAGCCGATTCTCTGCTGCCTTATGGAGTAGAGGCTGTATTCGTGTCTTTTGGACTCATATCCTATTTCTATTTATCCCAAAAAATCAGTAAAGCATCTTAATACCTGTTATATAAAACTGTTTTTATGAAAAATCTATTCAAAGCGCTTTTTGCTTATGGCATTCTTATGCTTTTTAATTTCAATAAATCTAATGCAGAAACTTTCCGAAAATATGAGGCAAAGGTAAACGGAATCACCTACAGCATTGATCCAAGAATGGAACTGTTTAATACCGTAGCTATGCTTTTTGGCCATAACGGCATGACCTTGTCAAACATTTCTTATAAACAAGAAACACTTACCTACTTTGCATCTTACAAACGGCACCCGGCAGTTGATTCACTATTGAATAGCTATAAAAGAGGTTGGGGCGTTGATGACCCCATTTTTTTTATGCTCTGCCTAGATAGTAAATTTAATTTGAATCCAAATCTGTCGTCTGGATTGATTGAAAGAGGGGGCGGAATAGACAGATTGAAGCGACTTGCTTTTCTTTTCAAAGATTTCGCTAATAAATCTAGATTTTACACCTATTTTAATGAGATACAGAAGCCATTTTATGAACAGGTGGTTGAAAACACAAAATACAACTTTAGAGACTTTAAAGCAGTCCTTTTACTTGAGAACTATTATGGAGAAAAAGCAAATGATTATAATGTAATACTTAACCTTTTAAGTGGCTATGGCAACTTCGGACGGCCAGTTTTAAAAAATGGCAAGAATTCACTTTATGCCGTGATAGAAACCAATAACGCTATCGGTAACCTTCCCGTATTTCAACCCTCTATTCCCACAGTTAATCTTATTATACATGAATTTAGTCATAGTTTTGTTAACCCGCATATTGACCGATTTTCAGACAAATTGAATCAAGTGGATTCTTTGTATCTGCCTATCGAGCAATCAATGAAAAGCCAAGGTTACTGGCAATGGGGGGTTACAGTAAACGAACACATCGTTAGGGCTGCAGTAACCAGGATAGCATCAGAATTTTATGGTAATACGTTTGGCTTTACGAATTTTTATAAGCGGGAATTTGGGAGGCGCTTTATTTACATAGATGCTATAATAGATAAATTGGCTTATTACGAAAAGCATCGTGAGCAATATCCAACGTTTAAAAGCTTCGTGCCTATACTGCTAACTGCGTTTGAAGGCATAAATAAAGACACCATTCACAGATTACAGGAAAAAGTAGAAGAATTCCGAAAGCCTGATGTCGCTAAAATTCCCAAGCCTTATGATTTCGCACGTGATAGTACAACCTATTTTATCTTGGGTACTCATGAAGCGAACGAAGACGCTCAGGCATCTTTGAAGGCATTCGTTATAAAATACCGCAACATGATCTCAACGAATAGCGTTATCATAACTGATGATGAAGCCCTAAAAATGCCATTAAATAATAATGACCTCATTACTTTTGGAACGCCTGAAGGCAACACATTTCTGAAAAAATATATTGACCGTCTCCCCGTGAAGATTCTAAAAGACCAGGTGTTAACCGACAAAGTACTAATGGGTGATGATTATCAGGTGGTCATGTCATGGGTCAGCCCATTTAATGCAAAAAAAGCTATGGTTATTTATACGGCTCAAAAGACAGAAAATATTAATAATTATGACTATTCGCCTGTTAAAGACCAGTACCATTATTGGGTTGCTAAAAATACAATTACAATAGATAAAGGAGATTATGGTAAATATTTTCAAATGTGGATGTTTAGTTTTTAAGGATTACTTTCTAGTATCACTATCCCCTCATTTTGACGAACGTATGAATGGAATAAACGATATTTCAATATACTGGCTTCTTGATGCTGTTTTTTTTCATCCAATTACTTAATGTTGGTTCAGTAATATTATATCGCACGGCAATAAATTTTTGTGTAGATCCAGTGATTAGGATGAATTGGAATTTCATAATTGATACGTTAGGAGATAAGGATTAAATATTAGTTAAGAGCCCGATGGAATGGAAAGCTGGGTATTTTGGACAATTATGGCTAAGAAGCCAATACTTAACTCCCCAAGAATTTATTAAGATGTTTGAAAATAGGCTTAATTGTTTAGCCTATTTATGATTAAACAGTATAAGTCTCCAAAAATGTTAGACCGACATCAGCAACTACTATATCAACATATACTTTTCAAAAATGGATTGTCAACACATGAACTTTGCATACACCATTGCCCGACATTTGCCCCATTATTGTGATTTTTGCCCCACTATTGTCCCATTGTCTGATATGAAATTCCTGCTCCTGAAGTTCCTGTTTTTATCAGGATTTTAAACTTATCTGCTAATTCAGTAAGTTCAGTAGTTGCTGTCCGTTTTGATATTTCGTTTAATTCCTGATAATCTTTGTTGGATATTCTCCCTTTCTCTTTGGCATATAAGACTGCTTTTATTTGCCTGTCGTTCAGTCCAAGCGATTGTAGATATTCTGTATGATAAATATCTTTTCTAAATACCACCCAAAAGTCCGAACTTTCAAAAATATACGATGGCTTTGGAAGTCCTCCAGCTACACACAATTCAGTCATTTTACTAATGCCGCGTCCCCAAGATTCCACGTAACCACTTCGGAAAAAAGCATTGGCAATATCGGGGTTGTAAGGTCTTGATGAATGACTTTTCAAAAGATTGTTAATCGTCCAATCTTCGGGTAAATGACCTTGATTCCAAATCATTATTTTGTCCTTGTAAACTCTGATTTGAATGGGTGTTAAACCTGAATAATCTTTATGGGCAATAGCATTTAGTAAGGCTTCCCTAAGGGCTTCCTTTGGGTATTCATAAGTTTCAACTCTATGGATACCTTCATAGCTGATAAGCGCTTTTATATATTTTGTAAATGGATGCAGGTGTCAAAATCAGTTCGCCGGTGTCTGGGATACATCAACACGTGAGAAATACGCTGAAGAATTCAAAGCGTTCAAAATCGGTGTGCTTATAGAAGCGAAAAAAACAAAACCTAACACAGACCCAAAGGAATCATTTTAACTGTGAGTTTCTGTTGTTTTTTAACTCCATTAATAATAATAAGTATGCTATTAAGAAAATAATTAAGAGACTAGCAGATCTTGGCTTAGTTAAATCTGAATGTAAAAATTGCGGGAGAGTAATTACAAAATAAAGAACAATTTCAATGCAGGCGTCACCAAGAGCTAAGTTCATACTCCATCGTTTATTGGAAACAAGACCATAGATCACTACCGCCTTAAATATAATGTAATACATTATAAGAATAATGTTTGAGACTTGTGGTATTGTGAGGTTGTGTATGCTAATTTCGCTTTGTTGTAACAAAAAGATAGTAACTGCATGAACGAAAAGTAATACTGAAAGTGCTTTAATAAAAAGAGGAAGATTGAAGACTTTGATTATATTATATGAGTTCATTCGGCGTTACTATAAGTTTATAGGTATTTGTTACAATAAAGGTAATAATATTTTATTCACAAGCAATTTCCAGATAAGCGATTTACAACTTGAAGTAAAGCTATTCAAGCTCAGCACCCGATTTATACCAAACACCTAATAATGTACAAGGGTTGAACTGCTTGGTATTCAAGTATCCAAAGCTCTGCTGTGATGCGAAAAAACGCAGTCCAAAACCGATGAAGAGGAGCCCGCTGTCAATCGCTATCCCATCCCTGGACATTGGAACCTCTATTTCCCTTGCTTCAAAGCCCTGTGAAATTAGAAAGCGTTCAGAATCAAAATCAAGAATGGCCATGGCAGATCCCAGTTCAAAATCATAATGAACCACGGTAAGCCCATAACTTATAAACGCCGCATCTGCCGGTAATTTTCTGGTACAGCTGTCCCTGCTGAATGCCGGCAGCTGAAGCCTGCAGGTTCCATCCTGCACCTGTATCGAAGGTTTTGCAGGCAGAACATCCGCTGCCTGCAGGTTTCGGTTGATCAGCATTGCGCCGGTT
>Ga0160433_100675_pt1 | contig 13297 bp, 11 predicted proteins | sample HID1972K_E0MG_FD_108235 | JGI IMG/M metagenome (GOLD analysis project Ga0160433, IMG submission 108235) | Enriched pill bug-associated microbial communities from UW Madison campus, WI, USA - HID1972K_E0 MG | ecosystem: Host-associated > Arthropoda: Insects > Digestive system > Unclassified ... | reverse complement strand
GTCGTTGGACGTGAGCTGCACCGAGGCGACCAGCGAGAGAATAGTGTCCTTGAACACCAGCATCAGCACCGCCGCCATCGCGCCCAAGCCCGAAAGCAGCAGCAGCGGCGACTGGTCCATGAGCACGGCGATGATGAGAATCGCAGCCGCGGCGAACAGGACGATCTTGACGACCTGGATGTAGCCCTTGATCGGTCGGCTCGCCGCATCGGGCCGGCGCTGATAAAGATCGTTGACGAAACTGAGCGCATTGCTGAGCGCCAGCACGATCGTCAGGATTACAAACGCGCCCGCCACATTCTGCGTCACCGTTACCACCGCCGGTGGCATGTGAGGCACCAGGGCTATGCCCCAGGCAACCAGGACTGCGGGAACGATGTTGGTGAGGCGCGCGACGGCCTTGCTCAGCGAGGGGCTTTCATGCGGCAGGATGCGCAAAGCCAGGCGCAGCAGCACCTTCTTGACGATGAAGTTCGTTAGGGCTGCAACGGCCGCCAGAATGGCCAGACCAGCCAGCGCTTCGACCCAAGGGGGCAGATCGACGAACAAGGAAGGAAGGAAGGGGATCTGGGTGGAAAGGTCGGGAGAGAGAGGAAGATTGTCAGCCATAAGGAAAGCCCCGCCCAGCCGGACGAGAATAAGCTCCTGATTTTATTTGAGCGTGGAGTCTGCCCGCCGACGCCCTCCATGTCAAACCAGGCCGGCTAAGCCTGTGCTCCTTACCCGTCCACACGCTGACAATCGGGGCTCGCGCCCAGCAGCCGAAACCGCAAATTCTCCATGCCGATCACGTCGATCGCGGCGCGGCGGTCCTCAGCGTTCAGCACCTGGGCGAGGTAGCCGAGAGTCTGGGCGGCCAGATCGAATTGCTGCAGAATCTCGGGATGGGTGGCCGACGTCGAGAGGTCGGCCAGTTGCGTCCCCAGATCTTCGAGAAGAGTCTGCAACACCATCAGTTCCTCGGCGATGCGTCTGTCGATCTCCGCACGGGAGAGGTTCGCCGGATTTCCCCGGGGCATGGCCGCAAGTGGCGGCAAAGGCTGTCCTGTCCGCAACGCCGTCTGGATGCCATCCACCCGCATCTGGCCCGCATGGCCGACGGGGGCGATCCAGTTGCCCTCCCGCCATCCCGCGACGGAAATCGATCCTTCAAAGCGCACGCCGCAGCGGCTCTTGTCCGTCCAGATCACTGTAGCGCCCATCTCCAGCTGGAGGCGGCGTAGCACGAGCCCGGAGCCAACGGGAGGAAGCGCGGCGCCTTCGAGCAGCGCGCCATGTTCGGAGAGGTTTCGTATCCGAACCGGCGCGGATAGGCCGTCCGCCTCGATGGTGGCAGAAAGCAGCAAATTGGTCCGCGACGCACGGGAGGGCGTGGACTCGTCCGCTGCGTCGGCCGGTGTCGTCACGATTGTGTCTTCCTCTAGCAATCGGCTTTCAACATCCCGGATCGGGGATCAGGAGGCGTAATGACAGGATAGCAGGCTGGCGCAAGGGATCAAATCGGCCAGCTACCAGTCCCGGTATGGGATGAACCGCCGCGCAGTCATTTGATTGGCGCGCTAGCCTTGGCAGCCCTATATGCGCAGGCATGGCCCCACCCAGAAAGCCCGCCCGTCCCAAGCCAGCCGGCTTACCCACGCGCCAGCAAGTGCTCGATTTCATCAGCGAAGCCGATCAGCCGGCCGGCAAGCGCGAGATCGCGAAGGCCTTTGGCCTCAGAGGCAATGAGAAGATCGCCCTCAAGGCCCTGCTGCGCGACATGGCCGACGAGGGCCTGATCGAAAGCGGAAAGGCCCGCGCCTTCCATTTGATGGGCGGCGTGCCCAAGGTCACTGTCCTGCGAGTCATCGATGCCGAGGGCGGGCAGGTCATCGCCGTGCCCGAGCGCTGGGAAGCCGAGGGCCAGCCGATCCCGAAGCTGCGCGTTATCGAGCGCGGCAAAAGAGGCGCGCTCGGCATTGGGGATCGCATTCTCGCGCGGACAGAACAGGCCGGTCTGGGCTGGGTCGCGCACCCCATGAAGAAGCTGGCGGGCGCTACCGAGCAGATGCTCGGCGTGATCGGCAAGGACGGACGCGGCAAGCTTGTGCTCCGCCCGGTGGACAAGCGCATCCGCCGCGAGACGCCGATCAGCGACCATGGCGATGCGCAGCCGGGCGATCTCGTGCTGGCCGAGAAGACAGGCCGCCCGCCCCGGATCACGGCACGCGTGACGGACGTGCTGGGCGATCCCTTCCAGCCGCGCAGCTTCAGCCTCATCGCCATTCACAAATATGGCATACCGGACGAATTCCCCGAGGAAACCGAGGAAGAGGCTCTCAAGGTTCACGATCTGCCTTTCCATGCGGATGATCGGGAGGATTTGCGCCCCCTGCCCATCGTCGCCATCGATCCAGTCGATGCGCGAGACTTCGACGATGCGGTCTGGGCCGCGAGCGATGACGACCCCGCCAACGAAGGCGGCTTCCGGGCGATCGTCGCTATCGCGGATGTGAGCTATTATGTCCGCCCCGGCTCCGCCCTCGATCGGCAGGCCCGCAAGCGTGGCAACAGCGTCTATTTTCCCGACCGCGTGGTGCCGATGCTACCTCACGCGCTCTCATCGGACATGTGCTCGTTGCGGGCAGATGAGGACCGGGCCGCCATGGCATGCCATCTCGTCATCGACCGGCACGGCAAGCTGACGTCATGGCGATTTGCGCGCGCCATCATTCGGGTGGCGGCCAATATCCCCTATGAACTGGCGCAGGCGGCCATCGACAAGAGCGAAGGCAAGGCCGAGGCCCCTTTTGCCGATCCTCGCCTCGAGCGCTCATTGCTTGAGCGGATCGAAGCGGAGGGACTGGTCGAAAGCGCACTCAAGCCGCTCTGGGCCTGCTGGCAAGCACTGGCCAAGGCGCGGGACGCCCGCAACCCGCTCGAACTCGATCTGCCCGAGCGCCGCGTCGTGCTGGATGAGGAAGGCCGCATCATCAGCATCGCCGTGCGCGAGCGGCTCGACGCGCATCGGCTGATCGAGGATTACATGATCACCGCCAATGTCGCCGCGGCAAAAGCGCTGGAGGCGAAGAAGGCGCCTGTGATGTACCGCGTCCATGAACCGCCGAGCCGGGAGAAACTGACCGCGCTCAAGGATTATCTGGAGACGTTCGGCATCAATCTGGCGCTGGGGCAGGTCATCACCCCCAAGACCTTCAATCGTCTGATCGAGCAGATTCCCGACGATGCCGCCGCGCGGCCGCAGATCATGGAGCAGATTCTCCGCAGCCAGATGCAGGCTTATTACAGCCCGGCCAATCTCGGTCATTTCGGGCTCTCGCTGGGCTCCTACGCGCATTTCACCTCGCCCATCCGCCGCTATGCCGACCTGCTCGTCCATCGCGCGCTGGTGGGCGCCTGGGGTCTTGAAATGCCCGCGCCCAAGGACAAGTCGCTCATCCGCGAGACGCGCCTTTCCGCCGAGGATGCAGCCGACCTCGCGCCCATCGGCGAGCGCATCAGCCAGTATGAGCGGCGCGCCATGGAAGCGGAACGCGAGACGGTGGATCGCTATGTCGCCGCCTTCCTCGCGCAGCATGTGGGCGAGATCATGGCCTGTCGCATCACCGGCGTGCAGAGCTTCGGCTTCTTCGCCACCCTGGTGGAGTTGGGCGGCGACGGGCTGGTGCCTGTCTCGACGCTGGGGCACGAATATTTCCGCTATGACGAGATCCATCAGGTGCTCGAAGGCGAAGAATCGGGGGATCGCTATGCGCTGGGCGACCTTATCGACCTGCGCATCGCGGAATCCGATCCGGTGAGCGGCGCGCTGCGCTTCGAGCTGCCGGAAAGGGCGAACCATATGCCAGCGCGCAAGGATCGCCAGAGGCCGGGCTCGGCCAATCCGGCGCGGCGGCAGGGCCGGCCAGCCAACATTCGCCATACGTCCAGCCGGAAGGGGCCGGTCAAGCGGCGTTAGGGCAACGGTTTGCGACTCTGCGCTGTCGCCTTTGCGTGCGTTTTGGCGCTCTTTGGACAGCGATACCCGCGTGAAATGCCTGTTCGCACTGGCGATGTGGCTTTGGTGTGCGCGAAATGGCGGATTTGCGTGCTTCGGCCTGCGGAACTTCTGGAAGCTCGCACATAACGGGCATGGTGATTTGCCAAAAGTCCGGACGCGGCGAAGCCTCCGGCGCGGTGTGACTGCGTCGGGCTATGAACGGTTCAAAGAGCGGAAGGCGCGCAGTGTGGCATGGATGGGGACGTGTAGGACAGGGTGAAGGGGGCGGAGCTATTGTGCGATGATGCCATTCGCAAACCCATGCGCGCCGTTCGTCCTGAGCTTGTCGAAGGGTCGTTCTTCGTCCTTCGACGCCGCTGAAGAAAAGGACAGCTCTTCGACAAGCTCAGGGCGAACGGGGGAGCGGGGGAGCGGGAACGGAGGAGCCGGATAGCACAAACATGTGTTGCAGGAACCCAAGGCGGACGGGCGCTTTGCTGGGCTCTGGGCTCCTGCCTCCGCAGGAGCGCTGACCTGCCCCTTACCGGCTCAGGCTGTGGTCAACACGCCCCGGCGATTGTGAATGTTCGCGCGTCGCCATCCTCCGAACTGAATGGCGATCCCGGACTTCATTCGTGATGCCTGCCGAAGTCCGGTGCGGCATCGTCCTGCCCCTGTTCGATGATCGAGCGGCGGATGGCGCGGGTCTTGGTGAAATGATCGAACAGCGCCTCGCCATCGCCCCAGCGGATAGCGCGCTGGAGCTGCGAGAGATCTTCCGTGAAGCGCTGGAGGATTTCCAGCACGGCGTCCTTGTTGGCCAGGAACACGTCGCGCCACATGGTCGGGTCCGACGCAGCGATGCGGGTGAAGTCGCGGAAGCCGCCCGCTGAATATTTGATGACCTCGCTGCGCGTCACATCCTCAAGATCGCTGGCCGTGCCGACGATGGTGTAGGCGATGATGTGCGGCAAATGGCTGGTGACGGCGAGGACGAGATCGTGATGCGCCGCGTCCATGGTATCGACATTAGCACCGAGCCGTTTCCAGAGGTCTTCCACGCGCGCGATCGCCACCGCATCGGTGCCCACGGGCGGTGTGAGGATGCACCAGCGATTCTGGAACAAGGTCGCGAAGCCCGCTTCCGGCCCGCTGTTTTCCGTGCCCGCCACCGGGTGCGCCGGCACCAGCGTCACATTGGGCAGCACCTTGCGAATCGCGGCGATGACGCTGGACTGGGCGGAAGCGACTTCCGAGAGGATGGCTTCGGCCGGCAGATCGTCCCGGATCGCTTCGGCGACCGCACCCATGACGCCGGGCGGCACGCACAGCACCACCAGATCGGCGTCGATCACCGCCGCGCCCGCCGTATCCGTCACATCGTCGCACAGGTCGATCCGCCGGGCGATCTCCCGCACTTCGGGATTGGCATCGTGGCCGACCACGCGCACGGTCGGTAGAAAGGCGCGCAGACCCTGCGCCAGCGAGGAACCGATCAGGCCGAGGCCGATGATGGCGACGCGCGTGAAGGGCAGCATCAGGCGCCGACGATTCTACGCAGGGCAGCGACGAGACCGGCCATATCCTCGGGCGTGCCGATGGTGATCCGCAGCGCGTGAGGCAGATCCTGCCCCGGCAGCCAGCGCACGATATAGCCCGCGTCCATCAGGCCCTTATAGGCGGTTTCCGCGCTCGTCTCGCCCTCGAACAGCACGAGACTGAAATTCGCCTTGGAAGGAACGGCGCGCAGACCCTTGTTACCCAGCGCCGCGATCTCCGTCTCGAACCACGCTAGCCATTCCCGGTTGTGCAGGCGGCTGCGCTCGACGAAATCACGATCCTCCACGGCAGCAACCGCCGCGCGCGAGGATGCGATGGGAAAGGAGAAGGGCTGGCGGATGCGGTGCATCGCATCGATCAGCTGGGCGCTGCCATAGCCCCAGCCCACGCGCGCCGCCGCGAGGCCGAAGATCTTCGAGAAGGTGCGCGTCACCAGCACATTGGGGGCCGTGCGCGCCAATTCGAGCCCGCCATCGTCATCCTCGGGATCGAGATATTCGCTATAAGCCTGATCGATCACCAGCAGCACATGCGGCGGCAGCGCGGCGTGAAGGCGCGCGATCTCCGCATGGGGAACATAAGTGCCGGTCGGGTTGTTCGGGTTGGCGAGGAAGATGAGCCGCGTGCGGTCCGTCACATGCGCGAGGATGGCATCGACATCGGCCGCATAATCCTTATCCGCCACTTCGACGGGGATCGCCCCCACCCGCCGCGTCGCGATGGGATAGACCGAGAAGCCATAGCGCATGAAGATGATCTCATCGCCCGGCCCGGCGAAGGTGCCGGCCGCCATGTGCAGCACTTCGTCCGATCCCGTGCCGCAGATGATGCGCGCGGGATCGAGATCGTGCCGCGCCGCGATGGCTTCCCGCAGGTCCACGGCGCCGGAGTCGGGATAGCGCTCCAGGCAATCGGCGGCGGAGCGGAAAGCCTCACGCGCCGTCTCGGGCGTGCCGAAAGGATTTTCATTGGACGAGAGCTTGACCGCCTTGCGCCCGTCATCCGTCTTGGATTTGCCGGGAACATAGGGCGCGATGGCCATGATCCAATCCTTGGGAACCGGCGCGGCGGCAGCGGAAATATCGTCTATCATGGGGGAGCGCCTTAAACGGGCGCGCGGTGATTGGCAAAGGGTGCGAGCCCCTCCCGACGCTTCTCCGACGCGCCTCCGCAGATTGACAATGCCACGCCATCGGCTCAAGCGCTGAAACCATGTCCGTTCAAGGCGACATCGCCGCCCAGTCCACCGATCAGCGCTTTGGCCTGCGCCGGTCCGTGCGCCTCCCCGGTCCGCTCAGGCTGGACAGCGGTGCAACCCTGTCGCCAGTGGACATCGCCTACGAGACCTATGGCACGCTCAACGCGGACGGCAGCAACGCCATTCTGATCTGCCATGCGCTGACTGGCGATCAGTTCGTCGCTTCGCAACATCCCGTCACGGGCAAGCCGGGCTGGTGGACGCGGGCGGTAGGCCCGGGGAAGCCGATCGACCCGGACCGGCATTTCATCATCTGCGCCAATGTGCTGGGGAGCTGCCTAGGCTCCTCCGGCCCGGCAAGCATCGATCCGGCTGGCGGCGTCCCTTATGCCATGCGCTTTCCCGTCATCACCATTGCCGACATGGTGCGCGCGCAGGCCATGCTGCTCGATCATCTCGGCATCGCGCGGCTGGAAGCTGTTATCGGCGGGTCGATGGGCGGGATGCAGGCGCTGGTCTGGCCCACGCTATATCCGGATCGGGTTCGGGCCGTGATGGTCATCGCCTCGACCGCGCGTCACAGCGCGCAGAACATCGCCTTCCATGAAGTCGGGCGACAAGCGATCATGGCGGACCCGCGCTGGCGCGGCGGCGACTATTATGCGGATGGCCAGCCGCCTTCGGCTGGTCTGGCCGTGGCGCGGATGGCGGCGCACATCACCTATCTGTCCGAGGCGGGGCTGACCGAGAAGTTCGGCCGCAAGCTGCAGGCGCGGGAGGCCAAGACCTTCGGCTTCGACGCGGATTTCCAGGTGGAAAGCTATCTGCGCCATCAGGGCATCAGCTTCGTCGAGCGGTTCGATGCCAACAGCTATCTCTATATTACCCGCGCGATGGATTATTACGACCTCGCCGAGGATCATGAAGGCAGCCTCGCGCGCGCTTTTTCGAAGAGCCAAGCGCGCTTCTGCCTGATCAGCTTCGATACCGACTGGTTATATCCCACGGCCGAATCGCGCGTGATCGTCCATGCCCTCCACGCGGCAGGGCGGGAGGCTAGCTTCGTGGAACTTTCCAGTCCTTATGGGCATGATGCCTTCCTGCTCGACGCGCCGGAAATGAATCGCGTGATAGACGGCTTCCTGAGAGCCTGCGAATGAATCACCGTCCCAACGATATCGAATTATCGGACGATCCCGCGCGGCTCGATGTCGCGCGTATCCACAGTTGGCTCACCTCCAGCTACTGGGCGCCCGGCATCGAACGCTCCCTGGTCGAGCGAGCCATTGCCGGCTCGCACTGCCTGGGTGCCTATCGGGACGGCCAGCAGGTCGGCTATGCGCGGATGGTCACGGATCGCGCGACCTTCGCCTGGCTGGCCGATGTGTGGGTCGATGAGCCGGCGCGCGGGCAAGGGCTGGGCCGCCGCATGACCGGGTGGTTCCTCGATCATCCGGACTATCGCGGGTTGCGGCGTATCGCCCTTGCGACGGCCGACGCCCATGGCGTCTATGCGGCACTCGGCTTCCAGCCGCTCAAACGCCCGGATCGCTATATGGAGCGCCTTTCGCCGGATCTTCTGGCTGTGCTCGAAGCCTCGTCATGACCATGCTGCGCCCCGATCTTGCCGTGATCGCCGATCACATCACGCCAGGCGCGCGTGTGCTCGACGTGGGGTGCGGCGATGGCGCGCTGCTGGACGACGTCCGCTCGCGCAAGCAAGCCGATGTGCGCGGGCTGGAGATCGATCCGGCCAATGTCGCCGCCGCCGTGGCGCGGGGCCTGTCCGTCGTTCAAGGCGATGCCGATGCCGACCTGGGCTATTATCCCGACGAGAGCTTCGATTTCGCGATTCTCAGCCAGACTTTGCAGACCACGCGCAGGCCCGATCGAGTCGTTGAAGAGCTTCTGCGCATCGGCAAGCAGGCCTTCGTCTCCTTTCCCAACTTCGCGCATTGGCGGGGTCGGCTTTCCCTGCTTCTGGGCGGCCGGATGCCTGTGACCCCCCTGCTGCCCGAGCGCTGGTACGACACGCCCAATATCCACCATCTAACCATTGACGATTTCCGCGCTCTGGTGCGCGAGCGCGGGTGGACCATCGACGGGCAGTGGTTCCTCAACGATGGACGCCAAACCGGATCGGCAAACGCCAATCTCTTTGCGGAACACGCCGTCTTCCTCCTTCACGCCTGACTGTCGAGGGGCGCGGCAGGAAGAAAATGCTGCACTGCACAAAATGGGCATGCTAGGGGCTGGTCAGGCACGGCCGCCGCGTGCATAGGGCGCCGTAGCGCGCAAGCTCCAACCAGCGAAGAAACAGAGTTCATGACTGCCGAGGCAAAGCCTTTCCCGATGCCGGACCGCGAGTTCGTCGCCCTTATGGCGTCGATCATGGCGCTCAATGCACTCGCGATCGATGCCATGCTACCGGCGTTCCCGGCGATCCGCGCGTCGCTGAACGTCGCCGATCCCAATTCGCTGCAATATATGATCACCGCTTATATGCTGGCGAATGCCATAGGCTCGCTGGTGGCGGGGCCGCTGGCAGACCGCTTCGGTCGCCGTCCGATGCTGCTGCTGAGCATCACATTTTCGGCAATCGGCGGGCTCGCGAGCGCCATCGCGCCTACGTATGAAGCCTTGCTGACGATGCGGGCCGTCCACGGCTTCTTCGCCGCAGGGCTGGGTGTGCTGGCCGTGTCCGTCATTCGGGACCGCTTCTCGGGCGACTCCATGGCGCGGATCATGAGCCTCATCATCATCATCTTCATGCTCGTGCCGGTCATTGCGCCATCGGTGGGCCAGCTTGTGCTCCTGGTCGCAAGCTGGCGCGAGATATTCCACGTGCTCGCCGTCAGCGCCGTCGCTGTCCTGATCTGGGCATGGCTGCGCTTGCCGGAGACGCTCGCGCCCGAATTCCGCCAACCAATCTCTCCGCCCGTCATTGCTCGCAACTGGTGGTCGGTGATGAAGGACCGGCAGGGATTGGGCTATATGCTCGGGGCCGGCATCATGATGGGCGGCATGTTCGGCTTTCTGAACAGCGCCCAGCAGATCTTCTACGATGTGTTCGATGCGGCGGCCATCTTCCCGCTGGCTTTCGCGTGCGTGGCGGGCGCCATGGCCATCGCCAATTTCTCGAACAGCCGGATCGTCGAACGCTTCGGCGCGCGGCGGGTATCGCACCTGGCGCTGCTGGCCTTCATCCTGATCAGCCTGTTCCAGCTCCTGGCCAGCCAGATGCATCCCGAGCCCCTGTGGGTGTTCATGATCCTGATCGCGCTCAACATGGGCATGATCGGCTTCACCGGCTCCAATTTCGGATCGATTGCGATGGAGCCCTTCGGCCATATCGCCGGATCGGCGGCCAGCTTCCAGAGCTTCGCGCGCATGGCGCTCGCCACGCTGATCGGCGCGGCCACCGGTCAGCGCTTCGACGGCACCACGGAACCGCTTGCCCAGGGCTTCATGCTTACCGGGCTCATCGGGTTGGGCTTCATCCTCTGGGCCGAGCGTGGCCGGCTGTTCACCCGCCCCCACCGCGCCGCATTGCGGCCGCGCATGCCTCCGCGCTGAACGTGATCAGCAGGCCGCCAGTCCGCGTTCCAGGCCGGCCAAGAGATCCTCTTCCGCTTCGAGGCCGACCGATAGCCTGAGCAGACTGTCGGTGATTCCGGCCACGGCCCGCGCTTCCGCCCCCATGTCGGCATGAGTCATGGTGGCGGGATGAGCAACGAGACTCTCGACCCCGCCGAGCGACTCAGCCAGCGTGAAGAACTCCACAGCGCCAACAAAGCGCCGCACAGCATCGACTCCCCCGGCCAGCGCGAAGCTCAGCATGGCGCCGAAGCCCTCTTGTTGCCGCGCGGCGATCTCATGGCCGGGGTGAGAGGTGAGCCCCGGGTAATAGACCGTCTCGACCGCTGGATGGCCCTGGAGATAGCGAGCAATCGCCATGGCATTGCGCTGCTGCTGCGCCATCCGCGCAAACAGCGTCCGAACACCTCGCAGAGTCAGCCATGAATCGAATGGCGCCGCGGCACTGCCGACAATATTGGCCCATTGGCGCAGTTGCATGGCTTGATCCGCATCGGCGGCGACGACAGCGCCCCCGATCACATCGGAATGACCATTGAGAAATTTGGTGGTGGAATGGATCACATAGTCGGCGCCCAATGCGATTGGCCGCTGAATGGCGGGGGACAGGAATGTGTTGTCCACCGCTACGGCCGCCCCCGCGTTCCGGGCCACGGAAGAAAGAGCAGCGATATCGACGACCCGCATCAAGGGATTGCTGGGCGTTTCGATGAGAACAAGCGATGGTCGGTTTTCCAGCGCCGCCGCGAAACGCTCGGAATCCGACTGGTCGACGAAGCGGACGGAAATATGACCGAGATCGGCTCGCGCCTTCAGGAGACGCATGGTGCCGCCATAGCAATCATGGGGCGCTACGACGACGTCATGGGCTCGCAAACGGCTGAGGAGCAGGTCCAGCGCCGCCATGCCGCTCGCGGTGATGACGGCGCCCGCTCCGCCCTCCAGCGCGGCAAGAGCATCCGCGAGAAGTTCACGCGTGGGATTGCCGCTCCGGCCATAGTCATAGGATCGTGGCTTATCGAAGCCTTCGAACTCATATGTGCTGGAGAGATAGAGCGGCGGCGCCACCGCGCCATGGGCGGTATCGCTCGCCACACCGAACGCGGCGGCGATCGATTGCGGGCGCCCCACGGGTTTTCCACGCTCATTCATCAATATGTGCCCTTCTCCAACTATGCCGAAAGACGGCTACCGTGCGCAAACCACCGTTAGAGATGATAGGGCTTTCAATCAGGCGATCCATAGCCGCAGGAGCCACGCCACGATGCTGAGCAGCGCGATGCTCATCGCCCAGATGGCTGCCATCCAGGCGAGGCGTTGCCACAGTGGCGCCTCGTCCGGCCCCGGCATCAATGATATCCTTCGTGGCCGACCTTGCCGCGAAATACCCAATAGGCCCAGCCCGTGTAGGCGAGGATGAGCGGCAGTGTAATCGCCACTCCCACGAGCATGAAGATCTGGCTGGATTCGGGCGCCGCTGCATCCCAGATGGTGATTTGATCCGGCACGACATAAGGCCAGATCGTCACGCCGATGCCGGCCATGCCGAGCAGAAACAGCGTCAGTGCGAGCATGAATGGCATCACTTCGCGGCGCCTCTTCAACGCATAGAAAAGCGCGAATGCCACGATCCCGGTAAGCAGCGGCACCTGACTGGCGAATATGAAATTCGGCATGCTCAGCCATCGTTCGCGATATTGGTCGAGCAGCAGGAGATTATACAGGCTGACCGCCGCCATGAGGACCAGCGTGGCGATGGCCGCGCGAACGGCGAGACGATAGGCGTGCTCCTGCACATCGCCTTCCAGCTTCCAGATCATCCAGCAAGCGCCCAGCAGCGCATAGCCGGCAACAACGCCCAGGCCCGTCAGCAGCGTGTAGGGTGTGAGCCAATCCCACCAACTGCCCGCATAGGCTCGGCCAGCCACGTCGATGCCCTGCAGCAACGCGCCCAGAACCATCCCCTGCGCCAGCGCAGCCACCACCGAGCCACCGAAGAAGGCGCCATCCCAGAACGCCCGGTGGCCGGGGTCACGCCAGCGGAACTCGAAGGCAACGCCCCTGAAGACAAGGCCAAGCAGCATGGCGATGATGAGCGGATAGGTTGCGGGAAGGATCACGGCATAGGCGAGCGGAAAGGCCGCCAGCAGTCCGCCCCCGCCCAGCACCAGCCATGTTTCATTGCCATCCCAGAGCGGCGCGATGGAGTTCATGGCCCTGTTCCGGCCCTGACCCACGGGCAATGTGGGAAAGAGGATGCCGATGCCGAGGTCGAAGCCGTCCATCACCACATAGGCGAATACCGCGAAGGCGATGATGAAGGCCCAGATCGTCGTGAGATCGATCATATCTCGTCCTTCCCTTTCGGCAGCACAGTCGACCCGCTTGGGTTCTGCGTCGGCCCCGGCGTGATCCCGGCCGTGCGGATCGGGCCATCACTCTCCGCCCTGGGGCCCGTTTCGTCGGCGCGAGGCGCCGCGCTCATCAGCCGCAATATGTACCAGGTGCCGGCGCCGAATACGGCAAAGTAGATGACGATGAAGGCAAGCAGCGAGGCAGCAACGGCCGGCGCATCGAGAGGCGAAACCGCATCGGCAGTCCGCAAGAGGCCATAGACCACATAGGGCTGGCGCCCCACCTCGGTCGTGACCCAGCCGGCGATCACCGCGACGAAGCCGGCAGGAGACATCACCAGCGCAAAACGATGGAGGAAGCGGGACGTATAAAGTGTCCCCCGCCACCGCGCCCACAGGCTGACAAGGCCCAAAGTGAGCATCAATACCCCCAGGCCAATCATGATGCGGAACGACCAGAAAACGATGGCCACCGGCGGACGCTCATCCTCCGCGAACTGGTTGAGACCTTCGATGGGCGCGCGCGGATCGTGCTCCAGCAGCAGCGAGGTCAGGCCGGGGATCTCCACCGCGAAATCGACTCGCCCTTCGGCATCGTTCGGCAGTCCG
>Ga0160433_100673_pt1 | contig 13341 bp, 10 predicted proteins | sample HID1972K_E0MG_FD_108235 | JGI IMG/M metagenome (GOLD analysis project Ga0160433, IMG submission 108235) | Enriched pill bug-associated microbial communities from UW Madison campus, WI, USA - HID1972K_E0 MG | ecosystem: Host-associated > Arthropoda: Insects > Digestive system > Unclassified ... | reverse complement strand
TAGATTGGCTGGTGGATGATTTTAAAGTTGATCTGATTCGTCTTTCAATGGCGATAGAACCTGAGGGAGGTTATTTGCAAAATCCTAAAAAACAAGAAGAAAAGATAATTAGCTTAATTGATCAGGGAATTGAGAGGGGCATTTATGTGATAATTGATTGGCATGATCACAATGCAAATAAAAATCAAATTGAGTCAGAAGCTTTTTTTCAAGAGATGTCAAAACGATATCAGCATGTTCCCAATGTGATTTATGAGATCTGGAATGAACCGGAGCGACAAACATGGCAGGAAATAAAAGCATATTCGGAAAAAATTATATCAGCTATCAGAACTTATGATAAGAAGAACCTTATTGTTGTCGGTAGTCCGCATTGGGATCAGGATGTAGATGTTACAGCAAAAGACCCTATAGACTTGTTTGATAATTTAGTTTATTCATTTCACTTTTATGCAAGTGACCGTGGGCATCAAGAAAGACTAAGAGAGAAAGCTGAGGTAGCGCTTGGATTAGGATTGCCATTATTTATTACTGAATGGGGAGTAGGAGAAGCAAATGGTAATGGTGAATTTAATTTAGAAAAGACAGATAAATGGGTTCATTGGATGGAACAGCATAAATTGAGTTGGGTAAACTGGAATATTACGGATAAAGAAGAAACAACTGCATTGTTAAAGCCCGGAGCGCCTGTAAATGGTGGTTGGGATACTTCAAATCTAACACCGGCGGGAAATTACATCCGCACAGTCTTGCTAAATTTTGATGTCAGTAAAATAAAACAAGAAAATCATCATTGAATAGTTCTTTGGAGTTAATATTTAATAGATCATTATTAACGAGTATTTTATTTTGTATGCTATCTTTAAAAGATATTAATAAATCTTTTTGTTCATGAAATAAGATATCAAATGAAAAAAAGTGTTTGGTTCGCCGGTCTTTTTGTTGCTGTGGTTTCAATAAGCACGGTTATACCGCCTCCTACAAAAATAGATTATAGTAGCTGGACAACAATGACGGGCTCTAATGATGGGATACGATACTCATCAGGCAACAACATTACGAAAGATAATGTTAATCAGTTAGAAGTAGCATGGGTATACGATACACATGATGAAGCACAGCGTACTACTATCCCTACGACACCATTAATGTTGGCTGGAGTATTATACGGAGTATCTCCTCAGTTGAATCTTTTTGCTCTTGATGCAGCAACAGGAGTTGAGAAGTGGGTTTTTAAACCATTAGATCCGAATGCTAAAGGTTCTGTTCGTGGGATATCTTATTGGCAGAGTGAAGATGGTAAAGATAAACGTATTGTTTATTCGACTGGCCAATATCTGTATGCAGTAAATGCGATTAATGGTACAGTTATAAAGAGTTTTGGTAAAGGTGGGTTTATTGATTTACGCGAAAATTTGGACGGAGATTTTGCAGATGCTTCTGCAGCAGGTAACGCTGCTCCTATTATCTATAAGAACTTATTGATTACATCCATGCGCGTTGGAGAAGGAAACGATGCAGCACCTGGACATATACGAGCTTTTGATATATTAACAGGGGAAAGAAAATGGATATTTCATACGATCCCCCATCCTGGAGAATTTGGATATGAAACCTGGGAAGATAAAGATGCCTGGAAACGAGTAGGAGGTGCCAATAACTGGGGTGGGATGGCATTGGATGAGAAAAGAGGTATAGTTTATATTCCGACTGGTTCAGCGACACCGGATTTCTATGGTGGTAACCGATTGGGATCTAATTTATTTGCTAATAGTTTGATTGCCTTGGATGCTACAACTGGTAAGTATATCTGGCATTATCAGGTTGTTCATCATGATATATGGGATAGAGATTTGCCTGCTAACCCGAATCTGCTTACCATAAAGAAGGATGGTAAGTCAATAGATGTAGTTGCTCAGATTACCAAACATGGTTATATTTTTATGTTTGATCGGGTAACCGGTGAATCAATATTCCCGATTAATGAGGTTCCTGTACCTCCGTCTGATTTACCAGGTGAAGTAGCCTGGCCTACACAGCCGATTCCTGTTCTTCCGGAGCCATTTGCCCGTCAGAAATTTGGCCCTGAAGATGTTAGTGACCGGACTCCGGAGATTCAAAGGGATTTATTAAACGAGTATTATAAATTTAGGAATGGTAGTCTGTTTATTCCACCGAGTTTACAAGGACATTTTGTATTTCCAGGTTTTGATGGCGGGGGCGAATGGGGCGGCTCGGCGGTTGATCCTGAGACTGAGATCATGTATATTAATACAACTGAATTGCCATGGTGGATCCAGATGATTCCTAACCCTGCATTAAATCGTGTTGTTGGTACTACATTTAAAGAAATAGGGAAAAGTGTTTATGCTAAATCTTGCGCTAGTTGTCACGGTGCTGAATTAGAAGGCATCGGGACAGCATTCCCTTCGTTAGTTAATCTTAACAAAAAATATAATGAACAGCAAATAAGGCTAATACTTGATAATGGGAGGAATATGATGCCTGCATTTAAGCAAATGCCAGAATCAGAAAAGGCTCCGTTAATAACATTCCTGCTTGATTTAGAAGATAAAGAGGCTATGCCAGCTAATGCGGGTAGAGCAGGTGCTTCACAAAGTCCACCAAGAGATAGTATTCCTGCTTTTTCAATGACCGGTTATCACCGTTTTATGGATGTGGATGGATATCCTGGAATAAAACCGCCATGGGGAACATTAAATGCAGTTAATTTGAACACCGGTAAATTGCTTTGGAAAGTTCCATTGGGAGAGTTTGAAGAATTGAAAGAGCAAGGTATGCCTAATACAGGAACGCAAGTTTATGGAGGCCCTGTAGTTACTAAGGGCGGAGTAGTCTTCGTTGCGTCTACAGAAGATGAAAAAATACGTGCCTTCGACAAAGATAATGGTAAGGTATTATGGGAAGCTAAGTTGCCTGCAGCTGGCTTCGCTACACCGGCAGTTTATACAATCAATAAAAAACAATATGTTGTGATTGCTGCAGGAGGAGGAAAACTTGGTGCTAAATCAGGAACTCAGTATATTGCATTCGCTTTACCTGACAAATTGAAGTAGATCAGTTTTTAAATATAAATTAGGTGCAGCTCCCCATAGAATAAAGATATCTTTATTCTATGGGGAGCTATTATTAATATAAAACCATGTTTAAGAGAAGAATATTTTTGTATTGTGCTACTATATTTGGTAGTGGTGTATTTATGCTGTCTTCTGTTGCTAAAGGGCAAACAGTTTCAATGCCAGTAGATTCGACTATCCGATTGGATGAAGCTATAGTAAGAGGATATATGTCGCAGCAGCCTTTGTTACAGACTCCTGCATCGGTAGGATTAGTAAGTAAAAATCAGCTTATTAATCATTCGGGAGAATCTGCTTTACCTGCTATCAATACGATTCCCGGTGTTAGGATGGAGGAAAGATCGCCCGGAAGTTATCGCCTATCATTGAGGGGAAGTTTATTGCGCTCTCCGTTTGGAGTAAGAAATGTGAAGGTTTATTTGGATGAATTTCCGTTGACAGATGCCGGTGGAAATACTTATTTAAACTTAATAGATAGCAAATCAATACAAAGTCTGGAAGTATTAAAGGGACCTGATGGCAGTTTATTTGGTGCAAATTCAGGAGGAGTAGTTTTGGTAGATGTTACAGGAAAGCAATCAGAAGATAAGATTTTATCTGTAGATGTTAACGGAGGTTCTTACGGACTTTTCCATGAAAGTGCTTTTTTTCAAAAGAAATGGAATGGTGCACAGTTGAATGTTAACCAAGGAATTCAACGTTCTGATGGTTATCGAGAGAATTCGGCGATGAGACGTTATTATTTACAGGCTGCTCAACAGTGGCAATATGCTCCAAGTAGTCGGTTAAAGATATTGGCTTTATATTCAGATATGAATTATCAAACACCAGGTGGATTGAATGAGGCTCAGTTTTTGGCTGATCCCAGACAGGCTCGACCAGCTGCTGGCCCAAATCCCGGAGCAGTATCTCAACATGCGCAAATTGATAATAAAACCTTTTTTGGAGGGATTTCGAATGAAACTCAAATTAGAAGTAATTTGAAGCATATTATTTCTTTATTTGGTACACATACCGATTTTACAAATCCTTTTATTACTAATTATGAAATGAGGGATGAAAATAATATTGGATTGCGTAGCTATTTTGATTTCTCTGGAAAGGCATTTTCTGATGCGGTTTCATGGAAGTGGAATCTTGGTCTAGAATGGCAGAAATCTTATCATGATATTTACAATTATGATAATAATGGAGGAGATCGCGGAGAGCTGCAGACCGCAGATGGAATTAATTCTGATCAGCACTTTTATTTTACGCGGGTAAACTTAAACGTAGCTGACAGACTTAACATAGAAGGTGCTGTGAGCCTGAATCATTATAAGTATATATTTGAAAGTCTGCCGGATAATACAGACAAAGGAAAAAGAAGTTTTCCATCGCAATGGATGCCTAGATTCGCATTATCCTATTTAATAACACCGCAGTTTGCATGGCGCGCTTCTGTTAGCAGAGGTTATTCAACACCAACTACGGCAGAGATCAGGCCATCAAATACGATTATTAATACTGATTTAAATGCTGAAACGGGTTGGAATTATGAGACCGGATTTCGTTTAGAGACGCGTAATAATCGTGTTCAGGTAGATGCATCTGTATTTAACTATCGGATGGAAAATGCCATTGTCAGACGTTTAGATGATGGTGGAAACGAATTCTTTACGAATGCCGGCGGTACGCAGCAAACAGGTGTGGAAGCTTTGGTGTCGGCTTGGATCCTCCCAGTTAATAATTCGAAATTTGTTCGTGGGCTTGTAGTCAGGTCAAGCTATACCTATAGCCTTTTTGAATTTAGAGATTATAGTAATGCAGAACAGGATTTTTCAGGGAATAGACTTACAGGTGTTCCAAGAAATTCTTTAGTTTCTAATTTTACTATTCGTTTTCCTAAGGGATTTTCATTTTTCTCACAATATAATTATACAAGTAAGATTCCTTTAAATGATGCTAATAGTGTGTTTGCGGCGGATTATAATTTGTTGGAAGCTAATATAAGTTGGCAGGGAATTGTAGGTAAGAAGACTGGTATGAGAGTCTTCTTAGGCGGAGATAATTTGTTAAATGAAACTTATAGTTTAGGAAATGATATTAATGCTTTTGGCAATCGGTTTTATAATGCAGCTGCATTACGTAATTTTAATATGGGAGTAACTATAAGTATATAATGCTATTTGGAATTCAATTTTAAAATATTGAATTCCAAATAATCCGAATACTAGAGATAATAACAATAATCCCTACTCCCAAAAACATTTTTTTGATAGGAAGCTTCCCTACTAGTTTAGCGGCTAAAGGAGCTGCAATTAATCCACCAAGAATCAATCCTAAGACTGTATCTATATGACTTACTCCAAGGATTAGAAAAAACGTAATGGCACTGGAGAAGGTTACAAAAAACTCAGTTAAGCTAACAGATCCTATTACATATTTCGGGCTTCTGCCCTTCGAAATTAAAGTACTTGTTACTAGCGGGCCCCAGCCTCCTCCACCAAAAGAATCTAAAAACCCTCCGGCACCAGCCAGCCAGCCAGCATGTTTTACCTTTTGAGATTTAATTTGTTTCTTAAAAGCGTTTATCAAAATCCGAATTCCTAGAATAAGAGTGTAAATAGACAATATAGGCCTTAGCCAGCCTGCATATTTTTCTCCAAAAAAGCCTAAAAGCAAAGCACCGCAGATAGCACCAATTACCCCTGGAATTAGTAGAGTTTTAAAAAGTTTTTTATTTACATTCCCAAATTTATAATGACTGTATCCGGAAGCTCCGCTAGAAAACATTTCTGCAGTGTGAATGCTTCCGCTAACAACAACTGGATTTACTCCTCCTGATAGAAGGAGGGTTGTTGAAATTACTCCATAACCCATTCCTAAGGCTCCATCAACCATTTGCGCGGCAAAACCTATGGCTAACATCCAAAAGAATTGTTCATCAATTTTACCAGGTAGAGCCTGAAGGTAAGTAATGACTCTATCGCCAGGAATATATGCGAGCACTGCAAAAATAATGAATAATAAAGCCAGGATAATTAAACTCCAGTTAGCAATGCGTTTCCATTTCTTTTCTTGTGTATTATTTGGAGGTGTTTTTTTTATTGCTTTATTTCCTGATGTTGAATCGGGAATGGATGATTCCTCAGTTATATTTATTTCCTTTACCAAGGATTGAGTCTTTTCAGGCATCTGCTAGATATTATTGTCTATTAAATCAGTCGACAATAATACGTTTTTGTTTTTTTAAACACAAGATTTTAAATATTTTTTTTACTGTAATTTTTGTAATGGTTCTGATTCTTAATCGATTCTTAATAATTATTTGACATTTCAAGCTTTAATTGGTATCCTTTTTGAACGTATTTAAGAATAATAATTAATATGAACAGAATAATTGATAAGCCAGTATTGCTTAAGGGAGAATTCGCCGATGCAGAAAAATTCAGGCCGATACCATCACCTGTAGGCAAATGGCCCTATAATTTAGATATAGGGGAAGTGGAACCTGCTATTGCAGAAAAAGAAAATGAGTTAATTTTTCATATGGTAGGAGATACCGGGAGTGCGAAAGATTTAAGTTTTCAACGATTATTAGCGCAGCAATTGATCAAGCAGGCTAAATTTGATAAGAATAAAGCACAGTTTTTATATCACTTAGGAGATATTGTTTATGATCATGGAGAAAAAGAGGAATACCCAGCGCAATTTTTTAAACCTTTTGAAAATTATCCCGGACCTATATTTTCCATTCCTGGAAACCACGATGCAGAAGTTAATCTATTAAATGAATCTCCTTATGAGAGTTTAGATGGTTATATGGATGTGTTTTGTGACTCTAGACAGCGATATGTTAAATTCTCGGAAGGAAGTGCTCGTAAGAGTATGATTCAACCCAATGTTTATTGGACATTAAATACATCAGTGGCAACCATAATAGGACTATATGGCAATGTCGCTAAGTTTGGTTTAATTACAGAAGAACAAAAACAGTGGTTTATTGAGGAATTGAAAAGGCATGCTTTGGATATGGATGGGAAAGTATTGATCGTTTGTTTACATCAATCTCCTTTTTCAGCCGATATCAATCATGGTTCGAGTATGGCAATGATTGAGTTCCTTGATAGTGCTTATAAAGAGGCAGGAGTGAAGCCGGATATTGTTTTCAGTGGCCACGTTCATAATTATCAACGCTTTATACGCAGCTATCCGGATGGTACAAGAATTCCTTATATCGTTGCTGGTGCTGGTGGGTATGCGATGTTACACCCTTTAGCAAAAGAAGATAATCGAATGATAAAGACAGATCTTGACTTATTTAGAGGTGTTAAATTAGAAAAATATTGTTTTGAACAGTACGGTTTTCTTAAAATAAGAATAGTTAGGACTGAAGCAAAATTGATCCTTATTGGTGAATATTATACTATCCCGTTGAATGCAAAGTATGATACCGACTTTGATGCCACATTATATGACCGCTTTGAGATTTTATTGAAACAGTCAGAAATGACCCTTTGTTAATCTTACCTTTTCACTTATATTAAGGAGTATATCTAAGAAATTATTTTCCGTACTTTTGCAGTTCTGAAAAAATAAAGACGAACGATGCTGAACCGCGAAATAAAGAAAAGACGAACCTTTGGAATTATTAGTCACCCGGATGCTGGAAAGACAACATTAACGGAGAAGCTTTTACTGTTTGGAGGTGCTATACAAAAAGCAGGTACGGTAAAGCGTAATAAAGCGGAAAAAACAGCGACTTCTGACTTTATGGAAATTGAGAAACAACGTGGAATATCCGTTGCAACCTCTGTTATGGGTTTTGAATACCTGGACCATAAGATAAATATTCTTGATACTCCGGGACATAAAGATTTTGCTGAAGATACATACAGGACATTAACAGCTGTCGATTCGGTGATCTTAGTGATAGATTCAGTTAAAGGAGTAGAGGAGCAAACCAGGAAATTGATGCAGGTTTGTAGAATGCGACATACACCTGTAATTGTTTTTATCAATAAAATGGATCGGGAGGGAAAAGAACATTTTGAACTCCTTGAAGAAATAGAGAAGGAATTAAACATTTCTGTGCGTCCTTTAAGTTGGCCAATAGGTGTAGGTAGTAGCTTTAAAGGAGTTTATCATCTTCATAAACATAAACTGAACCTTTATAGTGCCAATAAGAAAAGTATTTCGGATGATTATATACCAATTGAAGATTTAGCAGATACGCAGTTAGATACTATATTAGGAGAAAAAGCAGCTAATACGCTACGCGATGAAGTGGAATTGGTAGACTCAGTTTATGAGCCTTTTGATATTCCTTTATATCGTTCCGGTTATTTAGCTCCTGTGTTTTTTGGTAGTGCGATTAACAATTTTGGAGTTCAGGAACTGCTTGAAACATTTATTGAAATTGCACCGGAACCACAAGGACGAGCGACAGATACAAGATTTGTTGAACCGGGTGAAAAGAAGTTTACCGGGTTTGTTTTTAAAATTCATGCCAATCTGGATCCAAAGCATCGTGACCGTATTGCTTTTTGCAGGATATGTTCAGGTAAATTTGAACGTAATACTTTCTATCATCATGTGCGATCAAACAAGAATTTGAAGTTTGCATCGCCAACGAGTTTCATGGCAGATAATAAGAGTTTGGTTGATGAAGCATGGCCAGGAGATGTAATAGGTTTGTATGATTCCGGAAACTTCAAGATAGGAGATACGTTAACAGAGGGTGAAATAATGAATTTCGTTGGCATCCCTAGCTTTTCTCCGGAAATATTTAAGGAATTAGAAAATGCCGATCCTTTTAAAACTAAACAGCTGGAAAAAGGGATTGCTCAGTTGAGCGATGAAGGCGTTGCACAGTTATTTGTTCAAAATCCAGGTAACCGGAAGATTATTGGTACGGTTGGAGAACTTCAGTTTGAAGTTATTCAATTTAGATTATTACAAGAGTACGGAGCCTCTTGTCGTTTCAGGCCAATGAATACGCGTAAAGCGAATTGGATATCGTCTGAAGATCCTGAAGTTTTAAAGAGGTTTCTTTATAGCAACGCATCAAAAATTGCATACGATAAAGAAGATCGCCCGGTGTTTTTAGCCGGCTCACAATGGGATATCGATTATGCTTTAGGGCAATATCCTAAAATACAGTTTCACGAGAATTCAGAATGGGATAGGGCTGAGATTAAAGTTTAAATTTTATTCTCTTTTTACCTATGGTAAATATATAATAACTTAGCAATATGATTGCTAAATATATCTATCCTACCTATTTAATACTATTCTTACTTTTAGCAGGATGTAAATCTTCTGATAGTTCCATTCCTACTATTGGTTTTGTAGATGCATTTGAAGATGCTACTATTTCTCAGGCTCACGATGGCTTTATTGATGCATTGAAAGAACAGGGATTTAGTGAAGACGATAAAACCTTAAAAGTTCTATATCGGAATGCGCAGGGTGATATTCCTACCTTAACACAGATTGTCAATTATTTCGTTTCTGAAAAAGTTATCCTTATTGGAACCAATACTACATTAGCGACTATTACCGCAATTCAACGCGCAAAAAGTACTCCTATTTTTATGATGGTTTCACCTGAGCCGAAACGAATGGATGTGCTGGATGACAAAGGTGAAGCTCCTGATAATTTATTTGGGGTAGCTGAGTCGCTTACCTATATCGATACTTCTTTCGCATTGATACCTAAGTTTATTAAGCCAAAAGGAGATAAGATTTTAGTAGGAATGGTGTATAATCAATCGGAACCTCAATCTCAGGATGCACTTCAAAGGGTAAAAGCAATGGCAGAGAAATTAAATATACTGGTTGAAGCTATGCCTATAAATAGTTCTGCAGATGCGCAATTAGTTACTCAATCTTTATTAAATAAAGGTATTGATGTTTTCTTTGCTAATCCGGATAATACAGTTTTTGCATCCTTCGAAACCATCTTGAAGAACTGTAACCAAAATAATGTTCCCATTTTCACCAGTGAAGCTGGTTTAGTGAAAAGAGGCGCTGTTGCTGCTTTCGGAGCTGATATCTATCAGTGGGGATACCAGGCTGGTGAACAGGCAGCAGAATTTTTAAAAAAGGGAGATGCCACAGGGCTGAACATTGAATTGGTTAAGCTGCGTAAAAGAGTTTATAATCCTGAAGTTGCAAAACACTATAACTTAACGTTTCCGGAGAATTTTGAGATGATTGAATAATGGATTTCTACCTTACAGCACTTCTTCAAGGACTATGTTTATCGGGAATAGCTCTCGGTATTTATATTTCCATGAAGATATTTAATATCCCGGATATTACGACAGATGGGAGTTATACGCTTGGAGGTGCAGTTACTGGTATGCTATTATCGAACCATCTTCCCATAGGAATTGTTCTCCCTGTCGTAATTATAGCTGGCGGACTGGCAGGAGTATGTACAGGACTGATTCATACGAAGCTAAAGATCAATCCTCTACTTTCAGGTATATTGGTAATGACGGGTTTATACTCAATCAATCTCAGTATAATGGGACGTTCCAATATACCCTTGCTTAATTATAAAACCCTTTTTGACAGCTTTCATTTTATAGCTGATTTGAATTGGAACAGCTTAATTGTTCTTTTACTTATTGGGGCATTATTAATCCTTCTGATAGGTTATATCTTAAAATCAGATTATGGAATAACAATGCGCGCTACCGGTAATAGTGAAAAAATGGTTAGTGCATTAGGCGTTAATATTGACAGAATAAAAATAGTCGGACTAGGTTTTGCGAATGTATTAACTGCAATCAGTGGTTTCTTAATGACACAATTTCAGGGTTTTACAGATATTAATATGGGTATCGGTATTGTAATTGTCGGGTTAGGATCTGTAATAATTGCTGATACTTTCATTAATTGGATGAATATAAACTCAATCTGGATAAGCTTAGTCCTGGTTTGTTTGGGTGCTATTCTTTTTCAGCTGGTTCTTGCGGTTACATTGAGTATAGGAATTGATCCGACATTATTAAAATTAATTACTGCTCTGTTTGTCTTATCTATTGTTAGTTTACCGAGGCTTAATTTAATGAAGAATTAGATGATTAGGTTTAAACATGTTTATAAAAGATTTAATGTAGGAAGACCTAATGAGGTGGTCGCTTTGAAAGATATTGATTTGCATATTGCGGCCTCAGAATTTTTAATATTAGTTGGTTCAAATGGTTCTGGTAAGTCTACTTTATTAAATCTTATTGCAGGGAATATTTTTCCGACAAGTGGTGAAATTGAGATTGTGGGACAAAATGTAAATAAGCTACCAGAATATAAGCGCAGTCAGTGGATTGCACGAGTTTTTCAAAATCCGCTTCAGGGTACTGCACCCGAATTGAGCATAGTAGAGAATTTTCGCCTAGCTTCTTTGCGAACATCACCCAAAAGATTGAAGATTGGTTTGAATGCTGATTTCAAAAAGGAAATAAGTGAGCGCGTTGCGATGTTAGGATTGGGGCTCGAAGATAAGCTACAGCAAGCTATGGGCAGTCTTTCCGGAGGGCAACGGCAAGCTCTTAGCTTGTTAATGGCTGTAATGGCAGATATTAAAGTTTTGCTATTGGATGAGCCTACGGCAGCTTTAGATCCCCGTTCGGCAAAGATTGTTCTGGAAACAGCCGACAAGCTTATTAAAGATTACTCCATAACAGCTATTATGGTCACCCATAATCTGAAAGATGCTTATCAATACGGCTCCAGAATTATACAATTGCATAATGGTGAGATCCTAAGAGATATTAGAAAGGATAAGAAAGGATTGTTGAGTTATACAGATATGTACGAATGGTTTATCTGAAATTGTAAAAACAATTTCAACAGATTATCCTTAAATTGGTATAAGTTATTTTGATACATGGAATTTATAGATTATTACAAAGTTTTAGGTCTTGACAAATCTGCTACAACTGCAGATATTAAGAAAGCTTATCGTAAAGCGGCTCGAAAACACCATCCTGATTTGAACCCTAATGATAAAGAGGCCGAAAAGAAGTTCCAACAAATTAATGAAGCAAATGAGGTTTTAAGTGACCCTAAAAAGCGACAGAAATACGATGAGTATGGTAAGGATTGGCAACATGCAGATGCTTATGATCAAGCTAAGCAGTCGCAAGGGGCTTATCAGGGACAAAGTTATCAGGGAGAGGGAGGAAATCCTTTTGGTGGTTTTTCTGGTTCAACAGATTTTGGCGGACAAGATTTTTCAGAATTCTTTTCCTCTATGTTTGGCGGTGGAGGAGGCTCTCGAACAAGACAAACGCAGTTTCGAGGAAATGATCTTAAAGCAGAACTTCATCTCAACTTTAGAAAAGCAGCAGAAACGCATAAACAAAGTATAACTGTTAACGGAAAAACAATTCGTATTACTGTTCCTGCAGGAGTATCAAACGGACAAGAGATTAAATTAAAAGGCTATGGAGGTGCAGGAATAAACAATGGACCTAATGGAGATTTGTATATAACCTTCGTTATTGCCGATGATCCTGATTTTAAACGCATAGGAAACGATCTATATGCTACTGAAGAAATTGATTTATATACCGCTGTTTTAGGGGGTGAATTATATGTTAACACCCTTTCAGGAAAAGTAAAGCTAAAAGTAAAACCAGAAACCCAGAACGGTACAAAAGTGAAGTTAAAAGGAAAAGGTTTCCCTGTATATAAAAAAGATGGGGAGTTTGGAGATTTAATTATTACCTATCAGGTTAAAATTCCGACTGGTTTGAATGAAGAACAAAAAGAAGCATTTAGGAAATTAGCTAATGAGACATAATATGGAAAGCTCAGTAATTAAAATCACAGAATATTGTCGTTATTATAAAATAGAGCCAGATTTTGTAATATCTTTAGAAGGGGTAGGTTTGATTGAAACGCTAATAATTGAAGGGGAACGCTTTATTCATGAAGAGCAGTTAAAAGATTTAGAACGATATGTTACGTGGCATTATGATATGGATATCAACATTGAAGGGATTGATGCCTTACGGAATATGCTTTCCAGATTTGAACAATTGCAATCGGAAGTTTTACATCTTAAAGAAAAACTACGGATTTATGAGTAGAAGGTTAAGGATGGGGATTAGTTTCCTCCAAAACTAAGGTATTTTATCTCCATAAATTCTTCTAAACCATGTTTAGAGCCTTCGCGTCCGATCCCTGATTGTTTTATTCCTCCAAATGGAGCTGATGCAGTTGACACCATTCCTGTATTTATTCC
>Ga0160433_100666_pt1 | contig 13432 bp, 8 predicted proteins | sample HID1972K_E0MG_FD_108235 | JGI IMG/M metagenome (GOLD analysis project Ga0160433, IMG submission 108235) | Enriched pill bug-associated microbial communities from UW Madison campus, WI, USA - HID1972K_E0 MG | ecosystem: Host-associated > Arthropoda: Insects > Digestive system > Unclassified ... | reverse complement strand
TTTCAGGTGTGGCGTTGCTGCTGGCATCTTCGACCGTATGGGCAGAGAACTACCGTTTTGTACAGTCTCCTTCGCAGAAGCTGGATATCTGGATCGATAACATCAAGAGCAATTCGCCGCAGAGCTGGTGTGCGAAAGAGCTTCCGCTGCGCATTGTCGCCAACGGCGATAAATCCCCGTCGATCCTGACCGGTTTTATGCCACGTCTCGGCACGCTGCTGGAAAGCCAGTGCTCGGCGCTGCAACGCGTGCACTGGCGACTCGAAGATCCGCAGGGCGCAACGCTGGCCTTTGGTACTGCCGACCGCGGGAACGACTGGGATGTGAACGTCACGCCGGTGATGGACGACAGTCCGGTCACCGCGACGCAAACTGAGGATAAATCGGCCCCGGCAGACCGTACGCCGTGGCAGGAGTTTACCCTGCAAGATGGTTGTCGTCTGCGCACCTTCTGGGCCGCTAACGCAGGGGCTTCTGCGCTGTTTATTCCTGAAGGTCAGTGCGAAAAAGGCGGCTGGTTAAGTGGTCGCAGTGACGTGATTCAGAACGGCAGCGCAGGCGAACAACGTCTGCCGATGACCTTCGTGCACGGTTTCCCGGTGAGCGGCCTGCGTGACGGTATTGATGCCGACAACCTGCTGATCACCACGCTGAACAACGAGCGTATGGTGGTGAGCAACGAACAGGCACCGCAAAGCTGGATGATCCTGCCGTACAAACCTGAGCTTAACGCGTGGGCGGCCAGCGGCACCATTGCGGTCAAAGTGCCGCGCGAAATGGCGATGGATGAAGCTAATCTGCAAAAACAGCTCAATCAGGTGCGCAAAGCCTGGGCCAGCTGGCTAGCACCTGATAGCCCGGTCACCCTGCTGTTGATTGACTCCCTGCAAACGCAGCTGCGTGATCCGGCGGTGGGTGCATGGCGCACACAGAATTGATCTTGTCACTTTTTGAGCAGAGATCCGTAGCATGACAGATAACGATTACACACAGCGCCCGCCCGACGCTTTGCCGTCTGGTTATCGTTTTGATGAGTTTGAAATTCAGGATGTCATTGACGCCAGTAACGACAACATCGTTTATCGCGCCCTCGATCATCAGCTTGAGCGCCAGGTCGCCATTCGCGAGTTTTTGCCGCGTACTCTGACGGTTCGCAGTGAAACGCAGCGCCTGGTGCCGCGTAGCAAGCAGGATCAGTCGGCGTTTAGCATCGGTCTCGACGGGTTTATTCAGGAAGCGCGTCAGCTGGCGCGGCTGAATCACCCGAACGTGGTGCAAATTCTGCGTTTCTGGACCTACAACGAAACCGCCTATGCCGCGACCCCGGTGTACAACGGCATGACGCTGGCCGAACTTTTCCAGCATCATCCGGAACGCATTAATGAAGTGTGGATCCGCCAGATGCTGCCGATGTTGTGTGGCGCGCTGGCCGCGCTTCATGAGAAAGGCTATATCCACTGCCGCCTGTCGCTGAACAGCATTCTGATTCAGGACAACGGCCTGCCGCTGCTGCTGGAATTTGGCGCTCTGCGTCAGAGCGGTGCAGAAAATGGCGAGGTGAATAAGACTCTGCTGCATCCGGGCTTTACGCCGCTGGAACAATATTCTGACGACGTCGAGAACCCGTCCGGACCGTGGACCGATATTTATTCGTTGGGTGCAATTCTGTATACGCTGGTCACCGGCAATCGGCCGCCTGCCAGCGTCACGCGCAGCATTCAGGACAACTGCGTTCCGCTGACGGAAAGTCGCCCGGAAGGGTATTCGCCCGAGCTGTTACAGGCGATCGACAGCACTCTGGCGCTGCGCCCGGAAGATCGTCCGCAGACCATCGCCGAATTTGCCGCGTTAGCAGGCATTAGCCTGAATGAGACTCACACTCTGCCCGCAGAAAGCTCGACCGGCTCGATGCTGATGGCGATTGACCAGGAGCCGGAGGCCGACACCGCCGCGCAGCCGTGGTGGAAGTCGTACCGTACGCCGTTGCAGATTGCCGGTGGCGTCGTGGTCGGTTTGATTGCCGGCGGGCTGTTGTTTGGGCAACGCGGGTCGACGGAAGTCGTCTCGAAAGCGCCGATGACAGGCACCGTGACCGCCGAATCCACGGCGAAACCGGTCGCCGCCGGTACCGCTCTCGCCCGGGTGTATATTCGTGTGGATGAAGGTGACGAGCTGGAAGTGAACGGTAAGGCGCAGAAAACGCCGAACCCGGTAAATGGCTATGCCTCGGTACAGCTTTCATCCGGCCAGTACGTGATTACGTTGCGTAACGCCAAACAGTCCCGCAGCGCCAGCATCACCGTCGATAAACCCGGCACCTGGCTGTTAAACCCACAGACGTAATCCCTTCCGTTGCAACGCCCGGCGGCGCAAGCTTGCCGGGCCTACAAAATTCCAGTAACCGTCGCGGCCTTTCGGGTCAAACAGTGCCGGAATATCCACCGACTGGTGGAAAATGAGGTAGTAATCACACAGGGAATAGTGCCAGCGCCTCTGACGGCCATCCGGGTGCTGCGCGCTCATACGCCGACCTGCGGCGTCGTACTCAAAGCGCAGCTTCTTCCCGTCCGGGCAGGTCAGCCCCACCAGCAGGTCAAACTCTCCGTACAGGTAGCGGGTGGTTTTGCCTTTGCCGTCCGGCAGTGGGATGGCCGTCAGGCTGCCCGCCGCCCGGCCTACACCTGAAGGGCGACTGGCTAGCTGAGGCGGGTTTTAATACCGGGGCGGGTGTGACGGTGAAATTCACGGAGGGGTGTATTGTGCTAATGGCAGATAATAACGAGACGCAGGAATTACGCGAGCAGGTTTATCAGGCGCGGCAGGTGATGAAGGGAATACAGGATGTACTGGTTTAGTGGAGTGAAAGCAGCGGGAAAATATAAGCCGGGAAGCGCGTGGGTCGCATCTCCCGGCTTTTACAACTTATTCACCAATAATAATTATATCCGGCTTGTCATTTTTTTTAAGGAAATCATTAAGATGTTCATGCCCGAAATTATTGCCATGAGTCTTCATTGATTTTGCTGTGTTTTGTAGAAACCCAATAAGCTCATTAAGTTCTTTTACTGTTAGTTGGAGTGTAAGTTCACTAAGTGATACCAAATCACTGTCATCAGATTCATAACCATAAATTTTCATTAATATTCCTTCTACTCCGGTGGTGTCCAGCCATGATCTTTGAGCCAATCTTGGGCTTTCTTACTCGGGCTCGGAGTTCCTTTATGTGCATCGTGAATACCGCCGCTCTGATTGGAGGAAGTTCCATCTTTATAGTGAACATGCGGCTCTTGCCCTGGAATATGTCCTTTATCAACTCGAATGATATCTCTTGGGGCTTGCCCTCTCTCAACTTGTTTTTGCATATTTCCTGGAGTAGAAATTTTTCCATTAGCTCCTGGACAACAAGCCAGCCCCAGCGGATCTATCCATGACAGCGGATTATGCACATACCCGTAAGGATTCACACCTCCCAGCAACCCTATCGGGTCCGGCGTCAGGTACTGCCCCGTCTCCGTATCATAGTAACGGAACCGGTTGTAGTGCAACCCCGACTCACTGTCTTCATACTGCCCCGCAAAACGCAGGTTACAGCTCAGCTTGTCCGCATCATTCGCCGCCACCGCCCACTGACTGCCTTTGCCCCAGAGACTCAGCCGGCCTGCCCACGCCCTTTTCCCCTGCTCCGTCAGCAACTCCCGCGGCGTCCCCATGTGGTCACTCACCACATAATGCAGCTTGCCCTTTTCCTGTCGCGCGACCGGCGTCAGCCCTCCCGGGGCATACAGCCAGTGGATACTCTCCTCATATGCCACCGTGCCATCCGCGTACACCGGCGTTTCCGCTATCAGCTGGTCACCGCTCCACTGGTATTCACACCCCACCGCCCTTGTCCCGGCTGCGATGTCTGACCGCTTTTCCTTGCGGATACGCCGCCCGAACGGGTCATACGCATAACGCCACCGCTCCCCGCCCGGGGTGATAAACTCGCTCAGCTGGCTGTGCGCATTCCACCGGTAACGCCACCGCTGCGGTCGCCAGCCATCCCGGCATAACCGCTTTTCCGTCAGTCGTCCGGCGGCGTCGTACCGGTATTCGCAGTCCCCCCGACTCACCACCCGCCCGGCCTGCTGTTGCTGACGGATAAGTTGTTCCGCCGCCAGTACCGTCCTGATATTCAGGTCCGCGTCGTACTCAAACCGCTCTTCCGCTGACCCCATCCCGTCCGGCATCACCCGGGTTATCTGGTCGTTCTGGTCGCAACTGAACTGCGCGTTACCCCACAGGCCATCCTCAATGCGCCGTACATTATACGCCCCGTCATACCCCCAGCGCCGGTTCACCACGCTGCCGGTCATCTCACTCCCGTCCCCGGCCAGCAGATGCCTGAACTGCACCGAGTCTCGTCCGGCCGCCTGCACCTGCAACATCCCTGTCGGGGTATAACCCTGCGCCTGAATAAACCCCGCCCGGCTCTGGCGCAGATGTTCCCGGCCTGCCGCATCGTAGCTCAGCGACAGCGGGCTGAAATCCCCCACCTGCAGGGCGCTTAACCGTCCCCCTGTATCGTATTCGTACCCTGACGTCAGCCCGCCGCAGGTCCGCGACAAGGCACGCTGTGTCCGGTCATCCCACTGATGCGTGACCGCCTGCCCGTTGAGCCGCTCACACACCTGACGCCCGGCTGCGTCATACTCAAACTCCACCAGAGCGTCATCGTTCTGCGCCCGTATCATCCGCCCCTGCCGGTCATACCCGTACTGCGTGACCGCAAGCAGCGTCGACTGTGTGTCGCCGCCCTGCCACACCTCCTGACGCATCAGCTCGTCGCGCAGGGAATAGTGCCAGCGCATCAGGCGGCCATCCGGGTGCTGGGCGCTCACACGCCGACCCGCGGCATCATACGTATACTGAACCGTGCGTCCGGTAAAATCCGTCTCACGGACAAGCTGCCCGGCCGTATCCCGCTCAAGCGTATAGTTTTCACCGCCCGCGCTGGTCACCTGCTTCAGCCGCGTCAGCGAGTCATACTCAAAGCGCAGCGTCTTCCCGTCCGGGCGGGTCAGTCCCAGCAGCAGGTCAAACTCCCCGTACAGGTAGCGGGTGGTTTTGCCCTCGCCGTCCGTGAAACTCGCCCGGCGTTTTTCTCCGTCGTAGCCGAGTCGCTGCATTACGCCGTCCGGCAGATTAACCTGCGTCAGGCTGCCCTCCACGCCGGCATGCGCCTCAGAATGGGTATACCGGGTGAGATGCCCCAGCGGGTCCGTGGCGCTCAGCACCCGCCCGAACAGGTCCTGTTCAAGCCGGGTAACGGCCTTGTCGGGGGCGGTCAGAGTGGTCAACTGATGCCGGGCATTGTAGCCGTAATGCCACGCGGCACCGTCGGGCTGATACTCACTCAGGCACTGACCCTGCGCGTTATAGTCCCTGAGGGTCACCTGCCCCTGCGGGTCGGTCCGGCTGACCTGTCGCCCCTGGTCATTCCACGCAAACTGCCAGCATTGTCCGTCGGGCTGCGTGAGCTTCACCACCTGACCGGCGTCGTTATAGTCATAACGCACCGTGTCGCCCGCGGCGTTACTGACCTGTATCACCTGTCCATAAGCGTTGTAGAGGTAGTCGGTGTTGCGCCCCAGTGCGTCGGTCTCACGCACTTTATTGCCATGGTCCCACAGCGTCTGCGTGACACGGCCAAGCGGGTCAGTGATCCGGGTTACCCGCCCTGCCGGATTGTATTCGTACACTGAACGACCGCCTTCGCCGTCGATATACGTGGTTCGCCGGTTGCGTTCGTCATAAATAAAGCGGTCACAGAAATAGCCGCCTTCACCGCGCACGGCTGTCACCCGGCCTTTGGCATCATAGCGGTAGCGCACATCGGTTTTGTCGGTATCGTGCCAGCGCAGCATGTATCCCTGCGCATCGTATTCATGCCACAGATGGGTGAACTGAAACGTCCGGCACTCCGCCAGTCGGCCACTTTCATCGTAATGACTCTCTGCCAGCCACTGCTGTTGCGCCCCCTCGACCCGGGTAATACTGCTCAGCCGGTTGTGCCGGTACTCCAGCACGATGTCATAGCCGTCACTGTGCGTTAGGCGTACCAGACGCTCCCCTTCATAGCAAAACACAATCCGGTTCCCGGCGGCGTCATGCAGGGTGGAAAGCCGGCGGCGGGCCCGGGGTTGTGACTCAAAACAGAGCGTCAACTGGCTTCTGCGGTCAAAAATATACAGCGCCCCGTGGCGAGTGCCGTACAGACGGTAATGGGCCTGCTGCAGATTCAGCGCATCCACCGCCTCACCGCGGGTGTAATAGCTCAGCCGGGTGCCCTCATGATTAGTGAAGTGAATTTCATCTTCAGTAAGCAATAAAGACTGCGACCAGTTATCGCTCCATTTATCACCAAACAAACCGCTCTGTGACGAACGGGAGCGGTAGACACGCGTCAGCGTCAGGGGGAGGGTGCCCGGCAGATCAAGCACCGGTAACACCTGCAGTAAATCGCCACTGGCGACATCCACCGGGTCACTGGCACAGGTCCCGGTCTCAATAGCGTTATCCCCGTCTTTCTTATCCGACGTCGACGGGCTGGCATTTTCGTCTGCCGCCGTTTTGCCCTCAGCCTCTGTTTTCCGGGGAAGCACCGTGGCCCCGGGCTCAGCCGCATGCGCCGCTTCTTTTTCCGCGCCTTTCGCCATGCCCTTTGCCGCTGCCACCATCGTCTCTCTGGCGGCGATTTTACTGAGCACACCGGTGAGGCCTTTAACAAAACCCACACCATCTGCGATGCCCATCCCCAGCTGGATGGCCACATCCCCGGTATGTTCGGCCGGGGTATTCAGCGTCGCTCTGGCGCTGTCAAAATTCACATCAGCAACATTATCCTGCATGGCCTGCGCGGTCTGCATCATCTCCGCGGCCTGATCGGGGTTGCCGAGGGCGCCGGTGATGGCGGCTTGCTGCATCATTTCACCCGATGCCTGCAGGGTCGCCCCCTGAGCAAAAAGACCGCCAATATCCAGCGCCGTATTCCACACGCTTTTCCCTGCCCCCAGCGCGGCCATCTCCGGGTGTTCGATGGCATCCGGAATACCGTCCATCCCCTCTCCCATCCAGTCCGTGAATTCTGACCAGATGCCTTGCTCTGCCGGGGTTTCAGGGACCACTGCCGGGTTAGCCTCTCTCGCCACAATATTACGGGCTTTGGGCATCTGCGTTATTTTGCCGAGGGTGTTACCGGTGCCGGTGGTGACCGGCCCTGACGCCACAGGCTCCGTACGGGGCCCGTCTGCCAGTTCGGGTAAATTAAGCCGGGGATGGTCCTGTCTGAATTGTTCGTACCCCTGGGGTGTCCATGAGTCCACATCGTCTGGTGCACCATTGTTATAGTGGGTAATCACCGAAACATAATCATCAGCCTTCGTTCCCTGAACCGAGCTGGAGGCAATAGAGTGGTAATAAGCATCTTCCTGAGCCGCCGTTGGGGCACGGGTGCTGACGGTGATATCATCGTTACTCATAACCATTATTTCCCGTTCATCCAGAATTTATCGCCATGGCGCAGCACCGCCCGCTTCCCTGCCTTAACGCTGGTACTGTGTTCCAGCGGATAGCACTTCCCTCCGACAGTACCGCTCTTTATGCCTTTAGCTACACCGGGCTGGTCCCCGATCGTGGACGGAATAAAGCTCTGGTTCATCACCACAACCGGACACGCATTGGCTTTTACTGAGGGAACTTCCTGGACAGCACTGCCCAGACGGGCAATCACCGGATAAGGTATTGGGGGGGTGGAGGGCCCCATTGGCGTTTTACAGACATCGGGGGTCAGACTGACAACAATCCATTCGCTATTTTTGCGTGCCATATAATTTTCAGCCATGTCAGAAAGCCTTTTCTGCAGAGGATGTCACGCCGAAGAACATCGGATAAATGCTCCCGGGAAGCTTCTCAGGATCGGTTTCAAATCGCGCTTCCATCACACGAGCCGGGATACTGGCAGAGATGAGATAGCGCCAGCAAACCGTGACTTCCAGCCGATCTGAATCAATATGTAACGTGTCTATCTGCATGCGCTGCGGTAGCCAAATGCCATTTTTCATTCGCAGCAAAACAAACGCGACATGGTCCGGGATCAAAAATTGTAATGGTCCATCGGGGGAGACCCCTTCCAGGTTTACTGACAGCGGCAGTGTTGGGTAAGGAATTTGCTGTTCCGAAGGCGCACAGTTCCAGTAACGGAAATCAAAATCTGCGGGCAGATACGGTTGGCGTGCTGCCAGCCACTCTTCGTCATAGGTGCCAGCCAGTGCCAAACGGGGTTGCCATGCCCGCCCAAACGTTCCCAACCCAATGGGGTGAAAACAAGGCGCGTTGAGATCGGAATTACCGGCAATTTGTGCGGCAAAGTCTTCTGCCATGAGTGGGTATTGCGGATCAAAAATTCGAGGTGCCGGATAGCATTTGGGCTGTTTTGCCCGGGCATACCATGGCGCTATAAAGCCCCGTCCTAACGGATTGCGCGCGCAGGCCTCATGCGCCAGTGGCGTATCCGGTGCCTGTGGATGCTGGGCTTGTTGTTCCGCCGTCAGAAGCGCAGACCCGGCTATTTCACCTGTTATTTTTTCGTGTTTTTCAAGGCGATTCTCACCACCAAATGTCCCTTCCCAGCGCAGAGGATAAGAGACAAAGCGTTCCGGCTGGCTTAGTGACCATTCACGAGTTAACACATGTTGCTCAAAATAGCGCTCACCCGTGACCATCAATTTTCTGGACAGTAACGATGCGCCTTCTGCATTTTTAATCACTATGCTGACCGGTATTTCGGTACAGGGGTGACGCTGTGCAGACCACGCAGTGGCATTAATAATGACATCACAAAGCGGTTTAAAAGGCGCGAGATCGCTTTCCTGCAACACAGATGAGGCATTCACTTTTTCGCTAAACTCATCCTCCAGGCAAAGCGGGACAGCATCATCATCCCGCACCCGAAGCTGATAGCCTCCCCGTCCGGTAGATTGAAGTTGGTAGCCAACTTTCATTACCACAACATGCTTTTCTTCGTCACTGGCATCCAGCATCGCGTACTGCATAGCTGCAAAAGGTGTCAGATTGCGAAATTCCATTTCCGTATCCTCAGTTCAAGTCGACATCTTTGCCGATGATATTGACCTGTCCACTGGCCGAAAAAACAAACTCTGTGCCGGTGATGGTCACTTTGCCATCTTTGTTCATCTTGATTGAGCTTTGGCCACAGATCAGTTCGATCACCTCCCCTGCACTCACCGTCAGTGAGTTAACGACGTCCACACTTTTGCTCATGCCAACAAATTCTGTCTGGTCGAAAGCCACGGCTGTCAGCATTTCAGCCCCCACAGTAATGTCATACATGCCAGTCACAGCCAGGGAACGAATGCCCCCCACAATCTCAGTGCTTGTCAGCAAAACTGATTCGAGTTTGTGTTTTTTTACGGTGTGAGTGTGATTTTCTACGATGGTGGTGGTCTGGTTTTTTGCCACCGTTACTGTCTGGTTACCGCCCACTCGTTCGCTGTGGTCGTTATCGACTGTGGTTGTACGGTCGTGCAAGACTTTGGTTTTCATGTCCTTCTGCGCGTGCAGAAACAGCTCTTCGCTGCCTCTGGCATCCTCAAAACGCAGCTCGTTAAACCCCTCGCCCTTGTGCGTCTTCGAGCGGAACGCCATCTGCGTTTTTGTCCCCGGCAGGCTCCCCGGTGGGATGTTGTTCGCGTGGTAGGTTCGCCCCGTCACAATCGGCTGGTCCGGGTCACCGTGCAGGAAGTCCACCACCACCTCCTGCCCGATGCGCGGGATAGCCAGCACGCCCCAGCCCTGGCCAGCCCAGGGTTGTGTCACCCGTATCCAGCACGAGCTTGTGTCGTTGCTCTTCCCGTACCTGTCCCACAAAAACTGCAGGCGGATGCGGCCATACTCGTCGCAGTAAATCTCCTCCCCGGCCGGGCCCACCACCATCGCTATCTGCGGGCCGTCCATCGCCGGTTTGGGCAACGGCGTCGGCCGCCAGGTCTGGGTGTGAGGAATGAAGCTGAAACTGTTGCTCAGGTGCGTGCCCTGCTCACCTGCTTCCTGCTCCAGCGCCTGTGGCTGTTTGCCGCTGTGCTCAATACGCTGTATCTGCCAGGCGTGGTTCAGGTCCGGGCGAGGGTGGCGGGTCAGGCTGAACAACTGGCCCGGTTGCAGGCTGGCGTCGTTGCTTTGGCCCTTCCCCAGGCTGGCGTCGTTGCGCAGCGCCTCCAGCCGGTAGCGGGTGAAGTCCTGTCCGTGCTGCTCGTCCTTAAAGCGACCCGGAAAATCAAAGTGCTCGTAGTCCGCACGCTGATTACTCAGGTCGCTGGCTTCACGGTTAAACTGGGCCGGCCAGCGGGGATTTTTAAAGGTGTAGTCCTTCAGCTGCACCGTGGCCGGGCGCACCTGCGCGCTGCGCGTAAACGTGGTGATGCACAGCTCCTGAGCCTGCGCCGCCACGTTCGGGTTGTACGGCAGCGTGGCGTCTTTGGGCAACGAGCCAACGTCGTCCGCATAGACCACGGTGTTCTTTCCTCTGCTGAACTCGAAATAGTAGAAAATGCCCTCTTCTGCCGTCAGACGCTGGATAAAATCGAAGTCCGACTCCTGATACTGCACGCAGAATTCCCGGGCCGGATGCGGGTTGCGGAACGCAAACGCAAAGTCCGTTATCCCGTTCTCCTTCAGCAGTGTGCTGAGGATGCTCTCCACCGTCTCCATCTGGAAAATGCGGGCGTTGCGCCGCAGGCTGGTGCGCCACAGTGCCGGACGGATGACCATGCTGTAACGTGTCTGGTGAAAGCCGGTATCTCCCTGCTCAAAACTCGCCACCATCCCGGTGACGCTGCGCTGCATCACCCCTTCCCGCCAGACCATCAGCGTGGCGTTTTTATCCAGCACCGCCGCAAAATCCACCGCCGGGTTAGCACTCGCCAGCCCGACGTTCAGTAAAAACGGCTCAGACAGCGCTTCACTGAGCGTGAAATCCACCACCGCGAAGGTCGGTGGCGGCAGGACGCTGGCCGTCAGGGTGAACTGTAATCCACTCGGTTTTTTGAGCCCGGGCACCGGTGATGTGGTCTTGTCATCTGCAAACATAGGTTTTCCTTACCTGAATAGCGGGTATCAGCGGGCGGACTGCCCCTGCACCAGTAGCTGGTGATAACGACTCAGCAGCGCATTCCAGCGCTCATCGGTCTGGTTGATTAACAATGGTGACGGCGGCTGGTGCATGTCGACCGCCAGTGACAGCTGGCGCAGCAGCTCCTCAAGCGGCGTGGCGCGGTTAAGCTCGTTCTGCATCTGGTAAACGGCGGTTTTGAGATACGAGATGGTCAGGCTGCCGTGGGCCTTTTCCTGTTCGACCAGCTTGTCTGAAAGCGCCTTCAGTTGCAGACGGAGCTGAAAATAGCTGTCCTCTTCGGCATTGTCGGCCCTGGCTTTCTGCAGTTGCTGCCAGCGCTGTGTCTGGGCGATTTGCAGAGGATCCGTCGGCCACAGGCTGTTGGCCTTTGCCACTACGCGGTCTGCCGTTTGCAGTGCGGCAAGAGGCGAAAGATCCTCCAGCTCGCTAATCTGTTCAGGGTAAGTGGAGAGTGTCGGTTTGCTCAGCCATAGCGCTACCGCCGTATCGGGCATCTTCGCCAGCGCGCTCAGTTGCTGTTGCAGCGGCCGAACCTGCGTCATGTAAACCACCACCGCCGCCATTGCGCCGACAAACACGCCAGCCGCAAAACCGAAGATGACCGATGAGCGTTTTGCCGCGGGTGTCGCAAAACGCACTTCCACACCCTGTCGTGCAGGGGTCTCCGGCTGATGCACCGGAACCGCAGGCGGCTCCGGCTCAAATTGCGGTACAGACAAGTACACCAGCGTCTGCTTTGGCTGCGCGGCGGGCGCAGGGGGTTTGATGGCCGGGGCTTCCAGCCGCTTCGCCGTGTTCTGCATCAGGTACAGCAGGTTTTCGATGCGGGGTACCCGGCTCAGTTCGACCTGCTGCAGCTTGTCGCACAGCAGTTGCAACGCCCGTTCCGCCCGGAAGATCATCGGCAGGTCCCGGCTTTCAAAGCTGTGCTGGCGCAACTGGCTACCCACTCTGGCATTGAACCATTCGAGGATCTCCGTGCGTGCCTGCCCCTGCTGCGGCCACAGTTGTCCCCACTGATTGACGACCATCGCCGCCAGCAGCTCGCAACCTTCGGTAAACCCGGCCAGCCCCTGCCTGTGGGTCCTGGCCAGCGAGTAATAGGCGGCGGTCTGCAAATCCACACCGTTGCTACGAAACAGCGACAGCGATAGCGATTCGATCAGGCTCCAGCTCACCTCTGGCCGGGCCGGATGGTTGATTTTATTGATCTCTTCACGGATTGCCGCGAATTCAGGCCAATCCCGGGGGTCTGGGCCTGTCTGAATAATGATGTTCCCGGTAAGTTCACTCATGCTTCATCGTCCTTAATAGAGCGTATCCGGCAGACTGAAGTGGCTGAACAGGCCGCCCGCAAACGGGTTGTCCGACTCATCCACATAAACGCGGTAAGTCATGTCACCTCCATCCACCCTGAAGCGCACATCAAAGCTGCTGCTGTTAACGCTGGTCAGCTCACCGGAGTTGATTAGCCTCAGTTGCGCCCACGGGCCGGTGAAGCTCAGGCTTCTTGGGGATTTATCGTTCTCATTCGGTACCAGGGTTAGCTTGCTTTCCACGCCAGTGCGCATGGAGTTTGGCCACACCAGGTGTGCCCGGTTGCTTGGGCCGTGGGCGTAATCCAGCAGTTGCCCGTCCAGGTTCAGAATGCTGCGTCGTTTGTTGCCGCTCAGGGTCACCGGCTCCATAGCAAATTGCACGCCAGGGCCACTCTGGGTTGAGAAAAAGGTTTCTCGAATTTTCTTCGCCAGCTCGAGCTGTTCCAGTACGTCTTCCCGGATCAGGAGTTGCCCGTCGCTGTCTGCCGTCAGGTTGTTTTCAACAAACGGTTTCAGGTTGTTTTGGTAGAAGGTTTCCAGTGTGCCTTTCGGCCCGAAGAAGCGTTCGAATTCGCTGAGCGGAACATCCTCTTTCGCTTGCGGATCGAACGGATAACGCCCAGCCAGATAGGTCTGGTACTGCTTGACGATGGTGCCGTTCCATTCCACTTCCAGATAACTGATCGCCTCTTTCATCACCACGCGCCACGCCTGATCTGCCAGATCTCCAACCCAACGATTCAGCGGCTCCGGCAGGTTCTTCGCCAGTTGCTGAACTTCAAAAATCGGGTCGCTGTTGTTCTGGTCGAGCCGCAGCTGAACGGCCTTCAATGCCGCTTTGCCCGGCACCGGCGAGTTCTGAATAGCCAGCAGATAGCGGTGCAGTTCAGTCAGCTTCTGGTAAACACTTTGCAGCACGCTG
>Ga0160433_100665_pt1 | contig 13502 bp, 8 predicted proteins | sample HID1972K_E0MG_FD_108235 | JGI IMG/M metagenome (GOLD analysis project Ga0160433, IMG submission 108235) | Enriched pill bug-associated microbial communities from UW Madison campus, WI, USA - HID1972K_E0 MG | ecosystem: Host-associated > Arthropoda: Insects > Digestive system > Unclassified ... | reverse complement strand
ATTACTTTTATTCATTGCTTTGATTTTCTTTAAAAAATCTGATCAAAACAAAGTAGATTCTTCTGCTGAATTGAATTTATTAAAAAAGAGCAACGATGAACTAACGATCTTATTAGCGCGCTCCGAACAAGAAGTGATCAGTTTGCAAAATGAAAAACATAATATTCTTACTTTACTAAAGGAAGAAAACAATCAATTGCGTAATGAACTAAACGAAGAAAGAAAAAATCATATCCAGGCGCAAAAAGAATTAGAAAAAATTCAATCTTATTTTCATGCACAGACAGAAAAAATAAACGAACAAAAGAAGGAAATTGAATTGGTTAAAGATCAAATGAACAAAGACTTTGAGATTATAGCCAATAAGATCTTACAGGAAAAATCAGATCGCTTCAATGAATCCAATCACAAAAGTCTCTTTCAGATATTAGATCCATTAAAAGAAAATTTAAAAAACTTTGAAGCAAAGGTAGACAAAGTATATAACGAGGAAACCAAAGACCGCAATTCTTTAAAAGGTGCGGTTGAACTATTAATCGAACAAAGTAAGCAGATACAGGATGAAGCAAATAACCTGACACGTGCATTAAAAGGAAATAATAAGAAACAAGGAAATTGGGGAGAGGTAATCCTGGAACGGGTGTTGGAGAGGTCCGGGTTGCTAAAAGACCGTGAATATCGCCTTCAGACTAGTTTTACCAATGCAGAAGGACAACGTTTGCAACCGGATGCGATTATTGACCTGCCAGATGAAAAACATCTGGTAATTGATTCAAAAGTCTCTTTAATAGCTTATGAAAGATGGATTAATACTGAATCTGAAGAAGAAAAATCGGAACAGGCCAAGCTTCATTTGCAGTCTGTTAAAAATCATATTTTAGAACTTTCTGCAAAAAATTACTGCGATATCTATCACATTAATTCCCCTGATTTTGTTTTGTTATTCATTCCGATTGAATCTTCCTTTAGTATGTCAATCAGTTTAGATGGTGACCTCTTTAATTTTGCCTGGGACCGCCGGGTCGTGATTGTAAGTCCTTCTACTCTTCTGGCAACGTTGAGGACAATTGCCGGATTATGGAAACAGGAACGGCAAAATAAAAACGTGATTGAGATTGCCCGTGAAGCCGGATTATTATATGATAAATTTGTTGGCTTTACCGAAGATATGGATAAAGTAGAAAAACAAATCAATACACTGGCCCGGACGCATGAAGACGCACGTAAAAAGTTAGAAACCGGCCGGGGAAATGTTATTTCTAAAATTGAAAAACTTAAAACGTTGGGAGCAAAAACTTCTAAAGGATTGGATCCTAAATATATTGACGAAGATTTACTAACTTAACTATTACTTTTTAGATATAACATTATGGCATTATCGCAATAGTAGCATAATGACTCAGTCCTTTAGAAAACAGGAGCAAATCCCGTTAAATCGTTAAGGACTGAGTAGCTATGTATGTGAAACTTGTAGTTTAATTTTCTTTCTTTTTTAATGAATTCCATCCCTGGGCAACAATTGGATGAACTTGATTAGATTTGGATATCAACTCGCAACCGGCTTTTGCTTCCGTGATATGTCCTATAACCGTTATATCCAATAACCCTTTAACTTTTTCATAATTACTTTGTGGAATTGTAAACAACAATTCATAATCTTCACCGCCGCTCAGTGCACAAACTGTTGGATCTAATCCAAAGTCAAAAGCAGTATCATAGGTCATTGGGTCTATTGGAATTTTTTCTTCATATAGTTTACAACCTTTATCAGACTGCCTGCAAATATGTAGAATTTCAGAAGCCAAACCATCCGAAACATCAATCATTGAAGTTGGCAGAATGTCCTTCTCTGCTAATAGCTCTACAATATCTCTTCTGGCTTCTGGTTTTAATTGACGTTCAACGATATAATCCTTTCCTTCAAGATCCGGTTGAATGTTTGGATTTTCTAAAAATATTGCCTTCTCTCTTTCCAGTAATTGCAATCCAACATACGCACCACCTAAATCGCCGGAGACACATATCAGATCGCCTTCTTGTGCACCATTGCGATATACCACCTTATCATGCTCAACAGAACCAATGCTGGTTACACTGATCACTAAACCTTGTGCAGAAGCAGAAGTATCACCACCTACCAGATCAATATTATATTTTTTACAGGCAATTAATGCACCTTCATAGATCTCTTCAACAGCTTCCAAAGGAAATTTACTTGATAATCCGATCGAAAAAGTAATCTGAGAGGCGATTCCATTCATGGCATATATATCACTTAAATTGACCTGTACAGCTTTATAACCTAAATGCTTTAAGGGAACATAGCGTAAATCAAAGTGAATACCTTCTAACAATAAATCAGTAGAAATCAATGTTTTTCTGCCAGCGAAATCTAATACAGCTGCATCATCGCCAATTCCTTTAATTGAAGACTTTTCAGTCAGCATAATTGATTTTGTTAGATGATCAATTAAACCAAACTCTCCTAATTCTTCTAAATTCGTTCTTTCTTTATTATCAAACATGGTATTTGTATCAATTTGAATTATAGCCCTAAACTGGCTGAAATTTCCAACATTCTTTCAATTGGCTTTTTAGCACGTTCAATTACCTCAGAATCTAACTTTATTTCCGGAAGTTCATATTTCATGCAATTGTAAAGCTTTTCAAGAGTATTCAGTTTCATATGCGGGCAATCATTACACGCGCATGCATTAGTCGGCGGAGCTGGAATAAAAGTCTTATTAGGGCTGGCCTTTTGCATTTGATAGATTATTCCACTTTCTGTGGCAACGATAAAGGTATCTGCAGGGTTTTCTTTTGTATATTTTAATAATCCGGATGTAGAACCTATATAATCTGCATTTTGTAGAATATGAGTTTCACATTCAGGATGTGCTATAAATTTAGCTAATGGATATTCTTCTCTTAGTTTACTAATCTTTTCCTGTGAAAAAATTTCATGAACCATACAAGCACCGTTCCATAGTACGATATCATTTCTTCCTGTTTTTCGAATTACATAATCACCTAAATTCTTATCGGGCCCGAAGATAATTTTCTGATCCAACGGCAAGCTTTCAACGATCTGAACTGCATTTGAAGAAGTACAAACAATGTCACTTAACGCTTTAAGCTCAGCTGTACAATTCACATAGGTGATAACCAAATGATCTGGATATTGTTCTTTGAATTTGGCAAATAAATGAGGAGGGCAACTATCTGACAATGAACATCCTGCTTTTAAATCTGGTAACAATACTTTCTTTTGTGGAGATAATATTTTAGCAGTTTCCGCCATAAAATGAACACCTGCAAATACGATGACATCGGCTTCGGTTTTAGCAGCTTCCTGAGATAAACCTAAACTATCTCCAATATAATCAGCAACATCCTGTATTTCAGACTCTTGATAGTAGTGTGCTAAAATAACAGCATTTTTATCCTTTTTTAATTGCTTAATCGCTTCAATTAAATCTAACGAAGGATCAATTGGCTCATCAATAAATCCCTTTTCATTTAAATCAATTTCGTAAGTTTCCATTTACTTCTTTTAAAACCCAATACAAAAGTACATAAACTTAATGAATTGAAGTTTTTCCTCTTTTAACATCTACAACAATAATAAAAACTCTTTTATATAATATTCTTTTATTGTTTATTAAGGTGTTGGTAATGTTTGTAAGATGTGGTCTTTTAATTTTGTAAATTGCTTATGTATCTTTTATTAACAATTTATTCACATTATTTTTGTTTTAAGAGATTGATAAACAAACGGTAAATAGTTAGCGAATATTTTTATACAATTTTAGTTGTGAGTTAATGGTTAGCTCATAAATAGTGTAGAAGTCACTGTTTTTACTGTATAAAATGTAGTCTCTTTGTCGATATTTATTATTTTTCAGGTAGATTCGACTATTGAAATTTTTAACTAACGTTTAGTTCACATAATTTTCACACCTTTAGATAGGTTATCCACTAAAAAGTGGATAAGTATTTTTAATATAATATCATCAAATGAATAATGTTGATTTCTTAGTTATAGGATCAGGGATTGCAGGACTTAATTTTGCTTTAAAAGCGGCTCAACATGGTAAGGTTCTTATCATTACAAAATCTAACGAGGACGAATCAAATACAAAGTATGCTCAGGGTGGCGTAGCAGCAGTTGTGGATAAGTCTGATTCATTTGAGAAGCATATAGCTGATACTCTGAATGCTGGCGATGGATTGTGTGATAAAGAAATTGTGGAAATCGTTGTGAAGGAAGGACCTTCTCGAATTGATGAGATTATAGAGTATGGAACACATTTCGATAAGACACTTAAAGGTAAATATGACTTAGCAAAAGAAGGTGGACATTCTGAGAACAGAATATTGCACTATAAAGATATAACAGGTTTTGAGATTGAAAGAGCCTTGTTGGCAAAGGTTCATGAAAATGAAAATATTGAGATCCTGACACATTATTTTGCAATTGATTTTATCACTCAGTATCATTTGGGCGAACATGTAGATAAATATTCAGATAATATTGATTGTTTTGGTATTTATGCGTTAAATACCAAGGAAAACCGGGTTGAGAAATTTCTTAGTAAGGTTACTGTTATCGCAAGTGGTGGTGCAGGACATATCTATTCCAGTACGACCAATCCGGTAATTGCTACAGGTGATGGTATCGCGATGGTATACCGTGCAAAAGGAAAGGTTCGCAATATGGAATTTATTCAATTTCATCCGACTGCCTTACACAATCCGGGTGAATACCCGGCTTTTCTAATTTCAGAGGCTTTACGTGGTTTTGGAGGTATTCTCAAACGTTTAAATGGCGAAGAGTTTATGTTTGAATATGATGAACGTGGATCGTTGGCCCCTCGTGATATTGTTGCCCGGGCAATCGATGCGGAAATGAAGAGGTCTGGGGAAGATTATGTATATTTAGATATTACACATCGGTCTAAGGAAGAATTGTTGACACATTTTCCTAATATTTATGCAAAATGCCTGACTATTGGAATTGATTTGAGTAAAGATTATATACCTGTAACCCCTGCTGCGCATTATTTATGCGGAGGTATTTTAGTAAATGAGATGGGACAGACTACCATTAACCGTTTGTATGCTTGCGGGGAATGCGCTTCGACTGGCTTGCATGGTGCTAATCGGTTGGCTTCCAACTCATTGTTAGAAGCCACTGTGTTTGCTCATCGGATCTATGAAGATGCAATTGAAAAATTTCATTCTTATTCAATACCAGCTAATATTCCTGATTGGGATTCTTCCAATACTCAGTTATCTAATGAAGACATTTTAGTTGTCCATAATCTGCGTGAAACCCAGAAGATTATGAGTGATTATGTTGGAATCGTGAGATCAGATTTTCGATTGGACCGGGCGATGCGGAGATTGGGTTTACTATACGAAGAAACTGAAAGTTTTTATAAAAACACGAAGCTTTCTGTAAAGCTTTGTGAGTTAAGAAATGTTATCCAGGTAGCGTATATTGTTATAAAGAGCGCTATGTTAAGAAAGGAAAGCAGAGGCTTACATTATACTACCGATTATTCTAAACATGCTGAAGAAATTCATGATACTATATTTTAATTTTTTTAAATAATGGCTTTAATACTACCAGTTAAAGATGTATATCCTACGCTCCCTGCAAGTTGTTATGTAGCAGATAATGCTACTGTGGTTGGCGATGTTGTTTTAGGTGAGAACTGTTCTATTTGGTTTAATGCAGTGATCCGGGGAGATGTTAATTCGATACGGATCGGGCATCATAGTAATGTGCAGGATGGTGCGGTGATCCATTGTACCTATTTAAAAGCTTCTACCACTGTAGGTAATTATGTTTCTATAGGTCATCAGGCCATGGTACATGGCTGTATTTTAAAAGATCATGTATTAGTAGGTATGGGAGCCATTGTGATGGATGGTGCAGTTGTTGAGGAGTATGTAATTATAGCTGCCGGTGCTGTGATATTAGAGAATACTATTTGTGAATCGGGATTTTTATATGCAGGCGTTCCGGCACGAAAGATTAAGCCGATTACAGCTGAGCAGAAAGCTATGCTGAATACCTTACCACATAATTATGTGATGTATTCAAGCTGGTTTAAATAAACCAACGTAGTCCTTTCAATAAATTTTTCGTTAGTTAATTGGATTCTTTTGGGGTAATGATTCCCGATTTAATATAGGGTTCTTCCATGGCATTGTTTTTTTGCTGCTCCGGATTTTTTTCTGTTTCCTGAATTTCATCGGTTTCAGTTGTTGTTTCCTTTATTGGTGGAGGCACAGATTTTTCTGACTCTTGTTTGGAAGGAACATTAACAATTTCTTCCTGTTCCCAGTTAGGACGAATGGTGACTATTTTATCCCAATACCACAGTTGTTCTGGTTGTGTCATGGTTTCTAAGTTTCCAGTATCCCATTTTTTATTTGCATTTTCATCATACGTTATGCGTACAGAGTAATTACCTCCGGGAAATTGTCTGTAAATTAATTTTTGAGAAGAATTGATCACTTTAACATCGGATACAGTTATTGTGCTTTCTTTATTTCTGTTTTGCTCAGCTTTGATTAACTCAACAATATAGCTATTTGAATCGGGTAATTGTACGCTCAAAATGATGTCGCCGTAATTTTCTGTGTCATCATAGGTAAATTTTCGTTGGCCGTCCTTCGATTTGTCTCCAAACTGTCCAATAAATGCCCCTTCTTCGAGTTCGAGAAGATAGCTTCTTTTCGGTCTCCATCTATATTTAAGATATGCTTTTCGATGGTCTGCACTATCCAAAGATAACTGGAAATTAGTTCGTCTTGTTGAATCTTCTGTAAGTTTAATTTTTGATGGGTCAGCAGATTTAATGGGTGCAGAAGCTGTGAAAATAATATTTTTAACCTGGTCAACACGTTGATTAGATAAATTGTCTGAAATAGTGATATTCCGTTCATATTTATCATTCTTGCCCCTTTTTAGAATAACAGTATCCAAAGGCTGGCTGTTTTCACTTAGTTCTACGGCTAATGTATCAAAGGTTAATTCAGGTAACCACATAAATGCGCTATCGCGCGTTTTAGTAAATTCAGTTATTTTACTTTCATCCAAACTGGCGTTATCTAATATTTTTATGCTTGGATTGCTTACCGGTTTATTAAATAAAAAGATAATTCTTCCGGTGTTCTCTATTTTTCGGTCAAGCATTCTAAATTGAGACGGAATTTCTTTGAATGTTTTTAATTTAATTCCGGCTATGTCATTTGTTAAATTAATGCTGTCTTTTAAAAAAGCAATTTCTTCATCCGGACTATTATAGATCCGATCATTATTACTTTCTTTCAGCGCATAAATGCGATAGGTATTTTCACTTAGATTTTGTAATTTAAAATTCCCTGAGCTGTCTGTTCGGGTAAATATATTCGCTTTCTTTTTACCGAAAATTGAATCCTGCTTAGTTGGAATTAATAAGACTGCAGCATCGAAGACTGGTTCTAACGAAACTGAGTTGATGACGTTTCCTGCAATGCTTAGTGAGTCAATATCATTGCCGGTAGAAAATACATATCGATAATTAACTAATTCATTTCCCTCATTAAAATCTACAAGGCCTTTTCCAAAATTAATGGAGTAGGTTGTATTTTCTTCCAGGGTATCCGGCAATTTTATTATAAGCGATTTCTTTTTAATTTTTAATTCTGGCGCAACCTCAATATCGGGAGATATGCTAAATTCGGTAAATTCATTTTTTAATTTTACGTATTCGTCAAATTGAATTTCAATTTCCCTTGACGTAAAGTTCCTCGTTAAGTTCGGAGGTGTTTCTTTAAGCACCTTTGGAGGAATTGAATCTTTCGGACCTCCTGTAGGTTGCTGAATGCTTGCACAGCCCGGAATAAAGGCAGAAACAATAAATAAAAGTAGTAAAAAAAGACAAATCTGATTTAAGCCTATTTTTAGGCGATTTAAACGATTGTTATGTTTTTTAATACTTAGCTTCATTTTTTCTAAAATAATTGTTTATACGTAGTTGTATTAGCTTTAATTTTTTTCTAATTAAATCGTTTATTATCAGACAATTACGATAAATGAACGATTAAAACAGTAATATCGGACGGTGTAACACCGGAAATTCGCGATGCCTGCCCGATTGTTCTGGGTTTTACTTTCATCATTTTTTCACGTGCTTCCTTAGAAAGAGATTTTAAACCAGAATAATCGAAATCCGGATTTATAGCCTGATCTTCCATTTTTTTCATTTTATTAACTAACTCCATCTCTTTTTGGAAATAACTCTCGTACTTAACTTTTATTTCTGCTTGCTCAATTGTCTCTTCATCAAATTTATTTAATAGATATTTAAAATCCGCATTTGAATTTGCAAGATCGTATATATTGAGTTGAGGTCTTGTCAGCAAATTAATCATTTTTGTATTTTGAGAGAGCAGACTATTATTTTTTTCAGCCAAAATGGAATTTATTTCATTTTTATCAATCGATGTTTTTGATAGAAACTTAATGATTTCATTTGCATTTTCAATCTTTTTGTTTACTTTTTCAAGACGCTCTTCTTTTACTAATCCGAGCTTATAAGCCATGGGAGTTAAACGTTCATCCGCATTATCTTGTCTTAACAGTAGGCGATGCTCAGCTCTGGAAGTGAACATACGGTAAGGTTCGTCTGTTCCTTTAGTAACCAGATCATCGATCAGAACACCTATGTATGATTCCGACCTTTTTAATATCAATTCATGTTGGTCATTGATACGTTGATGTGCATTAATTCCTGCAATCATACCTTGACTCGCTGCTTCTTCATATCCGGTTGTCCCGTTTATTTGGCCTGCAAAAAATAGATTTTTTATCAGAAAAGTTTCTAATGTAGCATCCAATTGCATTGGCGGAAAATAATCGTATTCGATAGCATATCCTGGACGGAACATCTTTGCATTTTCAAATCCGGGAATTTTTCTCAATGCTTTGTATTGGATATCTTCAGGTAAAGAGGTTGAAAATCCGTTGACGTAAATCTCAACCGTATTAAAGCCTTCAGGCTCTACAAAAATCTGATGTCTGTCCCGGTCAGCAAAACGGTTTATCTTATCTTCTATGGACGGACAATAACGCGGTCCCAAACCTTTGATACGGCCAGTAAACATAGGGGACTTTTCGAAACCCTCTTTTAATGTTTCATGTACGTCTTCGTTGGTATAGGTTATCCAACAGCAGCGTTGCTCTTTTGGCGTTTCTACATCTGTATAAGAAAATTTCCCTTTCTTTTCATCACCCCACTGTTCTTCCATGACCGAATAGTTGAGACTTCTACCATCAACTCTTGGAGGTGTACCTGTTTTCATTCTTCCGGATGCAAATCCTAGACTAATTAATTGTTCGGTTATTCCGGTAGCTGCTTTCTCCCCTGCTCTACCTCCGCCGATCCTTTTCTCACCGATATGAATCAATCCATTTAGAAATGTACCGTTGGTTAATATAACCGAATCGCTTGGTATTTCAATTCCTAATGAGGTTTTGACACCTATCGCTTTTCCATTTTTTACCAGTATTTCTTTGACGGTATCCTGCCAAAAATCGATATTGGGTCTTTGCTCAAGTTGAAGACGCCACTCTTCTGAGAATCGCATGCGGTCGTTTTGAGTGCGAGGACTCCACATCGCCGGACCTTTTGAAAGATTCAGCATTCTAAATTGAATGGTAGTTTTATCGGACACAATAGCAGACAGTCCGCCCATCGCATCTACTTCTCTTAATATTTGCCCTTTTGCAACACCACCCATAGCGGGGTTACAACTCATTTGTGCGATGGTTCCCATGTTCATGGTCACCAATAAAACACTAGATCCTAAATTCGATGCTGCAATGGCCGCCTCGCACCCTGCGTGGCCTCCTCCTACAACGATTACATTATATTTTTTAAACATGGTATTATTTGTTTTGTTCCACGTGGAACATCTCTAAACGTTCCACGTGGAACGTTTATTCTTCTTTGTCTAAAAGAATAAACCAACGTTCTTCTTTTTCCGACAGTTCTTTATTCAACAATTCAACTTCTTGTGCTATCTCCAAGAGCGCTGTGTGATCGCTTACAGAAAGCATGGAGTCTGATTTCTTTTTTATCAGATCTTCCAGTTCAGGTATTTGTTTTTCAAGTGATTTTAATTCTTCCTTTTCTTTAAAAGTGATTTGATTTGTTTTAATCTTAACCGGCTGCTTATTTTCAGTTTGAACCGTCTTGCCCTTTTCCGCAATTTTTCTTTTTTCCTCTTTCTCTTTTTCTTCTTGCTCTAACTTATAATCTGAATAATTTCCATTGTAGATTTTAATCTCAGGAGATTCAGTAAAGATAAAGAGCTGATCCGTTAATCTATCAAGTAAATAACGATCGTGGGATACAAGTACCAAAACACCCGCATAGTTTTCTAGAAATTCTTCTAAGACATTTAACGTATCGATATCGAGGTCGTTCGAAGGTTCATCAAGTATAAGAAAATTTGGGTTTGTAATTAAAACGCGCAGCAGTTGCAGACGTTTTCTTTCTCCTCCACTAAGTTTGTTTACAAAGCCGAATTGTTTTTCTGGTGGAAATAAAAAATGTGTCAGCAATTGTGATGCACTGATTAAATCTCCATTCGCCATTTTGATAAACTCAGCTACATTCTTTACAACATCAATTACCCGATCATCATTATTTAGTTTTAAGCCCAGCTGACGATAATAGCCAAATACGGTTGTCTCCCCTTTAGTGATCTCTCCTGAATCAGCGTCCAGAAGCCCGGTAATGATATTTAGAAAAGTTGATTTTCCTGTTCCGTTTTTTCCTGCCAAACCGATGCGATCTCCCTTCTTAAACGTATAGGTAAAATTGTTAATGATGCAATTACCTTTAAAAGATTTGAAGAGATTATTTACTTCCAATATCTTCCCTCCCTGTCTGGAAATTTTGACGCTTAATTGTACAGAATCTTTGGTGTTCTTATTTTGAGTTTTTTCCTCTAAGTCATAATAAGCCTCAATCCGGGATTTGGATTTAGTGCCTCGAGCCTGAGGTTGCCGGCGCATCCACTCCAATTCTCGTTTTAATAGATTCTTGTTGCGCTCTAATGCAAGAGCCTCTCCTGATTCTCTTTCTTCTTTTATTCTTAAATAATTGTCATATTTACCTTTATATGTATAAATTTTTCCGTGCTCAAGCTCCCTTATTTCAGTACATATATTATTTAGAAAATAACGGTCGTGAGTAACAAAAATCAGTGTCTTCTGTTTTGTGGTAAGTAGTTTTTCCAGCCACTCAATCGTTTCAATATCTAAATGGTTTGTTGGTTCATCAAGAATATAAATATCGGGTTCGTTAATTAATAATTTTGCCAATGCCAGCCGTTTTTGTTGACCTCCCGATAAATTTTTGATTTCCTGATCCAGATTTTTCAAACCCAGGCGGCTAAGAACCGTTTTGATATGAAACTCATATTCCCATGCATTAGAAGCGCTGAGTTTCTCAGTTACTTCCGCCAGCCTTTCTTCTTGAATCGGAATCATTTCAATTAATCTTTCGTATTCTTTAATTAATTGTTGTTGTTCATTGTCTACACTAAACACGAAATCATTTATCGTAGTCAGACCTTCAAATTTTGGATCTTGTTCTAAATACCCAATGTTAATTCCTCTTTCAGTAACTACTTTCCCTAAGGTAGGGATTTCAATTCCAGCAAGTATTTTGAGGAGAGTTGATTTTCCTGTACCGTTAATCCCTACTAATGCAACCCGGTCTCCTTTTTGAATTCCAAAAGAAAGGTCTTTAAATAGCCAACGATCACTATAAATATGACCAAGTTGTTCTGTTGATAAAATACTCACGCTAATTCTTTTATAATGTTTGACGGATAAATGTGAACCCCTGCTATATTCTTTTTAGCTTGAGAAAGCATTGCTTTTGCAATTTCCTTCGCAGAAATGCTTTGATATTTTTTTAATGATCCCCTTAATAAGGGATTTATTAAAGAGAAGATCGCTGTTCCGATTTTCTCTAATGGACGCGATTCATCTCTGCTGCCAGTAATTAAAGAGGGTCTGTAAATATGAATGCCTTTAAATGGTAACCTGGAAACGTCATTTTCTACTTCTCCTTTCATTTTTATATAAGTATTTGAGGATGAGGAGTTTGCTCCGATAGCAGACACGAGGTGCATGTATTTGGTGCCGTTTTGTATTGCCAGTTGGCTTCCTACCAATGGATAATCATGGTCAATTTTATAATAATCCTTATAGTTGGGCGTTTTTGCCTTTGTACTTCCTAAACAAGAAAATAATACCTCTCCAATCAACTTGTTTTTGTTTTCTTCTAAATTTTCAAAAGTTGTTAATATTTGAGTAAGTTTAGGATTCGTTAAAGGGAGTTTTTTTCGGACGGTAATGGTAACATGTGAAAAAAATGGATCATTTAAAACAAATTTCAACAATTCACTCCCTACTAAACCACTTGCTCCAAATATTAAGGCCTTCATATATTATTCATTAATGCGTACAAAAGTACACATTTCCATTGGAGGCATGATAATTGGATGTAAATCAGCTGTAAAAATTGAATAATTGCTATTATTAAAAATTATAAAAATAAGAAATGGGTAGAAAAACTTATCAAACAGGGATTATAGGCAACTGTGCTTTTATGGCGCATATTAAAAAAGACACCAATATTTTATGGCTTTGTTGGCCGAGATTTGATAGTTCATTTGTTTTCGGAGGTTTACTTGATGAAGAAAAAGGTGGTGAATTTTCTATTTTGCCTTCCGGGAAAAAAGAATTTACTTCTTCACAATATTACATTGAAAATACAAATGTTTTGCGAACAGAAATAACAAGCAAAGATGGATCTTACAGAGTTACCGATTTTGCTCCCCGGTTTGCGCAGTATGACCGATATTTTAAACCGCTTATGCTTATCCGGAAAATTGAACCTATTAGTCAAAATCCGAAGGTAACCGTTCGTTGTAAGCCTGTATATGATTATGGTAAACTTGAACTATCTACACACCGTGGAAGTAGCCATCTTGTTTTTCAGGGAGGTCCAGAGCCAATACGCATAACGACTGATATTCCTTTGAGCAACATTGTTGAAGAAAAATCCTTTGTGCTGACTGAAGCAAAATATATATTTTTAACCTACGGCATCCCGTTAGAAGCACCGATCGTAAGTACGGCTGAACATTTTCTTCGCGAAACGATCAATTACTGGAGGAAGTGGATCAAGCACTCTACCATTGCCCCCGTTTACCAAGAAGCAGTAATTCGTTCGGCGTTGGCTTTAAAGATTCATCAGTATGAAGATACAGGGGCGATTATTGCAGCGGGGACTACGAGTCTTCCGGAATACGATGGTAGCGGAAGGAATTGGGATTATCGTTATTGTTGGTTACGAGATAGCTTCTACGTTTTAACAGCTTTAAACCATATTGGACAATTTGAAGAGATGGAAGGTTACGCT